>Ga0209713_10000482_pt1 | contig 22456 bp, 20 predicted proteins | sample ArcOceMetagenome_3_FD_187444 | JGI IMG/M metagenome (GOLD analysis project Ga0209713, IMG submission 187444) | Marine eukaryotic phytoplankton communities from Arctic Ocean - Arctic Ocean- Svalbard ARC20M Metagenome (SPAdes) (version 2) | ecosystem: Environmental > Aquatic > Marine > Oceanic... | reverse complement strand
ATTATTTCGGATCAACCTGTCAACCGGTGAGCGCCGCGAAATTTCCAACCTGCCAAAGGCATTTACAGAACGTCAGGGTGGCCTGCTCGATATTCTTGTTCATAATCCAGACACACCAAAGCCTGACGTATACTTCTGCTACAGTCGCCACACTCCAAATGGAGCGGCAACTGCCGTGAACAGAGCAGTACTAGACGGCGATACTTTGGTGCGACAGGACGTTATTTTTACAGCCAATAACAGCTCGTGGGATAGTATTCATTTTGGCTGTCGCTTAGCAATTGTAAATAGACATCTATTTGTTTCCTTGGGGGATCGCGGCCAAAGACACAGTGCTCAAGATGGGCTTTCCCACGGCGGCTCGGTGGTGCGTATTAAGTTGAACGGGACGATTCCAGACGACAATCATAGCAAAGAAAACTGGTTGCCAGAGCTGTTAACCAAGGGCCATAGGAATCCTCAGGGCATGGCGGTTCACCCCAAAACTGACGATATTTGGGTCAATGAACATGGCCCGAAAGGCGGCGATGAAATTAACATTTTACAACCTGGCGAAAATTATGGCTGGCCTCTTTTAAGTTTTGGACAGGAATATTCAGGCGGTCAAGTCGGCGGGGGAGAAACATCGAAAAAGGGATATGTGGATTCGGTCTGGCATTGGACGCCGTCAATAGCTCCCTCGGGCATGGCGTTTTACGAGGGGGGAATGTTCCCGGAATTCGCCGGCAAACTATTGGTCAGCTCGCTGAAATTTCGCAGCATCTATCTGGTCGATATAGACAATGGAAAACCAATAAAAGAAACCGCCATTTTAAAAAATGAAATTGGGCGCATCCGCGATATTGAAATTGCAGCCGATGGAAGTATTCTGATTTTAACAGACGAGGATCGTGGTGGAATTTACCGACTTTACCGATGAGCCTATCAATGCGTGTTATAGGTATACAACTATAACAGATTTCAATTACGGGGCACTCGGGGAGCGTTAAATCACCAAAATATTTAGGGAACGACCGTGGTTCGTTATTTAGGTCAGGATCACATCAAGTCTTTAAGACAATCTGGCGGGAATGAACCCGATCCTAGGGCAGCTCAAAAAACCCTGGCCCTGCAAGTCCGCGCAACTTGGCCGCCATCTCAGCGCCAAGCTCTGCAACATCTTCGGCCGGGGCCGATTGCGCATCACAAAGATGCTCTGATCCGTCAGGGCGCAGAATTTCCCCACGCAACAAAACCTGCCCGCCGTTTTGTGTCGCCAAACCCGCAATTGGAGTTTCACAAGAGCCGTCCAACCCTGCCAAAAAGGCCCGCTCGGCCGCAAGCAAAACGCCCGTTGGCCGGTGATCAATCGCCGCAAGCAGCGCAGAACATCGTGAGTCGTCAACGCGCTGTTCGATACCAATCGCACCCTGCGCCACTGCTGGCAGCATCTCTTCCGGCGCGACCGGCGTTGCTGCAATGTCGGTTAGATGCAAACGGTTCAAACCCGCCATCGCCAAAAACGTGCAGCGCGCCACACCCGCCTCTAGCTTTTTGACGCGTGTCTGCACATTGCCGCGAAACTCAACCACGGTCAAATCGGGCCGGCGCAGTAGCACTTGCGCCTTACGCCGCAAGCTAGACGTGCCCACGAGGGCGCCGGTGGGCAAATCATCCAAATCGCTTACAGTTGGACAAATCAGCGCATCGCGCACATCCTCACGCGGCAGATAGGTCGACAACACCAACCCATCGGGCTGTAGCACCGGCATATCTTTCATCGAATGAACGGCAATATCAATCGCCCCCGAGAGCAGATCTTGCTCGATCTCGCGGGTAAACAGCCCCTTGCCGCCAATCTCACGCAACGGCCTGTCTTGTATGCGGTCACCTGTGGTTTTAATCACCACAATCTCAAACGCCGCGTCGGGCAAATCAAAGGCCTGCGCCAAACGCCTGCGGGTCTCATGGGCTTGCGCCAGCGCCAATGGCGATCCACGGGTGCCAATGCGCAGCGGCGTCTTGGGGGAGGGAAAATTCGTAATCATAGGCTTTGTGTAATCGCGTCAGAGTGCCCTGACAAGCGTATCTCACTTGACATTATGCCTCATGCTGGCGACCACAGGCTAAGCTTAAGGAAATAACATGGCCACACAAAAAACCATCCTGCGCGCTTTGGCAGGTCAGACGCAATCCGTACCGCCAATTTGGATGATGCGCCAAGCCGGGCGCTATTTGCCAGAATATCGCGCAACCCGGGCACAGGCAGGCGATTTTTTGTCGCTGTGTTACAACAGCGAATTGGCCGCAGAGGTCACCTTGCAGCCAATTCGCCGCTATGGCTTTGATGCAGCTATTATGTTTGCCGACATTTTGTTAATCCCACAGGCGCTGGGGGCCGACTTATGGTTTGTCACTGGTGAGGGACCGCGGCTGTCGACAGTGACCAGTGCGGCAGATTTAGACCAGCTCAGACCCGCCGATGAAACCGATGCCACGCTCAATCCGATTTACGAAACATTGCGGATTCTGTCGCGCGCGCTTCCTGCCGAAACCACACTTATTGGTTTTGCCGGTGCGCCTTGGACAGTGGCGACTTATATGATTGCCGGTCGTGGCACCCCAGATCAGGGACCGGCGCATAAATTGATGACAGAAAACCCAGACGTGTTTGAAAGGTTAATTGATCTGTTGACCGAGGCCACGATTGACTATCTCAGCAAACAGATTGACGCCGGTGCCGAAGTGGTAAAATTGTTCGACAGCTGGGCCGGATCTCTGAAGGGCAATGATTTTGAGAGGTTTTCGTTGGCGCCAATCCGCAGGATTATAACCGCGCTGAAAGCCCGCCATCCCAACACACCGGTAATTGCTTTTCCCCGCGAGGCTGGAGAGAAGTACTTGGGGTTTGCCAAAGCCACCGGAGCAGATTGTCTGGCCTTGGATAATTCGGTTGACCCCCAGTGGGCTGCCGCACATCTACAACCAGATGGCTGTGTGCAGGGCAACCTAAAATCATCACATATGGTCAGCGGGGGTCCGGCTTTGGTCGAAGACACAAAACGTATTGTGGCCGCATTCCGCAACGGACCGCATATTTTCAACTTGGGACATGGGATCACCCCGCAGGCTGATCCCGATAATGTTCAGCGTATGATTGATGCTGTGCGCGACAATTAAGCCGCTAGCCGTGACCGGCGAGCATCCGCAAAAGTTACCAACTTGCGGCGGTTCGAATCCCAAAGATGCAGTTTGACTGAACGGAAGCTCTGCATAACCGTCAAACGCTGTTGCGACGAGGCCAGTACAGGATGGTCGCGCAACACTTCTGTCAGGCGGTAAAATGGGATTCGGCTGTACAGATGATGCACATGGTGAATTCCGATGTTGCCAGTAAACCACATCAAAACGGCTGGCAAATCATAATGCGAACTGCCGTGCAGCGCTGCTTCATGGACCTGCCAGTCTGCTTGGGTATCCCAGTGGGTATCCTCAAACTGGTGCTGTACATAGAACAACCAAACCCCGAGCGTCGCAGCCACGCATAGGGTGGGAAAGAAAATCCACAAAATAGGCGCAAGGCCCCCAAACAAGAATATTATTCCCAAAGACGCCAGGATCATCGCATTGGTCCCCATCGCACTGACCCAATATTTTATACCAGAGTTCATCAAGCCCAATGGTAGACGGTTTTGCAACACGAACAGATACAACGGACCGAGCCCGAACAAGATGATAGGATGCCGACCAAGACGGTAGAGAACCTTGCCATAGAACGGTTGGGAGTAATATTCTTCGACCGTCATGGTGTAAACGTCGCCAATGCCGCGTTGATCAAGATTTCCTGCCGCCGAGTGGTGCATCATGTGCGTGCGCTGCCAAACGTCGTACGGGGTCAGTGTAAGCACACCGAAGATACGTCCAACCCAGTCACTAATCCTGCGGCTTTTAAAAAACCCACCATGGCTGCAATCATGTTGAACGATGAAAATTCTGACTAGAAATAAACCGTTTGAAAGCGCAACGGCCAAAGCCATCCAAGGGTAGTCATTCAACAGCCACCAAGCAAGGCCCCAGAGCGACAGAAACGGGATCAAAGTGACCAAGAGTTCGAAAACGCTGCGCACGGTGTCGGGTTCACGATACTGCGCTAGAATTTTGACCCAGTTGCGGGCAACCAACGGGGTTTCATTTTGACTGTCTTCATTTGAAAGAGCGGCCATTCCACACCTACATATTTTTCTGGCCCTTGCGGGCGGTTTCCGGTCGGAGCTGGCTGATCTTATGACTACTCGACGCCACGGTTTCTTTTGACCTTCGATCGCCTACTGATCTAGCTTTGCTTTCGTTTGGGACTGTATATAACATTATTTTTGCTGACGCCAAGTACTCAGTTAATCTAGATCAAAAGATCGTGCGATTTGTGTGTGCTGATATATTCTTTTAGCACTCAATCGCTGAAATTTCATCTTTTGGAATATACGAGATCAAACAACCGCCCCGATCCAAACGGACACATCAATCTTAGCATTCCGACCTCAATGCGAAAACTCTGTGTGACGCAGCCAGAAACTCATAAATTTTAGATACTTACGGCAAAAAAAAACCAACATGACAAGGACTTTTAATCAAATTTATAAGATCACTTTGCAATAAATTTAATTAAATTTTAATGAGTTAAATTCGAAACACTCTGGATACACACAGCAAATATAAATTTTAAGAGTCCTATTTGGAAGATAATTTTAACCCTGTATTATTTGAAGATATTATTCGCGCACTTCGTGTAAAATATTAATTCATCTTATAAACAGTTGTTTTTTCACCGCCTCTAGGCATTTCTTACTTTCCATCCGCTCGGCTATTTAATAGTCACACAACCGTTATTTAAAACAGGGCGTAAATCCTCAGAACTGCACTGATTATTTCGCGAGAACTACGGGCAATAATACCCAACAGTTTTTGAATGGATTTGGTTGAGTTTTTATCTATTCAATCCAGATATGATAGGCACTCAACAAGGCTATGGATATATCCAAAATATTTTGGGCTTTTACTGTCTGAGCTACCCCCTTAGACACACGCAACAAGGGATTTCAAAAGAACGGTAAAGGACACAATATCCGTAGATTTTTAGAGATTAATGCACTGAAGAAAACGTATAACGATTCGTTTCATGCTCTTAAGGGCGTCGACCTTGACGTAGAGCAAGGCGAAATTCTGGCGCTTCTGGGTCCCAACGGCGCCGGGAAAACCACGCTTATTGCGACAATCTGCGGTCTGGCAAGCCCAACATCTGGCACGATCCGCGTGGGCGGCTATGATATCAAAACCGACTATCGCGCGGCCCGCAAGTTGATCGGTCTGGTCCCCCAAGAGATTTCGCTCGAGCCGTTCGAAACCGTTATGAACACCTTACAGTTCTCGCGCGGGCTGTTTGGTCTCGGGGCCGACCCCGCCCTTATCGAACAGATATTAAAGCAACTGTCTTTATGGGACAAACGTCACGCAGAAATAAAATCATTATCAGGCGGGATGCGACGTCGAGTGATGATTGCCAAAGCTTTGGTCCACGAACCCCGTATTTTATTTCTTGATGAACCTACCGCTGGCGTTGATGTTGAATTACGCCGAGATATGTGGGCGTTGATCTCACAGCTCAAAGCCGATGGTGTGACGATCATTCTAACCACGCATTATATCGACGAAGCCGAAGCAATCGCCGACCGGATCGCGGTGATAGATAACGGCAGAATTTTGCTGGTCGAAAGTAAAGCCACGCTAATGCAGCAAATGGGTCAAAAAACTTTGACTATCGAATTAACACAACCCACCGAAACTCTGCCCGAGAGCTTAGCAGCTTATAACCTCAGTTTGATCAATGACGGGCAAGCCATAAAATATGCCTATGGCGCAACTGGCGAAAGAACCGGAATCACCACTTTATTGTCTGATCTGTCGAAAGCCGGCTTGGTGCTGCGCGATCTACATACCGAGCAAAGCAGCCTCGAAGAGATCTTTATCACGTTGCTACAGGATGCAAATAAATGAACTGGCATGCCATAAAAACGATTTACTTTTTCGAAATGCACCGGTTTTTTCGGACACTGAAACAGAGTTTTCTATCACCAGTTCTGTCAACATCACTGTATTTTGTCGTATTTGGCGCAGCCCTAGGCAGCCGGATAGACCAGATTGAGGGTGTCAGCTATGTGTCTTTTTTGGTGCCGGGGCTGATCATGCTGAGCGTGATCACGCAAGCGACCTCGAACGCTGCGTTTGGAATCCATCTGCCAAAATATACCGGCACCATTTATGAGCTGCTGTCAGCGCCGGTCAATACGTTTGAAATTATTTTGGGATACGTGGGGGCTGCAACATGCAAAGCTCTGTTCATCGGCTTGGTCATACTGGCAACGTCGACAATTTTTGTCGATCTGACCGTTGCCCACCCCGTGGCAATGCTGGCCATCTTGCTGCTGACCTGTGTCAGCTTTTCATTGTTTGGCTTTATTATTGGAATTTGGGCGATTAATTTCGAACAATTGCAATTAATTCCACTGTTGGTCATCACACCATTGGTGTTTTTGGGCGGCTCGTTTTATTCCATCACAATGCTGCCGCCGCTTTGGCAGAAAATTACCTTATTTAATCCAATAGTCTATTTGATTTCTGGATTTCGCTGGGCGTTTTTTGACACCTCTGACGTTCCGATCACAATCAGTTTACTGGCCATCGGCGGGTTCATCATTTTATGTCTTTGGGTGATCTTTTGGATATTCAAAACCGGCTATCGTCTGCGCAGCTAAGGTCTATCGTCTGACAAGTCCCAGAATTTGCAAACACGCATAAATATTCTTGCGCCGCCTTGTTTGCTGCTGCCAATCAAACTAAGTGTGAAACATGGTTATAAGCATTCCTTTTTTGAAAAAAACACCGACAGTCGCAGTCTTGCGGCTTACCGGCACGATCGCGGCAGGTGGTCGCGGCCAACTCAACGATCAGACGCTCGCGCCCTATATTGAAAAGGCCTTTACCAAGGGCAAACCGGCAGCAGTCGCTCTGGTGATCAATTCACCGGGGGGGTCCCCAGTTCAATCCTCGCTAATAGCGGCGCGCATTCGCCGTCTTGCAGATGATAAAAAACTGCCCGTATTTGCGTTTGTAGAAGACGTTGCAGCCTCTGGTGGCTATTGGCTGGCTGTCAGCGCTGATGAAATCTGGGTTGATCCCGGATCAATTATCGGCTCGATTGGGGTGATTTCAGCCGGCTTTGGCGCATCAACCTTTCTAGAACGGCAAGGGCTGGAAAGACGGGTATATACCGCCGGAAAATCCAAATCGACACTGGATCCGTTTCGACCAGAAAATCCCGAAGACGTGACCCGCCTTAAAACCATTCTTAATCAGCTCCACGACGTTTTCATCTCCCATGTGAGAACCCGCCGAGGCAGCAAACTTACCGACGCACAGGATCTGTTCAGTGGCGAGTTTTGGACAGGACAACATTCAGCCGAACTAGGTTTGGTGGATGGTATTGGCCATCTGGTGCCGCTGATGAAAGAGCGGTTTGGTGACAAGGTTAAGTTCCGGAATTATGACGTGAAACGCAATTTTCTCCAGCGCTTTGGCACGTCGATTGTGCATGACGCCTTTAGCAGCATAGAAGAACGGGCCCAGTTCGCCCGTTTTGGATTATAGAATGATCCTGAAGATCGTGGTCCTGTTTCTGGTTGGCATGGGTGTGCTGGCAATGTTCGGCAAATTGAAATTTCCAGGCAAAAAGCGACTGGATGCCGCACGCTGCGCGTCTTGTGGCCGCTTTAATATTGGTACCGGCCCCTGCGCCTGCGGTAAAGGCAAGGGCTGACCTGTGGTCTGGCTATCGGCGGCTCTGGGGTTTGTGCTTCTTATTCTGGCGGGTGATGCGCTGGTTAAAGGGGCCGTCAATCTAAGTGTGCGCTTGGGCATACCCACCCTGATCGTCAGTCTCACGGTGGTCGCCTTTGGAACCTCAGCTCCTGAACTGATCATTGCCATCAATGCGGTCATCGAAGACGTGCCAAGTCTGGCGTTGGGAAATGTTGTTGGCTCGAACACGGCAAATATTCTGCTGGTATTGGGCCTGCCTGCCATATTTTCAACATTACACAGCAGCGAACATGATACTAAAAAAGCCTATCTCGGCATGATGGTGGCCACATGTTTATTTATAGGGCTGGCATTTCGGGGCATATTTGAATGGCAAAGTGGGCTGATACTGCTGGCACTTTTGGTTTATATCCTTGGCGACACACTGCGCGACGCCCAACGTCACAGCGCGGCTGACACCAAAAACAACAACATAAACCTTGATCCAACCGTCGAGGCCACACCCACGATGGTTTGGTGGAAGATCGCAATGTATCTGACACTGGGCATCATCGGCTTGCCGCTGGGCGCCCATATTCTGGTAGATAGTGCAAGCCATATCGCGCGCCTGTTTGGGGTTAGCGAAGCGATCATTGGCTTGACCCTTGTTGCCCTCGGCACGTCCCTACCTGAATTGGCAACAGCCATAACGGCCGCCTTGCGTCGGCAAGCAGATGTCGCCTTAGGTAATGTCATCGGCTCCAATATGTTTAACCTACTCGCCATCGTGGGTCTGACCACTTTTGTCGGGCCGATCCCGGTCGATACTGCATTTCTAACCTTTGATTTATGGGTCATGTTGGGCGCCTCGGTCCTGCTGATCCCATTTGTATTTTTCAACTGGAACATCACCCGACGCTTTGGCCTTGGCTTGACTGCTCTGTATCTGTTCTATGTCACCATAGTATTGGTTTGACCCAACGTGGGAGATTTTGATGAAACGGGCTTTGGTGACTGGCGCTGCTGCGCGGATCGGTCGGGAGATGGCGCTCTACCTAGGGCAACAAGGATACGATGTGGCCGTCCACTATGCCACCTCGCGCCAAGCCGCAGAAGACGTCGTAGAAAATCTGTGCGGGATGGGACGACATGCAGTCGCGTTACAAGCTGATCTACTGGACGAGGCGGCAGTTCAAAATCTGATGCCAGCGGCAATGCAAGCGCTGGGTGGCCCCATAACCTGCCTGATTAATAACGCCTCAATTTTTGAATATGACAATATTACCAGTGCCACGCGCACCAGTTGGGATCGTCATATGGAAAGCAATCTGCGCGCACCGTTCGTTTTGACCCAAGCGCTGGCCACACAGGTGCCTGAGCCGCTTTATGATGACCAAAATGAACCCATGGCGCAGGCTTTGGTGATCAATATGATCGACCAGCGTGTCCGCAAGCTGACACCGGAATTCATGACTTATACGATTGCAAAAATGGGCCTATGGGCCTTGACCCAAACTGCTGCGCGGAGCCTCGCGCCAAAAGTGCGGGTCAATGCCATCGGCCCGGGGCCAACGCTTCAGGGCGCACGTCAAAGCGCCGAGCACTTCGCAACCCAGCGTCGCAATACCATTTTGCAACGCGGTGCAGGAACCAACGATATTAACAATGCGCTTGGATATTTTCTGAACGCAACCGCCGTGACCGGGCAATTGCTCTGCGTTGACGGGGGACAGCATCTGGGCTGGAAAACCCCAGATGTGCAAAATGACTAACGGTTCGTATGAAGTTTGTGACACGAGTTATGCACCCGTCACACAACCGTTGCGAAAGCATCAATAAAAAGCTAACGTTTTCAACATTTTGCCAGATGCAAAAAATAATATTCATTAGTAACAATAGGTTAAATAAGTGCCTATTTTTTAAGCAATGTGAGGAAGCTGATTGAATATAACGGAAAATCCCATTCGTGGTAAAGTTATATACAAGCTTATCCACAGAAACCGTGGACATTTTTCTTCTTGCTATCGCACTATTTTGAGTGCAGCGCCCATCAAGAATCACTAGATAAAATCATGGCTGAAGCAAACACAACAGAATCGCCCCCGCTGCCCACTGGAAGGGACGTAATCGCGGCCTACGTCCGAACGCTGGACAGTTCTCCTGGCGTCTACCGCATGCTGGATGCCCAAGCGCGGGTGCTGTATGTTGGCAAAGCGCGCAATTTAAAAATGCGGGTCACCAATTACACGCGGCCAACGGGTCATTCGGGCCGCATCGACAGGATGATATCAGAAACAGCGCGGATGATGTTTCTAACCACACGCACCGAGACCGAGGCGCTACTGCTTGAGCAAAACCTCATCAAACAACTCAAACCACGCTATAATGTACTTTTACGGGATGACAAAAGTTTCCCAAATATATTGGTAGGATCTGAACACACTTTTCCACAAATCAGCAAACACCGAGGCGCAAAAAGAGCCAAAGGCACTTATTACGGCCCGTTTGCCAGCGCCGGTGCGGTAAACCGCACCCTGACGCAATTGCAGCGGGTATTCCTGCTGCGCGACTGTTCAGACGCAATGTTCGACAGTCGTAGCCGTCCCTGTCTGCTATACCAAATCAAACGCTGTTCAGCCCCTTGTGTCGATAAAATCAGCGCCGTCGATTATGCTGCCACCGTCGCAGATGCCGAGCGGTTTCTGTCAGGTCGCTCAACTGAAATCCAAGAACTGCTTGCCACCCAGATGCAGGCGGCGGCCGAACAGATGGAATTTGAACGCGCCGCCGCCCTCAGAGATCGTATTCGGGCGTTGACACAGGTTCAAAGCGCGCAGGGCATTAACCCGCGCGGTGTCATCGAAGCTGATGTGATAGCCCTGCATCTCGCAGGAGGTCAGGCCTGTGTCCAAGTTTTTTTCATCCGTGCCAACCAAAACTGGGGCAATCAGGATTTCTTTCCGCGAGTCGGGCCCGATGTAGAAGAAGCCGAAGTTCTTGAGGCCTTCATCGGCCAGTTCTATGACAGCAAAGACCCCCCGCGGATGCTGCTGTTATCGCACCAGATTGAGAACGCTGACCTGATGACCGAGGCCCTGACAGGCAAGCTTGGCCGCAGAGTTGAGATCATCGTCCCCCAACGCGGTGAAAAGGCAGAACTGGTCGACGGCGCATTGCGCAACGCCCGCGAAAGTCTGGCGCGCAAGCAGGCTGAAACCGCCAGTCAGGGCAAGTTGCTCAAAGGGCTGGCCGAGGCTTTTGCAATGGATGCCCCACCGCAGCGCATCGAAGTCTATGACAATAGTCATATCCAAGGCAGCCATGCCGTGGGCGGTATGATCGTCGCCGGACCCGAGGGGTTTTTGAAAAATCAGTACCGCAAATTCAATATCAAGGGCGACGACCTGACACCCGGTGATGACTTTGGCATGATGAAAGAAGTTTTGAGCCGGCGCTTTAAACGATTGTTAAAAGACGACCCAGACCGTGACAAAGCATTGTGGCCCGATCTGCTTTTGATCGATGGCGGCGCTGGTCATGTCAGTGCCGTGGCCGAAATCATGGACGGCTTTGGCATCGACGATCTGCCGATGGTCGGCGTCGCAAAAGGCGTTGATCGCGATCATGGCAAGGAAGAGTTTCACCGTATCGGGCAGCGCCCATTTGCCCTGCGCCACAATGATCCGGTGTTGTATTTCATTCAGCGGCTGCGCGACGAGGCGCATCGGTTTGCCATCGGCACCCATCGGGCTAAACGCGCCAAAACCATCACCGCCACCCCGCTTGACGAGGTGCCGGGCGTCGGGGGCGGACGCAAAAAAGCGCTGCTGTCACATTTTGGCTCTGCCAAGGCGGTCAGCCGCGCCAATCTTGTCGACCTCAAAGCAGTTGACGGTATTTCAAGCGCGCTTGCTGAAACAATTTACGCCTTTTTCAACGAACGTGGTTAGTTGGGCTCTGGGTCCCTCTCCCGCCCGTATCATTCAAATCATCGCTCTGGGTTGAGATCGCGCCAGCAGGGCAGGATATCGCCGGCGGCCGGGGTTGCCGAATAGACGGCCCGGGCAATCGCACGCGAAAGACACATCGCCCCAGCGTGGCATAAAAAAGCCATTTCACGATCGTCAACCATCGCCTTTCGCTGTGCAGTCGCTGCAGAAAACACCAGATCGCCGTCCATTGGCATATGCGCAGGCAATATCGCCCGCCCGATCCCGTCATGTGCCGCCACCGCAAGCCGTTTGGCAGCCGCTTTGTCAAGCGTCGCATCGGTGGCCACAATCGCAATTGTGGTGTTGCCCAGCGCCGACATAGCTGCGGGCTTTTTGGGGCTGATCGTATATCCCAAGCCAGCCGCCGGATCGGGCCCCAAGCCGCCAAATTCTTGGTTCAACTCAAACGGAGCGGCCCAAAAATGCCGCGCTTCGGGGGTGGTCACATTGCCAATCGGGTTGACCGCGACCAACGCGCCAACGGTTGCCCCGCTGTCCAGCACCAACGACGCCGACCCCAGACCGCCTTTCAACGTTCCAGTCAACGCCCCGGTTCCCGCCCCGACGCTGCCAAGATCAAAATCATCCATCGCGGCGGCAAACGCCCGAGCCCCCAGATCGGGATAGGGATTATCATCCCAGTTTTTTTGACCACCATTGAGCAGATCGGCCAGGATCGCCGTCGGCACCAGGGGCACATGCAGCCCACCCAGCGAAAAACCACGCCCCTGGGCACGCAGCCCCGCCACAACACCGCTTGCCGCATCCAGACCAAACGCAGAGCCCCCCGACAAAACAAGTGCATCAACGGCTTGCACGGATTTGTCAGGCTCCAACAGATCCGTGTCCCGGGTGCCTGGCGCTCCGCCCATGACCGCATAAGAAGCAGTAAATGGCGTAGTCCCCACCAGAACCGTACTGCCAGATTTCAGCGTTGCGTCCTGCGCGTTGCCCACCGTGAGCCCCGCGACATCCGTGATCAGATTGCGTGCGCCAGGAACCATCATCAGATGCAGCGGCCGCCATCTACCCGCAGACAGACACCGGTGATCATACTGGCCTCATCAGAACACAGATAGAGCGCCGCATTGGCCATATCTTCGGGGGTAGAAAACCGTCCAAGCGGGATGGTTGATAAAAACTTGGCCCGTATTTCGGGTGTATCCTCCCCCATAAAGGATTTCAAAAGCGGGGTTTCCCCTGCCACCGGATTCAACGCGTTCACACGGATGCCAGACGGCGCAAGCTCGATCGCCATCGTCTCGGTCGCAGTATTCACCCAGCCTTTTGAGGCATTATACCAGTTCAGATTCGGTCGCGGTGAAATCCCGGCCGTCGAGGAAACGTTTAAAAATACACCGCTGTTGCGCTGCTTCATAGCAGGAAGGAAAACCTGTGATGCCAGATAGATAGATTTACAATTGACCGCAAAGACGCGATCAAAATCTGCCTCGCTAACCGTCTCCATCGGGGTTGGTAAATGTGTGACACCGGCGTTGTTGACAATAATATCCACTGGTCCGAACTGCGCCTCAACCGTGGCCGCCAACGCCATGACCTGCCCACGATCGGCAACGTTAAGCTGATAGGCCGCTGCTGCATCCCCCAGTTCGGCCGCCAGCGCTTGCGCGCCCTCACCATTTAAATCTGCCAACATCACCTGCGCGCCTTCAGCGATAAACTTTTGCGCAATACCAGCCCCAAACCCCGACGCGGCACCCGTCACAATCGCTATTTTTCCCATTAATCTCATATTGTTCTCCCGTTGATGTTTGTGACATCTGCTCAAAACGCTCCACCAAGATGAGGTAAACCTCATCACTGCCCGCCAAACTGCAGCCACCCGTGATAAATTTCAATTTATGTTTTGCAAGCTATAACTCCAAGTAACAGCGCTTTACTGCGCAACACGTTTTGGCAAAGGCGGCAATCTGGGCGCGGCCGCCAAGAGACTTTGCGTATACGGATGGCGCGGTTGCACCAACACCTGATCTGTCGGGCCGTGTTCGACAATTGCGCCCGCCTGCATCACCATGACCCGATCAGTAATGCTGCGCACAACTGATAAATCATGACTGATAAACAGATAACTCAGCGCAAATCGGGTCGACAAATCAACGATCAAATCCAGAATTTGCGCTCGGACCGAAACATCCAGCGCCGAAACCGCCTCATCAAACACGATCAATTCAGGGCGCAGGATCAAAGCCCGCGCAATCGCCAAACGCTGACGCTGCCCCCCTGAAAATTCATGTGGATATTTACCGCCATCGTCGGGTGACAACCCCACTGCCACCAGCGCCTCGGACACCGCCGCTTCACGATCCTGCTCAGACAAGGGGGCATCAAGCAAATGATAGGGCTCAGTGATCAGCCGTGCCACTTTATGACGCGGATTAAACGATCCATACGGGTCTTGGAACACCACCTGAATGTTACGCCGCACCACGCGGTTTGGCCGCGCTCCAGCCCATACCGGCGCACCGTTTAGGGTGATCGTGCCCGCTTGCACCGGTTCAAGCCCCAAAATCGCCCGCGTCAGCGTCGACTTTCCACAACCGCTCTCCCCGACCAGACCCAACCGTTCACCGGCCCGCAGCGTAAAGCTGACGTTATCCACCGCGCGAAACGATTGGGCGACGGAAAAGATACCCTTGCGGGGCAGTTGATAGGCCCGCGTCACATCGCACACCTGCAGCAAGGGCGCAGCCTCAGGCGGTGGTGGTGGCAGACTAACCTGATGGCTGGATGCCTCAAACAGCATCCGCGTATAGGGATGCGACATCGCAGCAAACAACTGTTTGGTTGGCCCGCGTTCCAAAACCTTGCCACGACGCATTATTAGTATGTGATCTGCCAGATTCCCCACCACTGCCAGATCATGCGTGATGATCAACATCCCCATGCCTTCTTGACGCACCAGATCTTTCAAAAGCGCCAGTATCTGTGCCTGTGTGGTGACATCCAGAGCCGTCGTCGGCTCGTCAGCAATCAGAAATTTTGGACGCAGAACAATGGCCATTGCAATCACCACGCGTTGCCGCTGACCGCCTGACAATTGATGAGGATAGCGTGATAATGAATATTTCTCCGGGGGCAAGCCAACCCGCATGAGCACTTCGGCAGCCCGCAAACGCGCCGCAGCCTTTGACGATTCTGTGTGGATCAAAATTGTCTCAAGCACTTGATCCCCGATGGTTTTCAACGGGTTCAGCGCGGTCATTGGCTCTTGAAAAATCATCCCGATATCGTTTCCGCGCAGACGGCACATCTCACGCTCTGACAAGCTCAGCATATCGCGACCATCAAGCTGAATCTGCCCAGAGGGTCGCATGCCCGCCGGCAGCAACCCCATGATTGCAAGGGCAGTCATCGATTTACCCGACCCGCTTTCGCCGGTGATGGCAACAATTTCACCCGCCCGCAGCGACAGGCTAACAGCGTCTAAAATTTCCAAACGTCCCAAAGACAGAGACAAACCCATCACATCCAAGGCGCTGTCATCGCTCATACCGGCCGCCCCCGCAGTTTTGGATCCAGCCGGTCACGCAACCCATCCCCCATCATATTAAGCCCAAGCACAGTGAGAATGATCGCCCCGCCAGGCACCAAGGCCAGATGTGGTGCAAAAGAGACCATGGTCTGGGCATCTGCCAACATGCGCCCCCAAGAGGGCAGCGGCGGCTGCGCACCCAGCCCAACATAACTCAACCCTGCTTCGGCTAGAATACCAAGACTAAATTGGATCGTTCCCTGCACGATCAGCAAGTTCGCCAAATTTGGCAAAATATGTTCGACCGAGATAAGCAGCCCCGACTTGCCCGCCACCCGCGCTGACAGAATAAATTCACGCTCCCAAAGGCTCAGGGCGCCTCCACGGGTGACCCGAGCAAACACCGGAATGTTGAAAATGCCAATTGCAATAATGGCGTTGACCGCACCTGCCCCAAAAATTGCGGTAATTAATATGGCAATCACCAAAGACGGAAAGGCAAAGATCAGGTCGTTGGCCCGCATAATCATCTCATCCAGCCAACTTCCTTTGCGCGCCGCCGCAAGCAGACCCAACGGCACTCCGATGAGAATACCGATACCGACCGCAATCAACGCCACCGCAATAGAGGTGCGCGCACCAACCATAATCATCGACAACAAGTCGCGTCCGAAATGATCAGTTCCAAGCCAGTGTTGCCCAGTTGGGCGCTGCAGTTTATTCGGGATATCCACAAGCGTCACATCGAACGGCACCCAGATAAAAGACACCAGCGCGGCGGCGGCAAAACACAGCGTCATCGCCGCGCCAAGTATCAAGGTATAAGACCCCCTCACAGCTGGGTCCTGAGGCGAGGATCAACCGCTACATAGGCAAGATCGACGGCAAAATTAACCACGATCACCGCAAACACCAGCAGCATCACAACGCTTTCAACCACGATCAAGTCACGCTGGCTAATCGACTGAAACACCAGCCGCCCCAGTCCCGGCAGAAAGAACACCTGTTCGATGATAATGGCACCCGCCAACAGAAACGAAAACTGCAGCCCCATGATAGTCAGAACCGGGATCAGTGCATTGCGCAGCCCGTGGCGCCACAACGCTTGCTGACGCGTAAGCCCTTTGGCACGCGCAGTGCGCATAAAATCCTCACTCAAGATATCAATCAGCGCGCTGCGCATCACCCGCGACAGGATCGCCGCCTGCGGCAGAGCCAAGGCCACCGCCGGCAGGGTCAAGGCCTTGAGCCCGACCAACAGCCCCGCATCCCAACCCGGGAACCCGCCAGCAGAAAACCAGCGCAGGTTGATGGCAAAAATCACCACCAAAATCATCGCAAACCAGAAGTTTGGCACGGCAATGCCCAGCTGGGTCAACCCCATCACCGCCATATCCCCCCGTCCGCCACGACGGTTGGCGGCATAGAGCCCAACCGGCAACGCAATCACCGTCGACAGCGTCAGCGCCATCAGCGCCAGCGGCAATGACACCCACATGCGATCGGCAATCATTTGCCCGACCGGCACGCGGTAGGTATAAGAGATGCCAAAATCTCCCGACAGCATGCCACCGACCCAAGCCAGATATCGCTGGACTTTCGGCACGTCGAGACCCAGCTCAGCCCGCAGCGCCGCCACCGTGTCCGGCTGGGCATTGATCCCCAACATAAAGCGAGCCGGATCACCGGGGGCCACTTCGATCACGGCAAAAATAACCAGTGAAGCCACCACCAGACTGATCCCGAGGGATAATAGGCGTTTCAGACTATAGCGCAGCATCGTCTGCCCGGTCTATCCACCCAGGCTGTGCCAAACAGCCCAAGGCGGCGGACTGTGGGCTCAATCGGCCCAACTTATTCCGGTCAGATCGATTGCCTGCGTCGGTGCATTGAGCCACATGCCCTGCACGCCCGTCTTGGCCACACTGGTCGCCGCCAACTGGAACAGATAGCCGTTGACGTAATCTGTCGAAATCACAGTCTGCGCCTCTTGCAACATCGCCCGGCGTTGATCGGGATCTGCTGTCGCGGTTAGCCGGGTCATTAAATCCTGAAAGGCGGGATTGTCGTACTGAAAATAATACTCTGGCCGTGCATAGATGCCGATATCCATCGGTTCGGTGTGGCTGACAATCGTCAGGCCATAATCCTTGCCTCGAAACACCTGTTCAAGCCATTGCGCCCATTCGAGGTTTGAAATCTCGGCGTTGATGCCCACCGCGCGCAATTGGGCAGCAATAATTTCACCGCCACGCCGCGCATATGAGGGCGGCGGCAGCTTCAATGTGGTGGTAAAGCCGTCGGCAAAACCCGCCTCAGCCAGCAGCGCCTTGGCTTTGGCCGGATCATAGACGGAATTTCCGGTCAAATCGATATAGGCCGGGTTATGCGGGGCAAAATGGCTGCCGATCGGGGTGCCATAGCCGAACATTGCACCATCAATGATCGCCTGACGGTCAATCGCATGGGCCAGGGCCTGACGCACCAGCTTGTTGTCAAACGGCGGCATTTTATTGTTCGTAGACAAGATGGTTTCACCCTCAGTCGATCCGATCAATAACTTGAAACGAGGGTCGGCATCAAACTGCGGCAGATTCTCCGGCGCCGGAAAAGTCTGGAATGCGTCGATGTCTTCAGCCATCATCGCCGCAAAGGCCGCCGTTGGATCAGAAATAAACTTGAAGGTCGCGCCCTCAAGCGCCGGAGCGGTGCCCCAATAATCCCCATTGCGCACAAGATCGATCCTGTCGCCCTGTACCCATTTCACAAACCGAAACGCGCCGGTGCCAACCGGGTTGGATTTTATCGTCTCGATCGTCTCAGAGGCGACGATGACCGCATCCCCCCACGCCAGATTGAACAACAGGTTGCCATTCGGGGCCTCAAGCGTCAGCACCACCGTCAACGGATCGATCACCGCGACGTCAGCGATACCTGTAAACAGCGCTTTTTGGGCGTTGGTGCTGTCTTCCGCCCGGGCCCGGTCGAGGGAAAATTTCACGTCAGCTGCATCCATTGCCGACCCGTCATGAAACCGGACATCACCTTGCAGATGAAACGTATAACTCAGGCCATCGTCTGAAATATCCCAGCTTTTTGCCAGACCAGGCACCACTGATCCATCGCCCATGAACCGCGTCAACCCTTCAAAAATGTTTGAATAGACAACGTTATCGATCGCGCCCGCAGCTGCGCTGGTCGGGTCAAGATGCGGCGGCTCAAGCTGCATTCCAATCGTGATATCAGTCTCAGCAGCCGAAGCTGTGCTCACAGTAGCAATCAAAGCCAAGACGGGTGTCAAAGCGCGGGCCGTAAAACGTTGTGGCATTATCCTGTTCCCTTCATTTAAAGTATGGTGTCAAAATAGTCGGGTACAGACTGCGCGAACTTTGCCAGCTTGTCTACTGCCAACACACACAATAAAACTTACGCCAACGCGCAGGATGCGGATGCCGACAGACAATTGCCACCCTGCTTGGCTTTAGCGCCACTTTGCAAGTGGCGGCAAACTCATCAATACCGCGTCCGGATCATGACCCGTGGCCAACCCAAACTTAGTCCCACGATCATAGACCAAATTATATTCTGCATAGAGCCCGCGGTGCAGTAATTGTGCCTCTTTATCCGCGACCGACCAGGGCTGAGACCGCCGTTTTTCAACCAGCGGCACAAAAGCCGACAGAAATGCGCGGCCAATATCCTGGGTAAGGGCAAAGTCTGCAGCCCAGTTTCCGCTGCAGTGGTCATCCATAAAAATACCCCCGACACCGCGTGCACGTTTGCGGTGCGGAATATAGAAATAGTCATCTGCCCATTTTTTGAGGCGCGGATAAAGCTCGGCACCATGCGGGGCGAGAAAGCGCGCCTGAGTGGCATGAAAATGCGCGGTGTCCTCGTCATATTCAAGGCAGGGGTTCAAATCAGACCCACCGCCAAACCACCATCCATGTGGGGTCCAGAACATACGCGTATTCATATGAACCGCAGGACAATGCGGGTTTTGCATATGGGCCACCAATGAAATGCCACTGGCCCAAAACCGCGGATCGTCTTTCATACCGGGCAGCTCTTTGCGCGCCGCCATCGCCGCCTGCGCTGAGGCTGCCAAATGCCCGTGAACAGTTGAGACATTGACCCCAACCTTCTCAAACAGTCGGCCATCACGCAACACGCTCATCACACCGCCACCGGCATCGGACCCATCTTCTGAACGGCGTCGGGTCTCAGTGACCTCAAACACACCTGCAGGGGTTTGCGACCCCGCACCAGACTGATGGCTTTGCTCCAACCCGACAAAGGCACTGATGATTTGATCACGCAGTGCGGAAAACCACTCAGACGCGGTGTTTTTTTCGACCTCAAACACGTTTGTACTGCTCCTTGAACGCGACCCGACCTCTGGGTCTAAAGCTTGCCCTACACAGAGGCCCCGCGGCATTGGTCTGCGTCAATGCGCCGGAGCCGCAACCGGATCAATCAAGGTGCGCCCGCCATCCAATGTCATGATCTGGCCCGTCATAAACCCCGACCAATCCGAGGCAAGATATTGCACCGCGGCCGCCAGTTCATTCGGCGACGCGATCCGCTGCAGGGGTGTGTGATCTTCAATATCACCGCGGAAATCAGCATTCTCTTTCAGCGCCTCTTGCAAGCTGGCAGACATCACCGACCCAAAGGCAACGGCGTTGACACGGATTTTATGGGGGGCCAGCGCCACAGCCAGAGACCGCGTCATCTGATCAGAAGCGGCCGTGGCGATTGAATAGGCCATTAAATCAGGGTGCGCACGCCGCGCTGCGATCGAAGACAGGTTGATGATGGATCCAATCTGCCCCTCGACGTTGCCAGCGGCTTGTTTGATCATCCGGCGCGCGACCAATTGCGACAGACGCAAGCTGTTGAGCAGGTTTTGCTGCAACATTGTCTCTGTCGTATCGTCATCGACGCCAAGCGGATCTGTCACCATGACCTGTCGACAGGCATTAACCAGAATATCCACCTGATCGAAATGGTCGATGGTCGCCGAAAGCAGATTGGCCATCGTCAGTTTTTCACGCAGATCACCGGCGAAATAGCGCACATTGCCCTCGTCCTTGGCCGCGCCCAATTCGTTGATCAAACCGTCTTCATCCATGTCTACAAACATGACATTCGCGCCTTGATCGACAAAGTGACGGCCGATCGCACAGCCGACGCCGTTTGCACCTCCGGTGACGATCGCAGTCTTACCTTCGATTGAAAAGGACATAGCATGCCTCCTGATTCTTGCACGAGATTATCTGATTTCAGCGCCTTAAGCGAGATGGCCGCTGGGCGTGCAGCACTTTGAATTTCGACGTACCGAAAGGTTCTTCGACCTTGACGAAAAGACTGTTCAACGCGATCTCGTAAGGCAAGTGACGGTTGGCCACCATCCACAGGTGCCCCGCATTGCCTAATATCGCAGCGGCGGTGGCAATAAACGCCTGCCCAAGTGCCGGTTCACCGCGCCGACCGACATGAAAGGGCGGGTTCATCACCACGGTATCGACCGCATGTGACGGACGCCACTTGGTGCCATCTGCCCAATGGAAAAAAGCGCGCGGATCTTCCACATTGCGGCGAGAACAATCTAGCGCCATCTGCTCTGCTTCGACCAAGTGAACAGCCTCAACACCCTGTCGCGTTAGAATTTGAGTCGACAAATATCCCCAACCTGCACCAAGATCCGCCACAACTCGTCCCAGTTTTGGTGGTAGATGAGTGGCCAAAAGCGCCGAAGCAGGATCAACCGCATCAGCGGAAAAAATCCCCGGCGCAGTTGAAAACCCATCACTGTTGGCCATCATGCCGATCTGGGCCCAATCGCTGAAACGACAGCCATCAACCTTAAACCAGAACAGTTTTCCATGGGCTTTTGAAATCGTACCTGCGATCGGCACCCGCGCGCGGATCTCGCGCAAAATCGATTCTACGCCGCTGACCTTTTGACCGTCAACGATGATAATACCGTTTGGCGTTGCCACCTCTGCAGCGGCGATCAAAGCCCGGCTCTGAAGCTTGCTGCGCGGCAAACACACCAAACTGGCCGCGTACTGTGTGCCGCATTCTATTACACATCTAAATCCCCGCGCGCTGTATGACGCGTGATCGGGATGAAAGCTCTGCACGATTTCTAAGCGGTCCTGTGACAACGCCGATAAATCAAAATCCGCATCGGGTGCGAGGATGGCAATGCGACCAGAGGCCGGCAATTCCAGCCCTCCGTCATCTAATGCGACACTTAAACGAGATCCAGCCAACTGCAGTCTATTCCTTTTCCATCGTACACTGCAGCGGGTGCTCATGCCGACGGGCAAAATCCATCACTTGGGTCACTTTTGTCTCGGCAATCTCATGGCTGAAAACACCCACAACCGCCAGACCTTTTTTGTGCACTGTCAACATAATCTCGAACGCCTGCGCACTGCTCATGCCAAAGAACCGTTCGAGAACATGCACGACAAATTCCATGGGTGTGTAATCGTCGTTCAAAATCATAACCTTATACAGAGGAGGTCGCTTGGATTTTGACCGAGGCTTTAAAGCGAGATCGCTCTCGCCAATATCATCAGGTTCATCAGACATATGAAAAGGGCGGGTTATCATAGCATCAGAGTGTCCGTGTTAGTGTTGCAGTGTCATTAGCTATATAGAGGTCGCAAGCAAGGTGAAAAGAGGCCTATGCGAATTCTGTCAACAAACTTAGTTAAAATTGCACGGTACATTCGACAGAAAGTTCCAATGCTCCACTTGGGAAAGGCCAAAATACGCCTATCTGAAAACACAAGCTCTGTCATTAAAATCAATACTTTATTCCGCAACCTTTTTGTGATAGCTTAAGAGTAATTAAATGAGTTGCTGAAAAATCAGCGACCAGAGGCAGAAAAAGGCAGGTCATGTGAAGGTACGGCAGATATTGCTGGCCCGAAGAGGGCTATTTTTGGCAACGGCTATCTGGCTGTTGGTGATTGTCCCAATTTCGGTGATGTCAGCGCCCTATGCGGCGGTGGTGATGGATGCACGGTCGGGGAAAATATTGCACTCGCGCAATGCCAATACCCGATTGCACCCAGCGTCGCTTACTAAAATGATGACGCTGTATGTGGTGTTTGAAGCTATT
>Ga0209713_10000476_pt1 | contig 22571 bp, 18 predicted proteins | sample ArcOceMetagenome_3_FD_187444 | JGI IMG/M metagenome (GOLD analysis project Ga0209713, IMG submission 187444) | Marine eukaryotic phytoplankton communities from Arctic Ocean - Arctic Ocean- Svalbard ARC20M Metagenome (SPAdes) (version 2) | ecosystem: Environmental > Aquatic > Marine > Oceanic... | reverse complement strand
GACGACTGCGATCGTCGCGATGCTGGGCTCCACCTCGATGCTGGCTCCCATCGCCGCCGCGGCATTCGTGGTGGCCGCAATGAGCGTCGAGACGTCGTAGGAGGGGTCGACGGTGACCGAGCCGCTGGTGGCTGAGGTGTCGGTCGTGGAGCTGTCGGCCAGCACGCTGTCGACGAACTCCTCGTCGCGAACGGAGATGATGAGCACGAAGGGATTCGCGAGGCGGCGCCGTCCCGAGCCGCCACCCACGACCGTCACCGTCACCGCGTCCGCCGGCACGCCCAGCTCCGCAGCGAGTGACGCTCCGAACGCGTCGGCATCAAAGGTCTCGACGTCGCCGCTCACCGTTGCCTCGAATTGGACCGCCTCGACGATCGCGCCCCCGGGGGGGACGGCCGGCGACGGTGGTGGCAGTGAGGGCGGCAGCGGTGAGGGCGGCGGCGAGAGCGTGATGCAAAGGCGCATGTCTGGCGGGCAAGTCGGCGGCTGCGCGAGGCGACTGTCCGCCGGCCTGCAGTAGCGGTCACCGCCCTGACGGTAGACGCACACGCCCTCATGGAGCGTCGCGACGCTTGCGCCATTGGCGAAGCGATCGCATTCGCAGCTGTCCAGGGTGCCGCAAACCCCACACGTGTCCCTGCACTTCCGCCGGGTCCTCCGGCACCGCTTGGAGGTGCAGTCGCATTGGCCCTTTGTGTGCTTCTTGGTGCACTTCTTGAGGCTCCACCGGTCCTTGCAGCCAGCGACGGCAGGCCCGAGCAGCCCGGCCGCGAAGAGCAGGAGAATCAATGATGGCCGCGCCATGGCTGCAGACATTGCTTCACAATTTTTCCGTGGCATGATATGGTATGAATAGCTTGTCTAGATTTACTTTGTCTGTGATCATCCCCTTCCGATTTAGCCCGATGGTCTTTGGAGGCCGGGGTGAAACACGCAGAGAATAGCGAATCAGTCTTTCGATTTTTTTCGCACCGCCCTTTTAGCGGGCGTGCGCTACTTTGACCCCCTCAAGGTTGCCTTTGTTGTCCATGCGCAGCGGCCGTCTCGCGCGGCTGCTGCCGCTGCTCCTCCTCGTGGGCCGGGTGCAGGCCTTCCCGGGCGACATTTGTGCGCTGCTCCTGATCGCCATCCCGCTGCTCGAGTCGATCTGGTTCCTCGTCGTCGCGCCGGACCACGTCGGAGGCTCGGGCCCGCCGCTCCTGCGCTGGGGCGATCGGGCCATGCTGCCAACTGCGCATGCGCGGGGCGCCAGGCGCGCGGGGGCGGAAGCTCCCGCGCCGGGCGCGGCGCACCACGACTGGCTCGCGCCAGTGCCCGCCGGCAGCGGCGACGGCAGAGCCGAGGGCCGCACGCAGCTCCGAGCAGCCGCTGCGGCGAACGCGGCGCCCAGCAAGGCGCCGACGCGCCCGCCTCCGACGCTGCAGCTGGCGCCGCGGGCGAGCGCCGCCATCCCAGCCGCCGCCTCGACCGCGCCGCGGAAGCCCACGCTCGGGGCCGCCGGCCGCCCCGTCGCTCCGGCGGTCGCGGGGGCGCCGACCGAGGTGAAGCAGCAGCCGATGTCCGAGGGCTTCCCGAACATCATGTACCCGCTGGTGCGGCCGTATTCGGACGAGAAGCAGCAGACGCCATACCAGAGCAGCCGACAGGGCTTCCTGCGTGGCATCGACTCCTACGTGCAGACGTACCAGGGCGTGCGCGCCAAGCTGCGGAGCGTGCTGCAGGAGATGACGTGGCTCAAGACCAACCCGCTCGGGATGGAGGCACTCAACCAGATCATCGCGCTCGCCTCGCCCGGCTACGCGATCAACGGCCAGTCGGCCTCGCCGCACTGGCAGGTCATCGCCGAGGGCATCAAGGCCGCCGAGCCGTACCTGCGCCGCATCCAGATGATCCGCCAGATCTTCGGCGACCCGCCGTACTCGTTCGCGCCCAACTTTGTGTGGGCCGGGCAGCCCGCCTTCAACTCGGTGGACATGACGTTATCAGACAATACGGGTGGGTTCTCATGACGACAAAAGTAGAGTAGTGTTCGATAATACATGGATTCTCACGTCCGCCGTGTCCCCTCCTCTCCCATTGTTTTTGTCGGGCTACAGAAGGTAACACTTTAGAGATCGTACCCTTTGTCGAAAAAAAAACAATCTGTACATCAGGTGGGTCTACCCATCCTGATCTACAGACAAACAACACACCCACACACCCACCAACATAATGTGAGAACACCATCATCCCCGTCCGCAGTCATCACCCCCACACGACCGCCGGGCCGAAGACATCATGCATAAAGTAACGACCGCCGGCATACGCCTAGCGGCCGCCACGGAAGAGCCGCAGGTCGTTCTGGAGCTCCTCGTCGTAGGTCTCGCCCATCTCGAAGTCGAAGTCGGCCTGATCGTCGAGGTCCTCGTGCTGTCGCCGCAATTGCTCTCAGCTTGCCAGACGCCGTCCAGGATGCGGTGTTTGTTCCTCTAGGCACAAAGTTACGTTTTCATCTAATCTCACTCACCCAACATTCTCACTTTTCGTTTGAGCGACATCTCACTGAATCATGGACGACAGCACTTTCGTCGTTGTCGTCGTGATCTCGGTCGTCGTGTCGCTCGCACTCCTAATCCTCTGCTTCTGCTTCGGGCGGCGGCTGTGCCTACGCTTCTGCCTGGGGCGCCCCTACTACTGCTGCTGCTGCCCCTGCGTCGAGCTGTGCGGCTGCTGCCTCGACTTCAAGCTGCCCGACGACGCGCTGGCGGCACAGGAGAAGGAGGAGGCGCTGCAGCGCAAGATGCGCGCCAACACCGTGCTCACGCAGAAGAAGCTGCTCGAGGCGCAACGCGCCTCAGAGGGGTCGTCGGCGCAGCCGCAATCGCGAGGGCTGCTCGCGTCCATGTTTGCGACCAGGGCCAAGCGGAGCACGGGCCGCGGGCGAGTCGACCCCGGTGGCGCCCGCGGCGGCGGCGGCGGCGGCGGCTACTGGTTCTGCGCGGGCTCGTCCCCCGGCCCCCAGGGCGCCGACGGCCCCTTCGGAGTGCAGTTTGCCGCCGATCCGTCGTCGTCGGCTGGCGGCCTCACAACGACCCTCACCATCAGCGTCTTCTACAAGGCCGAGGGAGACAAGGAGGGCGGCGGGGCGAAGGACGCGAGGGACGCCACGGACCAGGCGGCGCGGAAGCGCGTCTCCTTCGAGGCGGCCAACGTGCAGCTGGGCGGCACGTTCCTCGAGTACACGATCGCGCGGGTCAACTTCCGCAGCGCCAGCGACGAGGGCCCCGCCGTCGGCGCCAAGGAGCAGCTGCGACTCTCGCACGTGACGGCGGTCGCGCTGATCAACGAGCCGTCGGCGTGGACGCTCTTCCTCAGCGACGGCCGCACCTTCGAGCTGCGCGCCGACAGCGCCGCGTCGCGCCAGAAGTGGATCGACGCCATCTGCGAGCGGCTGCAGGCCAACGAGCCGTAGCCCGTGACTAGCCGCGGCTGAGCGTGGCGGTGTTCTGCGCGCACGTCGCTGGTATGCTGAGTAAAGTAGGTGGGGAGAGGGCCACGCATGGTTTGTTGCAGGGTCTTTCGAAGCTAGTAGCTACGACGCACACACACTACTCGCGCTTCTGCCGCTTGGTGCCGGGCGCCTCTCCCGAAGCGGCGCGCGGGTCGCTGATGTACTTCCTCCAGTTGTGCGTCTCGCGCCAGCCGAGCATCTCCTTCGCCTTGGCGTTCGAGTACAGCGTCTCGAACTCGCCCAGCTCCCTTTGCACCGGCACGCCGGCGTACCAGCGCTCGATCAGCTCGGCCGTGGTGAGGTTGACCGAGTGGTCGTCGTTGGCGGCGTTGAAGATCTGGAAGCCGAGGTTGTCGGTGACGAGGCAGCGGTGCACCAGCTGCCCAAGGTCGCGCGCGTCAATGTACCTGTGCGCCGGCGGGAGGGGAGAACAGCGCGCACGACGCGCGCGACGTGAGGAGCAGAAGGGGCGGCGCCGCCACGCCGCTCGCCGCTCGCCGCTCGTCGAGGGTCGTTTGTTTGAGCCTCGCCTCTGCGGCGCACGCGAAGATGTTGCGCCGGCGGCGCGCCGGGTCGGCGAAGTAGCCCGGGAAGTCCTGCGCGTACTCGTGCGGCTCGACGACGTTGTTGATCCGGATCCCGTAGATGTCGGCGCCCGTGCGGCGCTGGAAGCAGCGCGCGGTCACCTCGTTGCACACCTTGGACGTGGCGTCTGCCGCGAGCCGCAAGGCGCACGTTAGGAATCGCAGGCTGCGAGGGGCCACGGGTGCTGGCGGCGGCGTACAGCTGTCCTCGGGCACGACCGGGTGCTCCTCGTCAATCGGCAGGTACTCGGGCTTGCGCTCGCCGTCGGCAAAGCACACGCCGTAGGTCGTCTCGCTCGATGCGAAGATGACCTTGCGGATGCCCAGCTTCAGTGCGACCTCTAGCACGTTGTACGTGCCCATCGTGTTGATGCGGTAGGCCTCGTTGTCGGGCCGCAGCAAGATCCGAGGGATGGCGGCGAAGTGAACCACCGCGTCCGGCAACGGGCTCGCACCTGCCCGGCTGTCCAGCTCGCCGAGGTTGTGGAGCATCGAGAAGGCGTTGAAGACCTGCGACTCGTCCGTGATGTCCGCCCGCACATTGTCCACACCCGGCACGTCGAGAGGGACGAGATCGACATTGAGCACGCTATGTCCGTGCGCAAGGAGCTCCGGGATGACGTGCTTGCCAGCCTTGCCGCTGCCGCCGGTGAAGACGATGCGCATGGCTCAAGCAAGATTCTGGATTAGTCGGTGCGTCGGCTGTGCCGATCGGACGCCACACTCTGCATCAAACTGTGTTCATGTTCGGCATGCATCTCAAAATAGCCTCAAGTCCAGCTCCCGTTTGCGCTGCTTGGCGAGGTGTACACGAGCTTCCGCGCCGCGTGGCTCGCCAGCAAGGGGTCGCAGACGGCGGTGGCGACGGAAGCTGCTCGAGGCGGAGGGCGTCCCTTGGTGGAGGGGAGCGGTTTGGATTGGATGTTTGAGCACGTCGATGTAGTACGAGCCGTTAGTTCAGGAGATGGCAGCCGCATCATGACCAAAAATAACCTGTCTCATTCGGGTGGTTCATCCCCTCGCGATCAAACTTCTAAGATCTCTATATACGCAACCCTACCATAGAGTAGACTGATGTCGATGTCGTCGCCACCGCCGGCGGCGGCTCCGTCCGACGGCGAGGATCAACCTGAGGGCCGCACGCTCACGCTCACGCTCGACACGCTGACGGTGGTCTTCTCCTTCCTCGAGCACGCGGCGCTCGGCGCCGCGCGGCTGGTGGCGCACGACTGGCGGCGCGCGGCGCTCTGCCCGACGCTCCCCGCGTGGCGCGAGCTCAGCCAGCAGACCTTCGTCGCGCTCGGCTCGGAGCGCGGCAGCCGGCGCGGCTGGGACTTTGCGGCGCTCGAGCTCGCGCTGCGCGCCAAGCCATGCGTCGCGAGCCTCGACCTCTCCTTTTGCCGCGTGCGGTGGAACTCGGCGACGAGCGGCGCCCTCGGCGCGCTGCCCGCGTCTCTGCAGACGCTCACGCTGTCGCACGGCTGCGCGGAGCCGCGTGACGTCCTCACCTCCCTGCTGCCGACGCTGCCGGGGCTGCCCGCGTTGCGCCGCCTCGACCTGCGCGGCGTGCTCACGATGGCCTCGGCACGCGAGCTCGACGTCGCCGCGCGGCTCGACGGCTGGCGGCCGCCCGCCCGCCACCTCGGTGGCGACGACGCCACGCGCACCGTCATGTCCACCGAGACCGAGAGCGAGGAACAACGGCTCGAGACGGAGGCAAAGGTCCTGCCGGCGCTCGAGTACCTCTCGGTGGGCTTCTCGCTCCACTCCGGCCGCCGCAGCGCCACCAACGCGCGCGGCGGCTCGGCGGCGTGCCTGCTGCGCGAGCTCATGGCGCGCGCGCCGCGCCTCCGCGCCGTCGGCTGCCACGTGCCCGCGAGCCTGCTGCAGCCGGTCGACGTGCACTGCCGCGTCTGCGGCACGCCGCTGTACACCGACCTCGGGCTGCACGTCGTCCACCCGCCGCAGCAGCAGCACATCTCGTACGAGGTCTACACCGACGTCCCGCCGGAGAAGGCGGTGCCGTCGCTCGACTCCGGCGAGGTGGGGACGCACGGTCAGACTGGCCGCCTTGATGGGGCCACATCAGGCCACCACGGGCTCCTCGGGCCGCATCTGAAGGCGCAGGGCTGCCCTCCAAGCTCACCGATGGCGCCTCGTTTGGCCACTCAGGACGCGACGCGGCTGCAGTGCCCGAAGCGCTGCCTCGGGCAGATGTGGCTCGTCGACCACGGCAGCGGCTTCGTCGACCGCTGCGGCTTCGCGTACGCCGTCGCGTGTGGGCCGCAGCGCCGGCTGCACAGCCCCGGCCTGGCGAGGCTCACGCCGCGCGGCGACGAGATCGGAGCCGCCCTGACTGCGCAGCGTGCTCACTATGGCCTCCTCACGCGAGATGACGGAGACGCGATCGGTCAGGGCGACTCCATCAGCACCGCCGCCGCCGCCGCCCTCGGCGCCGCCCGCGCCGCCGCCGTCGGCGCCGCCGCCGCCGCCGACGCCGCCATCGCCGGCGAGCTCAATCAGCTCGACGGGCAGCTGGTCGACGCCATCAACGCCCACTTCCGTCGGATGCTCGCGGCGCGGCAGGTCGCCTCTAGCCTGGGCGCGCCGGCGCCGACGGGCCTGGCGGGGGCGCAGCCGCTCCTCGCGCCCGGCGCGATGCAGCTGGTGGGCGCGGCCGCGCCGGCGCCGGCGGCCGAGGCGGCGGAAGCGGCGGAGGCGGCGGAGGCGGCGGCCGACGATGACGACGACGACGACGACAGCGACGACAGCGAAGACGACTCCAACGAGGACTCCGACGATGACGAGGACGAGGATGATGAAGATGGAGACGCCGACGACGGAGACGACGAGCAGAGTGGCGAAGCTGAGGCGGGAGCCGACGCGTCCGACATTCCACAGCAGCTCATCAGCTCATTGGACATAGACTAAAGGGTTGTCGGAGTATTCAATTCTGTAGAAGTCATCGCCAACGCACGCACCAAACTGCACTCATATCTCATATCCGCTCGCACCATTAGTTCCCATCGCTCTCATCACCTCGTGCTGCTGGCTTGTCCCGGTGTCCTCGATTTTCGCGCTTCAGCGGGCGGCGACGGCCAGCGTGTGCATCCCGATGATGAGTAGCGCCGCGTCGATCGGCACGTTGCCGCCCTCGGCCAGGATCAGCCCGCCCGCGGCCGCCAGGACCGTGCCGATGAGGCCGGTGCCGTGACGGCCGAGATTGAGCACGTTGAGGGCGCCTAGGTAGAAGGCGACGAGGCAAAACAGCTGGATCCAGACGGCGCGCCCGTAGCCGGCCATCACCGCCTTGGCGGCGACGGTCTCGCCCATCGGCCTGAGCCACGACAGGTTACCCAGCTTCGCCGCGTGCTCGACGACCATCAGCATCTTGGGGCAGAGCGCGTAGGGCAGCGCGTTGAGCGTCACGACGTTGTCCTCGATGAGCGCGGCGCCCCTCTCGATGCACTCGGTGTCGCCCGAGCAGAAGAGCTGGGCAGCCTCCACCGGGAGCACGCAGGCCAGGTCGTACACGCGTGGTGACGGACCCCACAGCGGTTTCAGGATCGGGACGGTAAACACCGAGGCCGCCGTGAGGAAGACGCTCGCAGCGCACACCAGCCAGGCGACGAGACGGCCCGGCTTGCCCATTCGGATCTTGCGCGCGGCTGGATGCGCCGGTGCGCGAGGCTGTCCTTCGGCCACGCTCATGCCGACTGGCGTGCCCCACTGCGCCTGCTGCGCAGTGAAGTAGTCGCGCTCCTCCTCCTCTGCGAGGCGCTCCTCCTCGGACTCGAGCGAATCCGCCTCATCACAGAGCTGGGCCGCTTGCTGCCGCATGTACGTCGCCTGGTTGATGAGACGCTCACGCGCAGGCGAGCGAGCACGTCGGCACATCCGTAGATAGTCTGTGGTTCTCGCGTGTGTGTGGTGGTCGAGTAAGAGTCAGCGTGAGAAAGTCCACGCCGCATCCATGCGCTGCCTGAACTCAGCATGCACGAGGGCGTACAAACACCGCACGCAACCCTTAGCAAACAACACTCAAGTCAACGGCGTCTTGGGCGGCCCCGCGGGCGGGAGGATGCCCGCCTCTCTCAACCTGCCCGTCGTGAGCGGCTCGGCGTCGCGCTGCACGTCCTCGTACCACAGCATTTGGCAGAGCGCCACATCGTGATCGCCACACGTGTGCACCGAGGCAGCCTTCAGCTTCAGGACGCCGACGCACCCTGCGAGCACCTCGTGGCCGTCGCGGACGCGCGCGAGCGCTGACACGCCCTGCTCGGCCAGCGTAGCGAGCTTGTCGACGTCACGAGCGCTCTGCTTGCCCAGCAGCGGCACGAGCGGCGCGTGCTCCTGCGCCATGATCTGGAGCACGCAGCCGCTGTCGTCTCGGAGGAAGTTCTCCCGCGACACCGTGCCGTGGAAGAGGCTGACCGCGTACCATCGCTCAGGCGAGTGCGCCACCGGAGTGCAGTAGGTGATGATGTTCATGTTGCGCTCGTTGGGATTGGGCCCGCGGCTCACGAGGCTGTACACGAGACTGTCGATCGGCGGTGGACTCGCGCACATCACTAACAGGCAGGACCGGACCGCCGAAGGTCGTATGACGGGCTGAATGAGCCGCATGGCTGCGACGCGGCTCGACGACTCGTGCAGATTGTCGGGTCGAGCGACTCGACTCGGGATTCGCGCGCTCGCGGCGAACGGTGCGCTGCGCCCATGGCTATTATCCGCTGCCCGCGAGGCTTCGAGCTATCCAAGGGCCCGGCGCCCACGGACCTGCGCTGCGACGGCCCGTGTGGGAAGTTCATTGCGAAAAATACGTGGCTCTGGAGCTGCGCCAAGAGCGACTACGACCTCTGCGTCGACTGCGCGGCGAAGACCGTCGATGGCACCGAGCAGGGACCGCCACGCACGGGTGCCAACGTGGGCGCCGAGGAGCTGGACGAGGTGAAGCGCGAGCTGTGGGAGCCTGGCGACAAGCGCAAGGGCACGCCGCCCAACAAGCGGCGGACCAAGGCCGCCAAGAGCCAGCAGCGCCGGACGCCCCCGGGGGCGGCCGAGGAGCTGGAGGCCGACTCGCCCAGCCCACCGTCCAGGCAACGCCGCAGCCCCGCCAAGCCGCTCGACCTGGGCCCGGAGCCAACCGAGGTGTACATCGACCCGGCGCTCCTGGCCAACCTCCGGCCACCGCAGTACGAGGAGGAGCAGCCGGTGCCGCTCGTCGAGCCGGTGAGCGGCGCGCCGCTCGCGCTCGAGCCGCTGCCCGAGCTGCCGCCGATCAAGGACCCGACGGTGCTCTCCGACCTGCAGGGCAAGCGCCGCTGGCTCCAGCAGCTCTTCGAGCTCGAGATCACCCGCGAGCTGCGCGACCAGAGCTCGACGCCGCTGCCCGGGCCCGTCGCGGACGCCGAGGGCGCGCGCCGCGCCCGCGTGCGCCAGTGCGTCGCCAAGTTCCAGGCGGCGCGCGCCGACCTGCTCGCCGAGGAGAAGCTGCAGCTGGCGTGCCTCTAAATAGGGGGAGGACGTATTTTGAGCTCTTCGTCTTAGTGGTGTTCCCCTGTCCGGACTGAGCGGGTCCTCGTACCCGGGCAAGACTAGCCAGCCAGCCCAGACGCCAACCAAGGCAGCAGCCATGTCGGAGCGCGCGCTCAAGAACCTGACCAAGACGCGCACCTACCGGGAGCGCTCGCAGCCCAAGGCCCGCCAGAAGCTCGGCATCCTCGAGAAGCACAAGGACTACAAGGAGCGCGCCGTCGACTATCACAAAAAGGAGGATGCGCTCAAAAAGATGCGGGAGAAGGCGGCGTTCAAGAACCAGGACGAGTTCTACTTTGGCATGACCCATACCCAGCTCAAGGACGGTCGGCACATGAAGAAGGCCAGGAAGAGGGCAACAGAGGGCGAGCTGGCCAACTTCACGCGGGAGGACATCAGCTATCTCTCTATGAAGCAGGTCTCAGAGAGCAAAAAGGTGGCGCGGCTGCGGGCCAACCTGCACAGCCTGGACGAGCTGCCGAAGAACACGCACACGCTCTTCGTCGACGGCGACGAGCAGGCCGCGCGCTTCAAGTCGCCAAAGGACTTTGCGCGCCACCTGCAGACGCCCGTGGAGCTGCTCGGCCGCGCGACGCACCGCCCGCGCGCGGGCGACGACGGCGAGGCGTCGTCGTCGTCCGCGGCCGGGCCGGGCGCGGCGGCGACGGCATCGACGGCGGCGACGGCGGCGGCGGCGACGGCGAGCGCGCCAAAGCCGCTGCGCACGAAGAAGCAGGAGAAGGCGAAGGCGCAGCAGTACCGCGAGCTCGAGCAGCGCGAGAACCGCGAGGCCAAGTTCAAGTCGCAGCTCGAGAAGCTGCGGCTCGACAAGGTGCTGCAGGCCAAGGGCGTCAAGCGCAAGGTCACCGAGGACGGCCAGCCGCGCCAGTACAAGTTCAAGCAGGTGCGGTCGCGATGAGTGTGTACGTTTTCCCGTGGACCGTGCATGTCTGAATCGTCTGTGCAATACGTTTTTACGTGTACTGAATTTTTATTCAGTGCTGAGCACGCGCCCGCAATCTCTCTACCTAACCCTCCACGGCCTGCGGCTTGCCCCACGCTGGCACCGATCATATGCCTCCATAGGCTCGCCTCGGCCCCTCCTGCGCCACGACGAGCCCGCCGCCCGGCGCCGTGCCACCACCGGGGCCAGGCGGCGGCACCGCGCTCATGCGCACCGGCGCGCGCGCCTCGAGGCAGCCGGAGACGCCCGCGGCGTGGTAGGCGGCGAGGGTGGCGCTCATGAGCAGCGCGATGGCCGCGTGGTAGAGCAGCAGCGGCTCGGGCGGCGCCGCCCACCTATGTTGAAAACAAGCCCAGTTTGGCCAGATTCGCCTCCAGGCGGCACCCGCAGTGGCAGATTCAGGCCCAGGGCAGCCCCATGCTTCGGCCATCCTCGGCCAATCAGCCCCTTTAGCGCCCCGGTTAGTTGGCCAGATGGGCCTCGGTTTCAACATGGCCGCCCACCAGAAGGGCAGCGGCACCGGCCGCAAGAAGGCGAGGAGCGTCGCCGGCAGCACGAGCGCCGATGCGAAGGCGAGCGCGCCGTCGCCCGCGCGGCGGAGGCAGAGCAGCGCCGCCACCGACGAGACCGTCGACGCCGTGAAGAAGACGAGGAGCAGCGGCGTCGTGACGGCGTCGATGTGGCGCGACGCGGCGTGGGGTCCTGGAGGAGGGTCACACGCAGCGCAAGTGTCGACTCGGGCGGCCTCAAGCCTTAGCGCCGCAGCCTGGTGGGATCTGATGCGCTGGGCCTCTCCTCCCGATGGCCGAGGGCAGCTCCACGCCTTCAGGTGCAGTCTTGAGGGCTTGAGCCCGTGGTACAAGGTGTGGCACTGCCAGGACAACCCGCTTCTTCGACCGTGCGTGGGGCGCCGCAGCAGTGGAAGAGGTGCTGCGTGCTATCGAGCAGCCCGCGCACCGACGCGCCGATCGGCGTGCCGTGCAGCAGCAGCAGCAGCGGCTGTTGTCGCGGCGGAGGGGCGCGAACGAACGTGTGAGCCGGATATGAGGCTGAGGTGGAGGGCTGAGGTGGCAGGGCGGGAGTTGTGATCTGATCTGCGAGTCGAGGCGTGGCGTCGAGCGCCAGAGCATAGGCGGCGTACCGGGCCGAGCACGATGCCGACGCACAGCTGCGTCGCGCCGAGCCACGAGTTGAGAAGCAGCGGGTCGAGCGGCGCGCGCGTCAGGCAGCGCCGCTTGTACGCCGCCGAGAGCGCCGCGAAGACCGAGCTGCCCGCGAACGCCAGCCGCGCCGGCCACGGCCCCGCCGCCAGGTCGGCGGCGCTGAGGCCGCCGTCGTCGTCGCCCTGGCCGCCCACCTGGTTCGAGCTCTGCGACTGGTCGCCGCTGCCGTCGCCGCCCTGGCTCAGCAGCCACGGGCCCGCGTACGCGAGCACGCGCGCCTCCGGCGGCGGCGGCAGCAGCAGCGTCACGACGCCGATCGCCAGCGCGACGGCGGCCACGATCTGCAGCTTCGAGTAGGTCTGCGGGCGGAGCGGGTCGGCGGGGAGGAGCGGCGAGAAGAGCACGGTGGCCGGCACGATGCCCTGCAGCAGCATCACCTGCATCGTGCCACAGAGATGCGTCGCGCCGTCGAGCGCGAGCAGCGACTGCAGCGCGTCGAGCGTCGCCATCGCCAGCAGCTCGAGCGGCCGCATCCGCTGCAGCTTCTCGCTCACGGCGGAGCGGCTGCTCTGGCTGCGCGCGAGGCGCAGCACCATGAAGAGCGCCGTGTGGAGCGCCGCGAGCGCCGCGTGCATCAGCAGCACCTCGTGCGGCATGTGCGCCGTCATCCGCGCAAAGGCCACGCGGTCGACGGTCGTCGCGAGGAGGTAGGCCAGCGCCAGCGCCGGCGCGGCCAGCTGGCTGCGCGACGGCCCGGCGACGGCCTTGGGCGGCGCGCCGCCGAGGAGCGGCTGCCGGCGGTCGTCCATGGCGTGGTCAAGCACGGCCTCGCGGGATCGGCAGACCTTGTCGGCCGTCGGCCTTGCCGTCCGCCACGTGCCGCAGCACGCATACGTTTGGCATGCTGCCCTCAACCGCCTCAAAAACGGGTCCCTAGACACACAAGCGCGGCCGACAATACACCGGGAAACCCCTCCCGAGCGTCACGCTCGCAAGTCAAGCTGGCGCTCAGCAGCCGCCATTTTCGATCATGAATGAAGTCCATGAATGAAGTCCATGAATGAAGTCCATGAATGAAGTCCAGTCGTCCCCGCTCTCCATGCCCTATCCATCGGCGTCTGCGTCTCACAAAACCTGTTGCTGTCGTAAAGGAAGCGGCCACTTCGGAAGGACATTGCGCCAAATGCGCTCAGGTTGCTGCCCTTGCCGCTCCGTTTCGCCAATGCACACACATGAGCGGCGCAGAGGAAGCGGCACGCCGGTGGTGAGTTTTCTCGACTCGACTACACTTGTTTCACACAAAGTTCGTCACATCGCCAGCACGGCGCGCGATCCGTCCGAGACGCGTCGCGGTCCGCGTCGTGATCGCGACGCACAAGACCTAATGAGCGCCTCAGAGGATGCGGCGCGCCTGCGCACGATCCTGAAGCAGCTGCGATGCGTGGCGCTGGCCGGGGAGATGGCGCGCGAGTTGCTCGCGGCGATGATGCGTGTGCTCACGGCCGACGTGGAGGTGCGCTTCGCGGCAGAGGAGCGAGAGGAGCTGATGCGAATGGCCGTCGTCCCTGATGCCGCAGACGAGGCGCTGTCAAATGAGGCCGCGCTCTGGACGAGCCTGATGATGATGGTCGAGCGCTCGGTTGAGCTCGGTGTGCTCAGCCCGGCGCAAGCGATTGCGATGCGCACGCTGCGTGCCGCAGCCCTGGCGGCGGCGACGGAGGCAGATGACGACGATGGAGGTGGAGCCGACGACGGGCAGGGGTCGTGGGCGCTCGTGAGCGACGACGCGAGCAGCAGCTGGGCGGGCGTCAGCGACGACGCCGTGGATGACGGCGGCGGCGGCGGTGGCGTGACCGCGGCGGCACCCGACGAGAAGGAAGTGCTGCTCGCGTCGCTGCGAGCGGCGGTGGAGGCGACGCGCGCGCGGCATGGCGAGGCGGTGCAGGAGCTCGGGTCCGAGTCATGGGTCCGTGCACTCGATCCGGAGGGCGTCGGCGGGCCGGCGGCGCGGTTCGGCTTTTGCGTGGCAGCGCACGGCCTTGTGCTGCGGGTGGTGCCACGCCTGCTGGAGGCAGGGGGAAGCGGCGGCGACGCCGTCGTCGTCGGCGAGGTTGGCGAGGGTGGCGAGGGTGGCGGGGGTGGCGGTGGAGCGCGGGTCGTGCTCGCTGTGGCGGTGCGGGCCGAGGGCGGCGGCATGACGCGCCGCGACGAGCTCGTTGTGGAGGCGGCGGCGCGCTGCGTCGGCGGGGTAGCAGCGGCGGCAACGGCGGCGGCATCGGCATCGGCGGCGGCGCGCACGTGCACGTGCGCGGGCGTCGGCGTCGTGGCGCTGCCGGTGGCGGTGGCGATCGAGGCGATGGTGGAGATGGTCACGGCGCACGCGGAGGCGGCGCGGCTCGCGGCGTGCGCGGCGGCGCTCGGCGCGGGCCGCCACGAGCTCGAGCTCCGGAGCGACGAGGAGTGGGCCGAGCTGCGGCCCGAGGCGGCAGCGGCGAGCACACCGTTGCGTGGCTTCGGTCCGTCGGAGATCAAGCGTGTGGCGGCGGCACAGCTGGCGACGCGGCTGCTGCCGCCGACGGTGCGGCTGCTGCGCGCGGAGCCGGTGCTGTCGGCGCGGCTGCACGCGCGGTTTGCGGCGAAGCTGCAGGCGCAGCGCGACGAGGCGGCGGCCGCGGTGGCTTACGCCCGTGCGCAGCAGCAGCAGCGGCAGCGGCGGCGGCAGACGGTGGAGGGGCGGTCGGATGCAGCCGAGTCTCGGGACGAGGACGAGGACGAGTACGAGGAGATGGCGGTGGAGGAGATGGTGGAGTTGGCGGAGGCGGAGGAGGGGGCGATGGCGGTGGAGGGCGTGGAGGAGGTGACGAATGTGGACGGGAGCCTTTGGCGCGAGGCGGCGTCCGTGTGGGAGGCGGCGGCGTCCAACCTAAAGGAGCGGCTGCTGAGCCCGACCCTCGCCTTCCACGGTTGCCCGACGCAGGAGGCGCTGGCAAGCGTGCTGGCCGAGGGGCTGCTCGCGCCGGGAGAGGTGGCGCAGCGCAGCACGGGCGAGCTGATCCCAATGGCGCACGGCGCGCGGTTTGGCGACGGCCGCTACCTCTCGCAGGACATCGGGACGGCGCGCGGCTACGCGCTCTGCGACACGGCGGGACGCGCGCAGCTGCTGCTCTGCCTGGTGGCACCTGGGCGGTGCGAACACCTCGAGGAGCGAGGCGCCGCCGCGTCGTCGTCGTCGTCGTCGTCGTCGTCGTCGTCGTCGTCGTCGTCTGGTGGTGGTGTGCAGCTGCTCCGTGGCGCGGATTGGCACCTGTCGCGCTGTCGTCGCTGTGACGCCCCGCGGTGCGACGGCGCGACGTGTCGTCTGAACGAGGCGCTCCGTGCGCTGGCGGACTGGCGTGCCTCGCTGCCCAAGGCCCCCGTCGATGGCGGCGGTCTGACGCCGGCGACAACGACAGGGGCGGTGCGAGCGCGCAGGCTGCAGCGGCAGGCGGTGGCGGAGGGCCCTAGCGACAAGCAGCTCGAGCGTGGCCGCACGCTGCAGGCGGCGGTGGCCACGCTCGAGACGGAGGCGGCGGCGCGTGCGGCCGACCCCGGCGTCAACTTTGGCTGCCGCGTGTCGCCGGATCAGCGGCAGATGGTCGTGGCCGAGGCGGCGCAGGTGCTGCCGCTGATGGTCGTCACCGTCGAGGTCGTCGGCAACGACAACGACTGGGTTCGCCCCTCGTTCGCATTCGCGCCGCCGGGCACGCTGTATGGAGGACGGGGGGGGGGGGGGGGGGGGGGGGCGCGGTGGCGGTTCCTCGGGCTGGACGAGTGGAGTGGGCTGGCGGCGGCGGCGGCGCAGGCGGCGGCGGCGGCGCAGGCGGCGGCCGAGGCGGCGAAGAGGGCAAAGGCGGCGGCAGCGCTGCAAGGGGCGCCTTCCGATGCCAAGGCGGCCGCACGGGCGGCTCACGACGCCGCGCAGGCCGCCGGGGTGGCGGCACGGGTGCTCAAGGCGGAGGCGGACGCCAACAACAACAGCGACGGCAGCGAGAAGGAGAAGGGCAAGGGCGGCAAGCATGCCACCGGTTCCGTGGTGGCCGCCTCGACGGCAAACCAGCCGGGGCCGACTCGGCTGCTGGTGCCGCGCGCTCTGCCGCAGCTGCTGCCTGGGGAGACGACGGCGGAGCTGCGCCTCACCACCTCGCGCGCGCTCACCGCGCCTCTCACCGTGACCATCGTCACCGAGCCGGCCGACGCGGCGACGGCCTCGCCGGCAATCGTCACGATCCAACCGCCACCGAAGCTCAAGCCCACGATCGGCGCCGCCAAGGCCGCCTCGACGGCCGCCGGAGCGTCGTCGCCCGCGGAGCCACCGCCGCCGCCGCTGCCGCATGCAGTCTTCAAGCTGACGGCGCTGCGGAAGACCGATGCGCCGGTCGCCGTCCGTTACGAGCTGAGCGGGCCGGGCGCGGCCGACGTGCCGTCGCTGTCGGCGTCGTCGCAGCTGATCGTGCGCACGCAGCTGTGGGCCGCGATGCTCGGGGCCGACGAGGTGGGCGGCGCGCTCGGCGGCGGCGGCGGCGGCGGCGGCGGCGGCGGCGGCGGCGGCGGCGGCGTGGGGCTGCGCACACACCTGCACCTCGGGCTGCTGGTGCATGGGCTGGGGTCGCTGCCTGCAGGCAGCGCCGATCGCAAGGCGGCGTGCGACGCGGCGGCCGCGGTGCTGCGCGAGCTGCAGCCGCAGTCAGCGGCGCTCGTGACGACGGATGACCCCGACGCCGCCGCCGCCGCCGCCGCCGCCGCCGCCGCCGCCGCCATCGCCGCTCCTCCCCGCGTGCTGGCGCCGTTCGGACCGACGCAGCGCGTGCTCGCTGCGCTGCAGACGCAAAAGAGCGGCGGTGGCGGTGGCGGCAACGGCGGTGGCGGCGGTGGCAGTGCACGTCAGCAGGGCACGCTGGCGCCTCTGAGTCTCACGAGTGGTGCTGGTGCGGCGGCGGCGGCGGCTGCGGCGGCCGCGGCGGCTGGTGGTGGTGGAGGTGGACGTGCTGCTGGTGGGATCGGCGGTGGCGGCGGGGGCGGCGGCGACGGGCTGGTCTCGGGCGCGGCGCATCTTGCGGAGATGTCGGTGGAGCGGTTGGCGGCGCGGCGAGAGGACCAGCTGCTGCGTGCGTACGCCGAGGCTGAGACGGCGCAATGGAGGACGCCGCTGCCGCCGGCACGGTCCGCGCAGTCGAAGCAGGACATTGCCGCCTTTTGCCGCGAGTGCGTGGTGGGTGGCGCCGCCACCGACGGCGAGTGGCGCCACTCATACGGGGCTGTCGAGACGGCGGCGCACCTGGCCATCGATCTGGGCGCCGAGACGCGGCGCAAGCGACTCGGCAAGGCGGCCGAGCGGAGGGCGGCGGCGCTCCAGCGCGAGGAGGAGGACCTCTTCCTGATGATCATCATGCAGCATGGCCCCGCCGCGGACGCCGCGGACGCCTCGAGCGACGGCGACCACAGCGCCGGTGGCGGCGGCGACGCGGCGGCGGCGGCAACGGCGCTGCGCGAGGCATCGCTACGCGTCAACGTCCGCGGCGGTGGCGAGACGTCGTCGTTGGCGGCCTCGGGGGTGCGCCTCGCGGTGCGCGTGCTGGCGTGCAACCTCAACGGCGCCGACGCCGCCGCCGCGGCGCTGCACGCCAAGACGGCGCTGCAGAGCGTGGTCGCGTACGAGCCCGCGCCGCTGTACGACGCGCCCACGCGGCGCGCGCTGCCCCGCGCGGTGCGTCATCTCTGCCAGGACGCGCAGCGCTGCGTCTTCGGCTCGCCGCTGACGGTGGAGGTGCCTTACGCGGAGCGGGTGCTGCACGGCGGCGTGGTCGCCGAGCTGGGCCAGCCGCCGCGGTGGCGCGTGCAGATGCGCCTTGCGTCGGACGATGGTCTCTCGCTCCTCTTCCAGGGCGCGCCGCCGCAGTATCTACTCGTCAACGGACGACCGCTGCGGCTGAGTCTGAGCGGCACGCCCCTCGGCCGCGCCGCATTCGTCTCGCCGCCGCTGCTCGTGAAGCTTCTGCGGCTCCTGCAGATGCACGTGGGGGCGCTTCGGGTCGCGGCGACGCGGCGCGGTGGCGGCAGCCCCGCGGCCGTGCGGTGGGGCGTGCGATGGCTGCGCGGCATCGCGACCGCCCTCGCCGAGCCGCCCCGCCTCCTCCTCGGAAGCACCACCACCACCGCCTCCGCCTCCGCCGCCGCCGCCGCCTCCGCCAATGGCCAGACAACTGCCGCCACCGCCGCCAACGCCTCTACGAGTAGCCTGATTGGTGTCGACGACGGTCGCGCGGCGCTCGCCGCGGCGCTCGCTGACCCGGCGCGCCGTGCCTTCCTCGTGCGGCAGCGGCGCCGCCTCGCCTCCGACCTCCTCACCGTCCTCAACGAGGTCGAGGACACGGCGCTCCTCGCCGCCGCCGCGTCGGGCGCCGACGGCCTCGCCGCCGCGCGCTATACGTACCTCACCAAGCCCACTGAGCTCAAGTACGGCGCCAGGGCGCTGCGCCGCGTGGCGCGCGCACGCGGCGGCGGCGGCGGCGCGTCGTCCGCCGCGCCCATCTCCATCCCGCGCATGCTGCGCCGCCTGGCAGCAGCCTGCTCCTCCTCCTCAGACGCAGACGCAGAAGACGCAGCCAAGGCGACCGAGTCGTCGGCAGTATCGTCGTCACTGCAGCCGCCACCGCCGCCGCCGCCGCCGCCGCTGTCGCCGCTGGCGGAGCACACTGCCGACGCGGCGCGCGCCGTCGCTTTGGGCGATGAGCTAATCGGCTTCGCGCGCTCGGCTCTGCGGCGCGAGCGCGCGGTGCCGTCGTCGCCGTCGTCCTCGTCGTCCTCGTCGGTTGGCGGCGGTGGTGGTGGCGGTGGTGGCGGTGGTGGCGGCGGTGGCGGCGTGGCGGCGCTGCTCTACTCTCTTGGCGCGCTCGGCGTGCAGCTGCGCGTGGGCCGCTCCGAGGCGGCGGCGATCAACCCGTGGCAGATCCGCGTCGAGTACGTCTCGCGCACGCGCGCCGCGACGAGCGACGCCCTGTGCGCGCTCGACTGCGGCTCGCGGCTGCTCGACGGCACCGGCGAGGTCGCACCGGACGTGATGCTGCTGCTCGACCCGGCGCTCGGCGCACGGGCAAACAGATCACGGTCCAGAGCGGCCGTCTTGGCGGAGCCGCAGCTGCACGGCGCGGGCCCCTTGGCTGCATCGGAAGGCTGTGGGCTGCCTGCCACTCGGACTGCATCGGAAGGCCTGGGGCTGCCAGACCCACCCACCGACCCCGCTGCGCTTCGACCAAACCCACCGACCCCGCTGCGCTTCGACCAAACAGGCAAACGACGCCATCGAAACGTTCCTCCGCTCGGAGATGCACGCCGCGTACCTGTCGCTCGTCTTCACTCGCTCCGCGGCGCTGCGGCTGCCGTCGCAGCGGCGCGCGCTTCCGACCGTCGCATTCTGCAAGGCACTCGAGCAGGTGCTTCTACCCCTCCCCCTCCACTCCTCGTCCCTTGAGGTGCTGGCTCGTCCCTGGTCCCTTGAGGTGCTGCTGCCCCTCCCTGTAGGTGCTCATGCACCCTCACCCCTCCCCCCCTCCCTCGGTGCCGAGCGCAGGTGCTGCGGCGCCGCGGCGGCGGCCAGGTCACCGAGCCGCGCGTCTCGCGGCAGCCGTCGTCCTTCGAGGTCGTCACCTCCGCTGAGGACGTGCGTCTCGCACTCGCGATGCTGCACACGCTGTCGCGCGTGGGCGCCGGGCACGACCGCGCGGCGGCCGCGGCGCTGGCAGTGCGGCTGCTGGGCCCCGAGCCGGGCACGTGCATGACCGAGGCGGGCGAACATGGTGTCGACTCGGTCTGTCAGCTGCTCGTGCTGCTCTGCCTCTCGGACGATCTCGATCCGCTCTTCACGCCGCACGACGTGGATCATACAGATCCCACCGCGCGGCAGCGGCGCTCGCGCGTTGCGATGGCGCTGCTCGCGGAGGCCGTGTCGCGCTCGTGCCGTGTGCTGCTGCGCACGGCGCCGCCGACGCCGCAGCATGCGCTCGATGGCTTCGAGGCGCGCGCCGGCCAGAGCCACGCCATGCTTACGGCGCGGCGGCTCGTGCGGTGCGCATGCATGTGCCACAAACGGCTCGGAGCGACGACGACGAAACCCACGCACGACTCCCATCCGACCACGCGCACCACCGCCGTGGGCGTGCCTTGCGCCTGCTGCCCCCCACGCACGCACGCCTCACGCGCCATACCCTCCTCCTTGCCGCCTGCTGAGCAGGCGCGCCCTCGGCGTCACCGCCGACTCCTGTGCGTCGCCGCTTCCCGACGACGAGACTGACCCGGCCGGAGGGGCCGCCGGGCTGCCAGAGGGGGGCGCGGCCGCGGCGTCAGCGTACCAGCTGGCGTCGGCGGTCAAGGCGAGCGGCGGGCTTTTCCTCAAGAGCCTCACCAACGCGACGTGCGCCGCCGACTCTCGCGCCCTCCTCCTCCTCCTCCTCCTCCTCCTCCCCACCCTCGCCGACCCTCGCCGACCCTCGCCGACCCTCGCCGACCCTCGCCGACCCTCGCTGACCCTCGCCGACCCTCATCACACGTCGCCTGCCGCCGCAACCCTCCCTCGCCGGCATGTCACTTGCCGCCGCTCACGCGCCCGCCCCACACGCCCCCCGCATCCTCCCCGACGCATGCCTCCCCGCATGCCCACCTACGCATGCCCACCCGCGCCCGCGCGCAGGCCGTTTGCGGTGGTCGCGTGTGTCGGCGTCGCCGAGCACGCGCGCGCGTGGTGCCGCGACCCCACCACCGAGGCGGCGGGGCGCAGCCTGCGCGCCGTTCTGGCCGATGGGATTGCGAGCGCCGCGCTGGCGCGACACCTCGCGGAGGCCTTTGAGAGCAAGGCCATCGCAGCATGGTGAAAGTGCCGCCTTGGTGGCGCCACCGCACCTCAGACGATCGCAGGAAGTGGTGGTGGTGGCCCTTCAGCCGGACGCCGCCCCAAGACCTCCTCCCCATCGTCACTGCGTTTGACCACCCACCTGCAGGCGATCGGCATGCGCGCCTTCCTCGAGAGGCAGCTGCCGGATCTGGCGGAGCCCGACGCCTCGCCGCAGCATGTGCAGGCCGCGCTCTACTGCCAGGGCCTCATCCACCACGACTCACACTCGCGCCGCGGCGGCGTCGCGCCGCTCGCGCGCGCGCACGAGCTGCTGGGTCAGCTGGCTGCCGACGAGCGGCGCGAGGTCTACATGGCGCGACTCCAGCAGAAGCAGGCGCGCGTCCCCCCGCCAGTCCGAATCTCTTCCGCCCGACCGACTCGTGTGCGAGAGTCGTGGGCCTGCCTGATCCTTGTGCGAGACGACCCGCGCCGTCTCTCACCACGCTGCGGTCTCGATCGATCCGTTGGCAGGCGCGAATCGCGGCGCGCACGCACGAGCTCAAGGGGCGCGCGCGCGTCGCGCTGGCGCGCGCGCGCAAGGCCGAGTTCCTCGCGAGCCACGGCGGCGAGCCGCGCTGGTTCGACCATGCTGAGATCGCTCGGCTCAACGTATGCCGCCGCCCTGGAGGAGCCGGATCTCGACCGACAGCTCAACCTCGAAGCTTCGAGAGTAATCTCGAAGCTTCGAGAGTAGTCTGCTGCTCCCCGTCTGCTGCTCACGCGCGCGTGTGGTGCCATGCTGCCGGACACAGGCCGACCGCCCCGCCGACGACCAGCTCGAACTCGCAAACGGCTTTTCGCCCGGCCTCCTCCGCCACCACTGCTGCTTCCCGAACTGCCCTCTCTTCCTCAAGGATCTCCGCACGCCGCGCGACCGCGCCGCCGCCGCCGCCGCCGCCGACGCGCAGACCGCCGCCGCATACGCCGCGCGCGCGCGCCACCACGGTCTGATCCGTCACCTGACGCCATTCTTCCACCCCGACCGCAAACACCGCACGGTCCAAAGTGGCCGTCTTGGCGGTGCCATGACTGGACAACGCAGGCGGCATCTGGCTGTATCTGAAGGCTTTGGGCTGCCCTCCGCAAACGTGAGAAGACGGCGGACGCTTCGAGTCCCAAGAGAGAGACATTGGCCTTCGCGCCAGGCCACCGATCCCGCTGCCTTCCGACCCTCACCCTCACCTTCACCCTCACCCTCACCCTCACCCTCACCATGCAGGCGCCTACGTGCGCGGCCTCCACGCCGTCGCGCTCGGATGGCTCAAAACGCGCCCCAGCGCGACACGCGACGAATTTGTCCTCGCGATGGCCCACGCCAACGCCGACGACTTCCGGGGCCTCACCGCGACGCGCGTCGCGCCGCCGCCCGCGCAAGCTGCGCAAGCGTCGGCGTCGGCGTCGACATCCGCGGTGGCCGACGGCGGCACGCAGCCGCGCACCGTCCGGCTGGCGGCCGACCCGCGCGCGATGCCGAGCTTCTCCCAGCGCACCGGCTACTCGGCGGCGGAGATGGAGCAGATACTTGACGAGATGCACGAGCAGTGGGTGGCGCGGCGGCGGGGGTAGACTTAGCTACAGGCTCCTGTAGAACCCCCGGGCGCGAGCCTTGAGCTCGCGAACATTCATTTTTAGCATGAGACGTTTCATTGGCGTCGTCGGCTTCATCGAATTCATCCACAACTCGTGGCCGGATTGATCGATGATCTTGATGTGAACACGTTCGACGCCACGATCGACATTGGCGTCGACGTCCAGCCCGGCGGCCCCGGTGCTGCGCTTCATGCGCTAGACGCGGGTGCAAAACAAGGAACGGTGTAAAAACGGTCTGTAGATAAGACGGTGCGAGATGCAATGGTTGCATATGGTAGTTCGGCATGGCTGCTGGATTTAACCAGCCCTTGATGTCAAA
>Ga0209713_10000470_pt1 | contig 22686 bp, 18 predicted proteins | sample ArcOceMetagenome_3_FD_187444 | JGI IMG/M metagenome (GOLD analysis project Ga0209713, IMG submission 187444) | Marine eukaryotic phytoplankton communities from Arctic Ocean - Arctic Ocean- Svalbard ARC20M Metagenome (SPAdes) (version 2) | ecosystem: Environmental > Aquatic > Marine > Oceanic... | reverse complement strand
CTATCCGTGGCACTACGCCATAAACAACGGACTCTTTGCTAAAGCAGGGTTTGATGTACAATGGAGCGATGTGACTGGCGGAAGTGGTGAAATGTGCCGCATGCTGGAAAAAAATCAAACAGATGTAGCACTCGTGCTCACAGAAGGGATTGTAAAACACATCCACACAGGTGGAACGACCCGCATTATTCAGCAGTATGTAAAGTCTCCGCTTATTTGGGGTGTACATTCTAATTTACATAAACATTTTAATCAATCTGACCTCAGTACCGCACGTATAGCTCGCAGCCGGGTAGGCAGTGGCAGTCATCTAATGGCATATGTTCATGCTGAACAGCATAATTATACCCTTACAGAAGCTAATTTCGTGACTTTAGGAAACATCAGTGGTGCATTAGAGGCTTTTGAAAAAAACAGTGCGGATATTTTACTTTGGGAAAAATTCATGACCCAGCCTCACGTAGACAATGGTGAGGTAAGTAGAATAGGTATGTGTATCAGCCCTTGGCCCTGTTTTATGCTTGTAGGATCTAGTTCTTTCATTGCACTGTCCGCTGAAGAGATAGAACGTTTCACAGCTGTAATCCTAGCGGCTTCCAAACAAATATCCAATATAGAAAACACAACTTCTGAAATAGCTAAAAGATATAGACTAGATCCATTAGAGGTAGAAAAATGGTACAATGGTGTAGAGTGGCAGACAACCGCATATGTAAGTGCCAAAATGCTAAATAATGTTGTAAAAACGCTAGACAGAGTAGGTCTACTAAATACTATTCCACTGCCACCGGAAGAGCTATGTTATGTAGGTATTAAACTGTACTAAAACTAGCCACTCTATTTTGTAATACTGAATTTTAAGACCCTAATGGCTAAGAATTACTAAGGGCAGAAAGTCCTGCATATGTTGGTAGATGGATAATTGCTGAGGCTATGATTATTATCACCCTTATTATGAGAGTACTTTTTACTCTGTTAAGGATAATCCGCCCAGGTTATTTAGCATATTTACCACAAGATTTTCTAAATTATGTTTTTCCTGCCATCCCCAGTCAGCTCTAGCTTGTGCATCATCTATGCTATCTGGCCAGCTGCTTGCTATTTTTTGGCGGTGATCTATCGCATAATCAAGAGTAAAATCAGGAATATGCTTTCTTATTTCTGCCGCAAGTTCTTCCGGATTAAATGATGTACCCGAAATATTATAACTGCTTCGTAATTTTATTTTTTCTGCCGGGGCGTCAGTGATTTCTAATGTAGCACGCACGGCATCTTCCATATGCATCATAGGGAGAGTAGTACTCTCATCTAGAAAAGAGGTGTAGCTCTTGGTCTTAAGTGCTTGGTGAAAAATATCCACGGCGTAGTCTGTAGTGCCTCCCCCAGGCAATGATTTCCAACCTACAAGACCAGGATAGCGTATGCTACGCACATCCAAACCATATCTATTGTAATAGTATTCGCAGTAGCGTTCTCCCGATAGCTTTGTGATTCCATATACCGTGTTCGGCTCTAAGATAGTACTCTGCGGTGTCAGGACTGCTGGTGTAGTAGGTCCAAAAACAGCTATAGAACTTGGCCAAAAAATACGTTTCACTCCGTACTCTAAACACGCATCAAATATATTGAACGTGCCATCCATATTGAGCTCCCAACCCAACTTAGGATTAGCCTCTGCGGTAGCACTAAGGAGTGCTGCAAGGTGATATACTATGGTAGGTTTATACTTGCCAAAGACTTCGGCTATTTGCGTTTTATCTAAGACATTCAACATCTCAAAACTTCCATTTTGAAACACCGGATTATCTGACTTAAGAATGTCACTAGCCACTACATTAGCAGCTCCATAAATATTTTGTAGATTTTCTACAAGCTCTGTGCCCACTTGACCACAAGCACCTATTACAAGTATTTTTTCAGCCATGGATTATAAGATTGCAAAAGTATGAAAACCCATCGGACTTAGTGCCACCTCTTTTCTCCTGCAGGTAATGCCACTTGGAGGTGGTTTTCCCTAGGAGGTATGGGGCACGAATACTCCTTATTATACGCACAGTATGGACTATAGGCATAGTTAAAATCTAGCACAGGATTGGCTAAATCTTTAAGCTTGAAGTCTAGATATCTTCCTGCTCCATAAGACTCTTTCCCATTGGTGAGGTCTTTGAACGGGCAAAAGAGGTAGTCTGGCTGCTCCACATTCTGATAAAGAGTAAGCACTAAATCTGCTTCTCCTAGTTTAAATGCAAGTGTACCGTATATCCTGTACTCTGGCAGTCTATCAGTACTCGTTTGCATTTCTATTACCTCACCGTTTTCTATAGGAGTAAAGGTTGCTTTTATTCTAAACGCCTCATCTGGAGCAAAGTACTTAAGCTTTCCTGTAGGTGATAGATCTTCTTTGGGTAGTATCCCATTAGCTCCACTTAGGAACATAGCACTAGTGCTATCTCTATGTCGCGTTAGTCGTTTGACGTACGTAGATAAATCTGAGTAGCTATCTGCTTCAGAGATTGCCTCTTGATTTGGTTTCCACTTACTAGTGGTATCGCAGGCTACTACAAATAGTGCTAAGAATAGTATGATTAATATTCTCATTTATTAAAAAGTAAAAACGATGCTCCGCAGTTTACAAAATTATCTGGAGCGGCTTCATTCAGCCCGAAACCTCCTGTGAGGTCTACTTGAAAATCATCGTTAATTAAATAGGTAAACCCGCCATTGATTAAATGAAGTTCATCCCCATTATTCGTTAAAAAACCATACGGCTCTACATAAGCACTAAGTTTATCTGTGATGCTGTAGCCTAATGCTAGCGTGTAGCTGGTGGTAGGATTGGGTGTAAAACCATCCCAAGTAAGTCCATACTGCACCGCTATGCCAAACTTATCTGTGATATCATACGTAAGTGGGATTAGAAATTCGGGTGCAATTTTCTGCCCATTAGCTTTCATAAAATCTACAGAAGCTAGTTCTGGGATGTATAAATGACCCAAGAAACCGATGCTTAGTTTGTCATTCTTGTATAGATTGGTTTTGAATCCGATGAATGGGGATTGAAAACCTTTTATGTCATCCAAATTTGGATTGTGTGTAGAATCCAAAATGAGAATATCATTCATTTTTCCAACTTTGGAAATAGAATAATTTGTATTGAGCCTTAGCTCGATATTTTTAGTTAACCCGTACCTCAAAAGAGTTGTATTTACCGTAAAATTTCTTTCAGATAACTGAATCTTACAATTACGTTGTTCTTTAGCTGAGTAATCATTCTCCAAAATAAACCCAGTCTCTATCTGCAGAGCTCCTTTGGGCACTACATTAGGACTTTCAGTAAAATCTGGACGGTCTGTTTCTATCTGTGCTACGAGTGATGTGCTCACTAAAAGTAGTAGCATGACTAGGCTATTTTTCATGGTACAAAATTATTCTTTTATCCCCTCGAGCATAAATAAGAAGGCAAAATCCTTCGCCGTTTCTTTCAACGCTTCGAAACGTCCGCTAGCTCCGCCATGACCTGTTTCCATGTTGCAATCCATTATGAGGATATTGTCATCCGTTCTCATCTCTCGCAGTTTAGCTATCCACTTAGCTGGCTCCCAGTACTGCACTTGGCTGTCGTGTAAACCTGTAGTTATAAGTGTATTGGGATACGCTTTTGCTTCTACCTGATCATACGGTGAGTAGCTTTTGATATAGTGGTAGTATTCCTCTTCATTTGGATTTCCCCACTCATCATACTCGCCTGTAGTCAGTGGTATGGTATCATCTAGCATAGTACTCACCACATCTACAAAAGGCACCTGAGCTATCACTCCTTTCCATAGGTCTGGTCGCATATTCATCACTGCTCCCATTAGCAAGCCGCCGGCACTTCCCCCTTGAGCATACAGATGCTCTGTGGTAGTAATGCCTTCTGCAATAAGGTACTCTGCACAATCTATATAATCGGTAAAGGTGTTTTTCTTATTTAGCAATTTACCATCATCATACCACTGACGACCAAGGTCTTCACCACCTCGTATGTGTGCTATCACATATATAAAACCACGCTCTAGTAGACTTAGTCTGATAGAGCTAAAGTATGGATCAAGCGAATGACCGTAGGAACCATAGGCATAAAGTAAAGTTGGTCTTGCCTTCGATACAATTCTGCTTGAGGCGGAATCACTCAGGTTGACAACCTCACTTTCTTCTCTGCTTGAGTCAGAATCACTTGCATCTTTTTTATATACTACACTCATGGGCACTTTTTTACCATCACGAGCAGTTGCCCAGATACGCTTGCTGTCATACAAACTCTCGTCATATTCGCCAAGAACTATCTGCTGTTTGAGTAGTACTTTATCTCTAGTAGCCATATTATAATCAAACACGCTACTGGGTGTAGTCATACTCGTATAGCCATACCTAAGTGTCTCTGTGTCAAAGTCAACATTTAGACTAGACCAGCAGTCATATGTCTCCGACTCAAACACCATGTAGTGCTCTTCCTTCGTCTTTTGGTTTATTACCCGTATGAAGTTTTGACCATTGGTACGCTCTTCTAGTACTAGGAAGTTTCTGAAGATCTCTAATCCTTCTAGTAGAGTACCTTCCCTATGTCCTATTACCTCTTTCCAGTTGCTACGTTCCGTAAGTACTTCGTCTGTCTCCATGAGCTTGAAATTTTGAGCATCCCAGTTAGTTGTGATATACCACTTATTTTCAAAGTGGCTGATACTGTACTCTAGTCCGCGTATTCGTGGTTGGAATATTTTGAATTCATCCTCAGGACTATCCGCTGGGATAAACTGATACTCACTTGTAATACTTGCTCCACTACTTATGATGATATACTTCTCACTTTTGCTTTTATACACGCCACAGTTAAAGGTATCATCCATCTCTATGAAGCGAACCTTTTCTTCCTTGGTGAGAATGTTGTAAGATATTACCTTAGCACTACGCAGTGTAGTCTCATCCTTTAGTGTGTAGAATAAAGTTTGGCTATCACCTGCCCAGCTAGCTCCACCTGTAGTCCCAGGTAAGTTAAGTTCTAGTATTTTACCTGTCTCTATACTTTTCATTTTGAGCGTATAGATTCTGCGACTTACAGTATCTTCACCAAAGACTAAATACTTGTTATCCGGACTAATACTTAGGCCTCCTATACTATAGTAATTATGCCCTTCCGCCATTATATTTACATCCATCAGTATTTCCTCTGGGTTTTCCATGGTATCCTTCTTCCTGCAGTAGATAGGATATTGGCCTTCCTCTATGAATCGAGTATAGTACCAATAGCCTTTTTTCTTATACGGCACAGACTCATCATCTTTTTTAACACGAGCTATCATCTCTTCGTACAAGTCTTTTTGGAAACCTTCAGTAGGCTTCATTACCTCTTTACCGTAGGCGTTTTCCTCATTTAGATAGTCTATCACTTCTTGGTCTTCTCGCTGGTTCATCCAGAAGTAATCGTCTATACGTGTATCTCCGTGTATTATAAGTTCTTTGGGTACCTTCTTAGCTCGTGGTGCTTGCATGGGTGCAATGATACGAGTTACTGAAGTATAGAATGATGGAATAATAGAGTAATCTATAATCCCTTTTTAGTTTCAAGTGAAGGACTTAGTACCCTATTCGTTAATTTTACAACCGATGGATACCAAATTTGTATATTTTACGAATGGGAAGCTATAACTACTTACTGCCTTGACAGTACGTATGCAGATAGGAAAGGCTGGAAAATCAATGAGATAAACGTACACCTAAGTCATACGAAAGATTATGCTAAAGACTGCAAAGCGTGCGAGTCATCTCGTAATAAGATAGACCTCATAGAGCGAGTAATAGAGATAGAAGCTGACCTCACAGATGAGCAAAAAGAAAAACTAATGGTGATAGCAGATAAATGTCCCGTACACCGCACGCTGCATAATACAGTACAAGTGAAAACTGCTGCTCTTAACGATTAAGGAGTTATTTTTGTTAGCTAACAAAGAGTGCTACATTATACTACACATATACACAGTGACGATGCCGAATGGGTGACTTTCATCCATGGTGCAGGAGGTAGCAGTAGCATCTGGTATAAGCAAGTGCGTGCTTTTCAAAAGCATTTTAATGTGCTTCTTATAGACCTACGAGGTCACGGGAAATCTAAGAAACCTATTTACGAAAAACTGAAACGATACCAGTTTGATAACATAGGAGATGAAGTAATAGAAGTGCTTAATCACCTAAAAATAGAAGCTACTCATTGGGTAGGGATCTCACTTGGCACTATAGTGATTCGGGAGATTACAGAACGCTTCCCAGATCGCACTCGCAGTATGATCATGGGGGGTGCTATTATGAAAATGAACATGCGTGGTCAGGTGCTCATGAAGCTTGGTGTATTGCTCAAATCTATAGTGCCATACTTATTGCTCTATAGATTTTTTGCTCACATCATTATGCCTAAAAAGAGTCATAAAGAGAGTAGAAACTTATTTATCAATGAGGCTAAGAAACTGTACCAAAAAGAATTTAAACGTTGGTTTACACTGGTAGCAGAGATCAATCCACTACTCAAGTATTTTCGATTTAAAGATGCAGGAATACCTACCCTTTATATTATGGGAGAAGAGGACCACATGTTTTTGCCGAGTATTACCAAAATAGTAGCAGACCACAAAAGCTCTACCCTACACGTGATTCCCGCTTGCGGACACGTAGTAAATGTGGAACAACCGCACACTTTCAATGATGTGGCGGTGAGGTTTTTGAAGGGAGTATAAAGGAAGCAGCCCCCTCTTCTTTATAGAAACGTCAACCCGATAGGCACATCCATAATCCAACGAGTAACACTAGACCTTCTTGCATTAGTAGGCAATACTTCGTGTTTCGTCTCAGACGTAAATATCATAAATGTTCCAGCTAGTATGATTTGAGCTAGTCATAAAAGCGAAAATAGAGACGCAAAAAGGGTAAGAAGTGAGCTTTTAGACTTGATATTTCAAATAACGGGAGATTTCAGCGTAATATTGCAACGTGAGCACTGCACTATACCTTATACCTAACTTCATAGGGGAGTTTGACAAAGAATACCTACCGAATCGTACCATAGAGGAAACCTATAAAATTAACCATTTCATTGTAGAAAAGGAAAAAACAGCTAGGGCTTTTCTCAAAGCCATAAAGCACCCAACACATCAAAATGACTTCGTATTTGTGGAGCTAGATAAACATAATAACTACGTTGGTTTCAAGATGTTTTTCAATGAATTAATAGGCGAACACTCCATAGGAGTGCTCTCCGAAGCTGGCTTGCCTGCTATAGCAGACCCCGGCAGTGAGGTGGTAGCCTATGCTCATACCAAAGGTGTGAAAGTGATTCCATTGGCTGGGAGCTCATCCCTTTTTCTAGCACTTATGGCGAGCGGTTTCAATGGACAAAATTTCAAATTTAACGGATACCTTCCTTTAGACTCCAGAGACAGAATGATAGCACTGAAAGAGATGGAAGCACGCTCTCGTAAGGCGTCTCAGATTTTTATGGAAGCACCGTATCGTAATAATCAGTTTCTAGATTTCCTTATCAAAAACCTACAGAAAGATACCAAACTATGTGTGGCTGTAGACATAGAAAAAGAAGGCAAAGAAACCATTATATCCAAACCTGTATCCGAATGGCAACCTAGGGAGATAGAACTGCACAAGAAGCCTACTATTTTTATAATAGAGGGATGATTTACTGAAACCAATAAATAAACTTGAGCACCAATGCTCGGTTTTTTACTCCTAAGTCTGAGGCTAAATAATTTTCTGAATAGACGAGATAAAGATCCGAAAGAGGTCTGTATCTCCATTGCAATCGTGAATTAATATTGAAGTTATCTGCTTGTGTATTATACTGAAAAAACGTAGTAAAAAAGATAGCCTGGGTAAAGGATAACTCTGCTGATGCACCTATGAGTGATATGTCTACGGCCTCCTTTATGTGTGGCATCTTGATACTATTATAATTATACGAAAGCCCAAAAGTACCCCATGGCTGCCAGCGGTAGTTCAAGTCCAACTTACCATTGAACCTAGTTCCATTAAAATATTCTCCTACGGTAATACTCGCTTCGTAATTAATGGGCTTTCGCTGGTCAGACGCGTAGCTAATTGCTACATTATCATAGGTATAATTGGCAGCGGTTATCATAGAATCTCCTGTAAACGTTACATCTGTATCAAAAAATAATTTGGTGAACCATCGATTATAAAACAAGGATAATTCGCTTGTATTTTTAAACTGAGCCTCGTAGGCATATCTCAATCGATTATCCGTGAGATTGAGTGAACTATCAATATACCTATCTATATAAATAGAAGGCCCGTGATAGATAAAATGCTTAGCTTTTTTGGGATAAAACTTATACTCAATCTTAGGCTCAAGCCTCCAATAACCTTTACGTTCTATGCTATCTAGTTGTGGATTATACCGCTCTAGCCTGGGCACAAAACCCACTCCAGCGTTATAGTTTCTCCCCACATACTCGTGATTCCACATAGCACTAAAGCTAGGTGTGGAGTACGAATACCATGAAGCATGGGCATAGCTATCTTCTAACTTATCCGCACCGAAACTCTTATGAAAGAAAACCTTTCCTCTATGAAATCTATTAGGCGTAGCAAAATTATAGTCTGCTCCTAATAGTCTATTAAACTCTGATTTAATGAACTCCCCATCTTTGATACTCGACCTATTGACTGCTATAACTCCTAAGTTGGAGCTTTTGCCTATCTGTCTCTGTACAGCACCTACGGAGAAGTTCTGAGCAGGACCGTCAATTCCACCATCCGTCTGCATATTCATAACTCCTACCCGCCAGTTATCTCCTATTTTACCACTTAGGCGTGCACCTCCGAGTATAGGAACAGTGCTGCCATTTTTCAATCCTATTCTTCTGCTAAAAAAAGGTCGTATTTGCCTAAACCCAAAGTTGGCAAACAAATCTCCATTCTCTATAAAAAAATTTCTACGCTCAGGGAAAAACAGGCTAAATCTACTTAAGTTAGTCTGTTGCCTATCCACTTCTACTTGAGAGAAATCTGGGTTTACCGTGAGGTCTAACTGCAGACTAGAGCTTATGGCTATCTTGGCATCTACTCCCAAATTGCCTATAGCTTTGGCATCTGTATTGGCAACATAGTCCTTGCTCACCCCGCTACTCACGTAAGGTATTATAGCTACATATTTTTTAGGTTTTTCTAGAGGCTTATCCCAAAGTAACTTACCACAATAATTGAGTGTTGCAATATTAAAATTTCGGGGTACGGCTGCCCACGCCGAGCTTTCGTTCCGTTTTAAATCATTTCGAGTAAAATTGACACTCCACTCTGTACCTCCCTCGCTAAAACGGATACTGTTAAACGGGATAGCCATTTCTACAAACCACTTACCATCCCCCTGACTTACAGCACTGTACCATAGATTATCCCAAGCAGTAGTGACTCCAAAATCTCCTCCATTTTCTATGCTGCCTTCTCGCTGTGCTCCTCTCGGGTTTACAGCAAAGCTAAAACCGTTGGTCTTATCATTAAAAGGATTGAGTATTACCGAAAAAGCATCTGATCTGGGATACGAGAAATCTCGCTTTAGACTCTGTATTACATAGTCGCCAGGAAGCTCATCATAACAGATGGCGGCCACATATATATTTTTAGCATCATAGGTAACCATTACCTCCGTTTTAGATTTAGCATATGCAGTATCAATAGGCGTACTGATATAAAAATCAGCTGCTTTGTTTCCTATTTTCCATACTTGTTCATTCAGAATACCGTCTATAGTAATCTTATCCTTAGTCTCTGTAATAGTAAAACTAGGTGTAGGTTTTTGTGCGAAAACAGAAAAGAAACTGTACGAAAGAATTAGTAAAAATATGCTTTTCAAAATGAAGTGCAAACGTACTAATTTACTTTCTTCTTTGGACAGCAATAAAAGATACCTTTGCACTCGTTTAAAAAAACTGCAAAATGAAACGCATCAATCAGTACAAAAAACTATTCAGTGTAGAAGGGGCTGTTGACCTTAAAGAGTTGAAAACCAACTACCGTAACTTGGTGAAAGAGTGGCACCCTGATAAACACACTGCGGATGATACTAAAAAAGAGGAAGCAGAGGAGATGAGCCGTCAGATTACTGATGGATATGCATTTCTGATGAGCATAGCTCCTGATACGATAGCTAAAGGACTAGATGAGTATAATAACACACTAGAAAATGCATTCATAGATGATATGCAGCACAAGAGTCTATTGCTGGAAATCTCATTTACAGACGGATCTACATATGAGTACTTTGGTGTAAATAAAACCTTGTTTTCTAAGCTAGTAAACGCTGATAAGATGCAACGATTCGCTCGTAGAAACATCTTTAACTCATTCACCTACCGCAAGTCTAAAAAGACGGTAGAGGCTGAATAGTAGCCGACTATATCCCTTAAAAAGGGAATGTCAATAAAATATGTAGGATTACTTAAATAGGGATGCAATTTACAATGCATAGGAACTGTAATTATTCTCTATGAATTATTTAGATCCTAGAGATCTATCTTTCGATAAGCAATTAGGTAAGTAGTTTCCGATAAAAACGTAAAATTGCACGTATGAAAGTATCATTCAAAAACGATTATTCTGAAGGATGCCATCCAAGAATTTTGGAAGCACTAACCAAAACAAATCTAGAGCAGCAAAACGGATATGGATTGGATCAGTACTGTGTAAGTGCATCAAACCTAATTAGAAATAAATGTGGTTCCCCTTTATCTAAAGTTCACTTTGTAAGTGGTGGCACACAAGCCAATCTACTCGTAATATCAGCGGTCCTAAAACCTTTTGAAAGTGTAATAGCTGCTACCACTGGACATATATATACCAATGAGGCAGGGGCCATAGAAGCCACAGGACACAAAGTAAATACAATAGCCACAGAGGATGGAAAGTTAACCGTGGACCACATTACGGAAGTACTTAGTGATCACCAAAATACTCCTCATGTGATAAAGCCGAAAATGGTGTACATTTCTAATGCGACAGAAATAGGAACTATATATTCTAAAGACGAGCTTAAATCGCTTTACAACTATTGCAACGCCAATGCTATCTATCTATTTATGGATGGAGCTAGACTAGGAAGCGGTTTGATGGCTAGCACAAGTGACTTATCTCTAGCGGATGTCGCTAAGTATACAGACGTATTTTGGTTAGGTGGCACAAAAAATGGCGCGTTAATAGGGGAAGCCATTGTTATAAATAATGCAGATCTTCAATCTGATTTTGAGTTTCACCTGAAACAAAAAGGGGCCATGCTATCCAAAGGTAGATTGCTCGGAATTCAGTTTAATGAGCTCTTAAAAGATGATCTATTTTTTAAATTAGCTAAGCATGCAAACCTGCAAGCCACGAAACTGAAAGAAGCACTTATAGCCAAAGGCTTCCCATTTTTCTCTGAAACTCACACCAATCAATTGTTTCCAATTCTGCCAAATAGTACAATAGAAAAGCTGAGTGAGAACTTTGATTTTCATATTTGGAAAAAAATGGACGAATCCACTTCTGCCATACGACTCATTACTTCTTGGGCTACTACTGAGATACAGGTGCAGAGCTTTGTGGAGGCATTGAAGAGGGTTTAGATCTCATCTAATTTCTAAAGTCTAATCATACACCCTCCCTTTTATCACCTCCTCCACACACTCAGGATTGAGTAAGGTAGAAATATCCCCAAGATTACTCGTATCTCCTTCAGCTATTTTTCGAAGAATTCTACGCATTATCTTACCACTTCGTGTTTTGGGCAGTCCTGTGGTAAACTGTACTTTTTCTGGCTTGCAGATAGGTCCTAGTGTCTTAGAGACCAAGTCTTTTATTTCTACCTCTAAAAGTCCTAAATCTTCTGTCTTAAATCCTAAATCATTCTTGAGTGTAACGAAAGAATAAATACTATTGCCCTTTATGTCATGCGGATAGCCCACCACCGCACTTTCGGCTACTAGTGGATGCTCATCTATGGCATTTTCTATCTCGGCTGTACCCAGATTATGCCCACTTACTATGACGATATCATCTACCCTTCCTGTGATTCTATAATTGCCTTCGGCATCTCTTTTGGCACCGTCTCCTGTAAAATAGTTACCTTTAAACGTATTGTAATATGTATCAGCAAATCGCTGATGGTCACCATATATAGTGCGTGCCATACTCGGCCAAGGGAACTTGATACAGAGCCTACCCTCTTGCTCTCCTTCTGGCAGTTCATTTCCTTTTTCATCCATAAGGCAAGGCTGTATTCCGGGAAGAGGAAGTGTAGCATACGTGGGAATATCCTGGATAACTCCAGCTAAGCTGGATATCATAATACCACCAGTTTCAGTTTGCCACCAGGTATCTACTATGGGGCAATTCCCTTTTCCAATATTTTCATCATACCACTCCCAAGCTTCTAAGTTTATGGGTTCGCCTACGGTTCCAAGTGTTTTCAAACTGCTCAAGTCGTGCTTTGTCACAAGACCTAAATCACATGTAGCTAAAGAGCGAATAGCAGTAGGTGCAGTATAGAAAATATTGACTTTATGTTTTTCTACTACTTCCCAAAATCTTCCCATATCTGGGTAGCTTGGCACTCCTTCGAACATCACCGTAGTAGCTCCAGCACTTAGCGGTCCGTATACAATATAACTGTGTCCTGTAATCCATCCTATATCTGCAGTACACCAGTAGATATCTCCATCTTGATATTGAAATACATTGCGAAAGCTATAATTAGCATAGACCATATAGCCGCCGCAGGTATGCACCATTCCTTTGGGCTTACCCGTGCTGCCACTGGTATAGAGTATAAAGAGCATATCCTCTGCATCCATTACTTCCGCAGGGCATATATCGCTTGCCTTTGCAAACTCATCTTGCCACCACACATCCCGGCCGTATTCCATAGCTATTTTGGAATTGGTTCTATTCAGTACGATTACCTTTTCTACACACGCACAACTTTCTAGAGCCTCGTCTGTGATTTCTTTGAGAGGAGTTATTTTGCTGCCACGATAGCCACCGTCAGCAGTGATTACTATAGTACACTCAGCATCATTTATCCTATCGCTCAGACTCTTGGCACTGAAACCTGCAAATACCACAGAGTGCACAGCTCCTATTCTGGCACAAGCCAAAACTGCATACGCCAACTCAGGAGTCATAGGCATATACAAGCAAATACGATCCCCTTTTTTAGCCCCATTTGCTTTGAGCATATTGGCCGTTTTATTTACGTTATTGGCCAGTTGGTTATACGTGATATGAAGAGCTTCTTCGTTGGGATCATTGGCCTCAAAAATGATAGCCGTCTGCTCACCTTTAGATGCTAAATGCCTGTCAATACAGTTTTCCGTAATATTGAGCTTAGCTCCTTCAAACCATTTAATTTCTGGTTTATGTAAATCATAGTCTAAAACCCTATCCCACTTCTTGTGCCAAATAAACTCTTGCTCGGCAAAATCACCCCAAAATTTTTCAGGGTTTTCTACGCTTGCTTTATATAGCTCTTGATAGTGTGCTTGACTTTTGACAATAAAATTTGACATTAGGCGAATTTATAGTTTTCTGCGAATACTTTTCTCTTTCTAATCAAAACTACCTTCGAGCTTGTTACTATTGTACCGTGTACACTACCATCACATTCTTTAGACTACAAGAGCACAAATATTGGGCTTTTAAAATGATGGGCATGGGTCATAAAATGCTCAAAGGCACAGCAGGATTAGCATTCTATAAGCTTATGGGTACCGGTAAAAGAGGATTTAGCATACTACCCGACTGGGGAGAATATTCCTTCCTAGCTAATTGGGAAAGTGAAGAGCAAGCTAAAGGTTTTTTTAAACATCACCCTTTTTACCTATCCTACAAAGAGCGATGCTCTGAGATAGTTACCTACCAACTCACCTGTATTAAGAGTCATGGTACCTGGGATGGTAAAACACCCTTCGTAGCAGATAAGGATACAGAGGTAAGTCCCGACGACAACGTTGGAGTAATCACCCGAGCATCTATAAAATGGAGGAAAATGATACGCTTTTGGCGATATGTGCCTAAGTCTCACCAAGACCTAAACGGGAACTCTGGCCTACTTTTCACCAAAGGAATAGGGGACATCCCACTCGTAGAAATGGCCACTTTTAGTCTCTGGGAAAACCAAGAAAGTCTCATGAACTTCGCCTATCGCGGTGAGCACCACAAAAAAGCAATTGCCCTGACCAAAAAACACAATTGGTATTCCGAAGAGATGTTTGCAAGATTTGTGGTGAAGGAGTTGGTTTCATAGCTTAGGACCCATTTACTTCCTTAAATTCGTCCAACTAAATTTTCATTCAACTGTTAGTTAAAATATGCTCAACTTCGACCTACAAAATCCAGTAAAAATCCTTTTCGGAAAAGGACAAATAGCCAAACTTAAATCTCAGATACCTACAGGGGCTAATATACTTGTGCTCTATGGCGGAGGTAGTATCAAAAAAAATGGTATCTACGAGCAAGTGACTGATGCTCTCAAAGATTTTGACTACACAGAATTTGGCGGAATACCTGCTAATCCAGAGTACGAAGTGCTACTAGACGCTTTAGCTATTATCAAATCTGAGAAAATAGATTTCTTGCTAGCCGTAGGTGGTGGTTCGGTAATAGACGGGACTAAGTTTCTCGCATCGGCCGCTCTGTATGACGGTGAAGAGCCTTGGGATATACTAGCTAAAAATATTCGCACCGAAGTAGGAATGCCATTTGGAACCGTGCTTACACTACCTGCCACAGGTACAGAAATGAATAGCGGCTCCGTAGTATCTCGCAGAGAAATAGGGCAAAAACTTGGCATGGGCGGGCCAGGATTATTCCCACAGTTTAGCATATTAGACCCTACCGTAGTAGCTAGTATACCACAGCGTCAGTTGGCTAATGGGATAACAGATGCTTTCACTCACGTGATGGAGCAATATATGACCTACCCGATAGGTGCAGATTTACAAGACCGTTTTGCAGAGAGCATAATGAGTAGTTTGGTAACCACAGCTCCTAAGCTAATGAAAGACCCTGCAGACTATACTATTGCTGCTAACTTTATGTGGTGCTGTACTATGGCTCTGAACGGACTCATACAAAAAGGCGTACCAAACGACTGGGCGATACACGCTATAGGTCATGAGCTCACCGCATTATATGGCATAGATCACGCTCGTACCCTTGCTATTATAGCCCCAAGACATTACGCACACTTCTTGGATAACAAAAAAGAAAAGCTAGCCCAATACGGCGAAAGGGTCTGGAATATCACAGAAGGAACTGTAGAGGAGAAAGCTAACGCTGCCATAGCAAAAACAGAAGAATTTTTCCACTCTATGGATATCCCTACTCGTCTATCTGACTATACCGACCAATATGAAGGTACTGCTGAGAAAGTAAGCGAAACTCTTCGTGAACGTGGCTGGGTAGCTCTAGGTGAGCGTAAGGCTGTTACTCCTGAGGCGGTGAAGGTTATCGTGGAGGGGAGTTATTAGCAACGACAAAATCCACAACAAACTAAAACATTAAGGATTTTAGAACTACAGTACCAGCACTCTAGAAACCTTATTCCCAACTAAAAGAGTGTATATTCCTGAATCATAACTAGATACGTCAATTTTAAGGTTTGACATATTATTGCTTTCATTCCGGTAGATTTCCTTACCCTGTGAATTAATAAGTCGTATTTCACTGTCCATGTCCGTAGCTGTTAATTCTATGTTTAGCCTATCGGATGCGGGATTAGGATACACTTTTAGACTCTCTTTAGCCATTAATTTCACACTCGCTCCTTCTTCTCCTATCTTAGTTACTCCAGAGCTAGTAGCTACCCAAATGGCATCATTTTCGTCTACGGCAAGAGCTCTTATCGTCGGGCCTACCATACCATCAGTCTCGTCATAGTCTGTCCACGTAGAGCCATCAAATTTAGCAATACCTCCAACGGTAACTAGATAATCTACATATATGCCTGTCCATACATTTCCTTTAGAATCTACCACGATATCCTCTACGGGATTCAATGTGTCCGGCATTGGCATTTCATACATTCTAGTATGGTTCGTTTGCCAAACCATAGCTTCAGAAAAAACCGAGACTCCATTAGAAGTGCCTACCCACACATTTTCAGAAGCATCTACCGCTAAAGCAGTCGTATTATTACTTACTAAACCTTCTGAATCTGTAATTAGCGTAAAGTCTGTCCCGTCAAACAAGGCCAGTCCACCTAATCCAGTGGCCATCAAAATATCACCATTTTTGATCTCTACTATATCCTCTACTCCACCAAAAGGCAATCCGTCAGCAGATTTGTATGCCTTGAAACTCGTACCATCATAAAGAGTAGCTCCGTTAAAATCGCTTATCCAAATATCACCGTTACTTACTTCAGTAAGGTTAGTTATTCGATTACTTCCAAGCCCGTCTGACGTAGTATAGGTAGTCCAGGTGCTTCCAGAGTATTTACTAACTCCGTAGTCTCCTCCTATCCATACATCCCCACTACTCGTTATGAGAATAGACGATACATTATCATTAGCCAGACCGGGATGCGTAGTAGTATTCATCACCTCCCACGTATTGCCATCAAAAATGGCTATGCCCTTTTGAGTGCCAAACCACATAGTACCATTGCCATCACTGGCTAGACTGAGTACATTTTTACTTGGGAGTCCATCCAGGTCCGTATATGATTTGAAAGATTGGGCCTGTGCCGCTGATAGTGAGCACACTATAAACAGAATCGTAGATGCTAATTTCATAATTTTAATAACTTTTTCGTAATTCTATTTTGTCCATTATAGAGGATAATAAAATAAACTCCATTACGTAGGTTTGCTACTTCGTACGTGTTTAATCCTACATTGACTAACCCTTTGTACAACATCTTACCCTGCGAATTAATAATTTTTAATTCTCCAGACATATCTGATTCTACGAAAACTTTCTCGGCAACCGGATTTGGAAAAACATTAATAATATTCTCTTCGATCCGTTTTATGTCTAATCTTCTTCCGTCATTTACGGCATTTGGAGATGCTTCCATTAGCGTAAACGGTCCAGTTCCATTCAGATACCTTCCATACGTAATATCTGTAGTCTGACCACCAAAGATTATTTCATCTACGATTTCCCCATTTAGAGATAGGTATACGGCTTCTCCTCCAGAAGCAAGTTTAAAACTTGCGTGTAGTGGTCCGTCATCATCATTATCTGCCCATACCAAGGTATATTCATCAGGAGATATGCTAATATCAGGAAAACTCCATTTCCTAAGATCATTGATATCGTCAGAGAGTGTATATCCAAGTAAATTGATGCTCGTATCAGCATTATTATATATTTCTATCCAATCCTCAAAATCTCCATTTTCGTCAGAAGTAATAGTCGCGTTTGACGCACAAAACTCATTGATTACCAGTTGTTTTTCTTTTCTTATCTCATAAAAATTATACGCGGCATTGCTCGGAGAGAAAGTTCCTGCAGAATCGTTTTCTGCATATACATAGTAATCTAAGTTGGCACTTGAAGAAGAGATGCTAGCTCCATAAATACCGTCCATAGCTTGATCATCTCCAGCTAATCCATCATCCTTCATCTCCATTCTACTAAATAGTCCTCCTATTTCATCTCTGTAATAAAGATAGACCATAGATGCTAACGTCACTGACGAAGTGATTTGAAAACTTGTCTCACTTTTAGTATCTAAAGGCTCTGCAATACTAGGAGCACCTATCGGAGATATTCCTGTATAGTTTAGCAGATAGGTACTACGAGCATCCATCAAATCTGTAATGCCTGGGTACTCTACTAAGTCTTGAACCGTACTTGTCTTATTAGCTAAAAAATCTTCGTTAGAATAAAACTTATTGGTATCATTACTTACATCAGATTTTATTAAATCCTGCAGCTCGTCCAATTCATCTTTGTACGCTTCATTGGCAAAATGCTCTTGCACTATTGCTCGTATGTGGGCTAAGTACATTCGTTCTCGTTGGCCCGTATTAATTACGTTTCTAATCAAAGGTCTGGGATGCACTGAGAAACTATTGACGTGTGCTAGCGGGTCCATCGTCTTAGCTTCTTCTACAGTGAAACCTCTGAAGAAGTCAGAAGCATCTGTTAACCTAAAACTACCAAAGGACTGATTAATGTCCCAAAGTATTGGATTGAACTGTCCGTTCTTATCCTCATACAGGTAGTAATTTTGGGCATAGCCTATATAGCTATCAAAATTTATAAGTGTATAATTGAGAGCGTGCATCCATAGCGTACGATCGACATTGAGCACTTGCTCTATATCTTCAGGACTATTATTTAGCTTATCTATTAGGTTATAGAAATTTGCCCATCCTGCATCAGATTTTAGTTCGTAGAAATCGTAATAATCTGCACTATCGAGACCCGGACTACTGCTTAGGTTACTGTTCTCTCCATTTAGGTTTACTGTAGTAGGATTCCCTTTTACAAACGTTCCATCAGATGAGCCGTAGTACTGAGCAAGAAACGAATTGTCTACGGATTCTACACTCGTGTATACTCCCCAGAAAACATCATTGATGTATACCTTACAGTAATTTGAATGTGAAGCAGGCATATAATTACGAGCTATTTTATATGATACTATTTCTCTGACAAACGAAGGGTCCTGAATCACATTGCCCAGCTTAATTTTTTCTACTCCGAAATGACTCTGGTCTATGACATAATCCAGTTTTATGTTGAATGGATTTTTGTCTCTATCCACACTTACAGAACTGAACCCTTTATATCGCACTCCTATGCTGTCAAAGTATACTCCGTCAACCCATACAGCAGCAAGTAATCTTTCCTCATCTCCGTCTACATAAAAACTATCTAAAATGTGATCCCAGTTTTGTTGCTCAAAAACAAGCTTAACTTCGGAAATATGCGATGTATTATGGAACCATGTCTGCCCTCGTGAAGAAAAAAAGGCCACAATGCATAGTACAAATACAAGTGTCTTTCTCACGATCTATTGAGCTAAAATCAGCGATTTAGTAACTTTAGTTTCCCCTGTTAAAATGGAAAGAATGTATTGTCCATTTTCTAAATCTCGCAATGATAATTCGACTTGATTTTTACTTTGTAAAACAACCTTTCCCAACATATCCGTAACACTAATCTCAAAGTCAGATATGTGATCTAGACCAGAGACTGTAATCGTACCGTAAGATGGGTTAGGAGATACTTTTACAGTATTTGCTGCTATTATTCCTACAGAACTAATTTCTACTTCACATGGATTATCTAGCAAGGCTATAATACCTGGATGTGCACATTCCCTTCTGAAACCTTTAGGAGGGGCATCGCTATATTGCCATACTGTATTGCCATTTGTATCTACTTCATACATATATTGCTTAGACACCGCTACGAAGATATTCCCATTTGATAGTCTATCAGAAGCCGATTGCCCACTTGAAGTAGCTTTACACTCGTGCCTCCATTGATGTGCCGCTGGCTGAAATGATCCAGTATTAAAAGTGTAGTTATATCCATCCCTTGGAGGGTTTATCGCGTCTACAACAGAGCTATTTCCTGATCCACCGGTATTATTGAAAAATTGAATCCAACCACCATTTGGGCGGCCATCATTTTCTATCCAACGTACATCATGAACAGCAGAAGGAATGCTTTGGGCAACAGATGATCCGTAGTTCGCAGGATTTCCATATCTAAAAAGAAAATCTCCTCCTTTGCCAGCATTTCCTCCTTCATGTGAAGCAGCATCAGCTGTAGTAGTACTGTGATCTATTATGAAAATCTCACTCATAAATCTAGAGCTAAAAGCAATTTGATCTAATTCTGCATTGTAATCTATTCCATTAACGTGGAACCAATCACCATCTCTTCTACTAGTTTGACCTGCTACATTGATGTTCATCAATTCCGGATGATCAGCTACTACGCCAAAATTAGGCTTAGTGTCATCTAAATCTTGAATCAAGTGATCCCAAATATGCCATTCCCATACTATTTTACCTCCTGTACCATCTTGCTCTACCTCTATAAAATGCGTAGGCCATTTCTCAGAAGTAGAAGACTTTCCAGCTGCAGCCAATTCCGTGGTTGACTTTACTTCCCATGCGGTAAGCAAAACATTACCATTTGGCAATACTGCAAAATCATGGTGCGACTGATGATCTGCACTTGAATATTCGAACTCCCACACAATATTAGCGTCCTTATCGTACTCTTGAATAATGCCTCCAGAAGCGGCACCATTGAGTTCCGCTCCAGTGACTACTCCTTGTCTAAGAAGGTTTCCATCATCTTTCAAGAAAACCGCATAGTTAGCATTTGTATTGCAGTCCCAAGAATGAGCAATACTTCCATCTTTGTCTACTAGGTAAGTCGTACTGTTATTTTGCAAATTGTATAATGCATAGCCATCAAAGTCTTGAGCGTATGAAATTATAGAGGCTAATCCTAAGAAAAGAGAGAGTGTTGTTTTTAGTAAGTTCATAATTTTTTACGTATCTTAGACAACACGCATAACAATGATATTCCATTAAAAGTGAAAATACCAAGAGTATGTTATAAAATGACCTCAAATAAATTTCAACTAAGATTTAACTTTGCCCTATGAGTCAAAGCTGGACCACCGTAAAAGAATACGAAGACATTACCTATAGAAAGTGCGATGGAGTAGCACGCATAGCCTTCAACAGACCAGACGTTCGTAATGCATTTAGACCAAAGACCACGAGTGAATTAATCGATGCCTTTCATGACGCCCAAGAAGACTTGAGCATAGGTGTTGTTTTACTAAGTGCAGAAGGTCCAAGTACCAAAGATGGCGTATACAGTTTTTGTAGCGGCGGAGACCAAAAAGCTCGTGGACACAAAGGATACGTAGGAGATGACAATTATCATAGACTAAACATACTAGACGTACAGCGAATGATTCGCTTTATGCCCAAAGTAGTGATTGCCGTAGTACCCGGATGGGCCGTAGGCGGCGGACATAGTCTACACGTAGTATGCGATCTCACTCTTGCCAGTAAAGAACATGCTATTTTCAAACAAACAGATGCCGATGTTACCAGTTTTGATGGTGGATATGGCTCTGCTTACCTTGCTAAAATGGTAGGTCAGAAAAGAGCTCGTGAGATATTTTTCTTAGGAAGAAACTACTCTGCTCAAGAGGCTTTTGATATGGGAATGGTAAACGCCGTAGTGCCACACGCAGAGTTAGAAGATACAGCCTTTGAGTGGGCACAAGAGATCTTAGAAAAATCGCCAACAAGCATCAAGATGCTCAAGTTTGCGATGAACCTTACGGACGATGGCATGGTAGGTCAGCAAGTATTTGCAGGAGAAGCTACTCGACTTGCGTATATGACAGACGAAGCTAAGGAGGGCAGAGATGCTTTTTTAGAAAAACGTAAACCAAATTTTAAGAAGGAGTACCTTCCTTAGTAGTGAGATTTTGAGTATTGAGATATGAGACCATTAAAATGAGTAATAACAAAAGTCAAGTCAAAATAATTCACAGGTTACTCATCGAAATGAGAATTTATACTTTTGAGAAAAAACCCACGAAGAACTTTTTAGGTTTATAGATGCTATAGAAACACTTCCAGCTATGCTTCTAGAAAAGAACTTTAAATTCAAATCATTTGATAAAATACTAAAGGTCATTTGCGAAGAGTTCAACCTAGATAGAGTTTGGAACCGTTATCAGAACTTGCAAGAAGACTAACCCGCTTGTCCATCCTTCGATATAGTTTTCTCCTGTTGTCAAAATACACTCAGAATGATAAGTTCAACAAGGTTTAATCGGATACATTGTCATCCTGAGTATTCACCTTGATGGATGGCATAGAAAACTGCACACACATTCTCACCTATCTCACTTAATCATTACTCCAATTAACTCTGAAGCCTGTCTTACGCCGCTTTCTCGCCATACTTGCTTTCCGTCTTTGAAAATCATAATCGTGGGAACGCCTTTTACATTATACGCACTAGCCAAAGCCTGATTTTTATCTACATCTATCTTTAGAATTTTCACCTTATCACCAAGCTCATTTTTCACTTGGTCTAGGATGGGTGGCATCATCTTACAAGGACCACACCACTCTGCATGAAAATCTACCAGTACCGGTATATCTCCGCCTATTATATCTTTAAAATTTGCCATATCTATATTTTATTAATTGTAAGTAAGAACTCGCCTCGAGGCGAGTTCCTACGAGGGGGCTTCCTACGAGGCGAGTTCCTACGCTAATTTATCGGCCTTTTGCCACGGCCCTGCATTATAAGCTTCTACTCCATTCTTTTTGAGGATAATAGCAGCACTTCCGCTACGCATACCACTAGCACAGCAAGTAATTACAGGCCTATTCCATTTTTTGATGGTTTCTATTTTCCCGCTTATTTTATCCAAAGGAATATTCTTACTTCCTTTCACATGGGCACCGGCATATTCTCCTGGACTACGTACGTCTACTATGATCGCACCTTCGCTCATTTTATCACTTAGGTCCACTCCTGGATCAAATAATTTCTTTATAAATCCTAACATTGAGTGCAAATGTGTGTTATTCTCTTTTTAAGTATTGCAACTAAGGTAACAAAACACTAAATTTGGAATGG
>Ga0209713_10000469_pt1 | contig 22692 bp, 12 predicted proteins | sample ArcOceMetagenome_3_FD_187444 | JGI IMG/M metagenome (GOLD analysis project Ga0209713, IMG submission 187444) | Marine eukaryotic phytoplankton communities from Arctic Ocean - Arctic Ocean- Svalbard ARC20M Metagenome (SPAdes) (version 2) | ecosystem: Environmental > Aquatic > Marine > Oceanic... | reverse complement strand
AAGTGGTCCTGAAATACACGTGTACAGTGCACGATGCAAGCCCGTCGGCAGTTTCCAATTGCAAGCGCGAACTTTGATTTAGCGGGACGAAGACATCTTTTGTGCCCTTTCGAGCCTTCTAGCAGCAACGCGGGCGGTCTATGCACTCCATGCAAAAAATACAAAATAACTTTTCCTTCGAATTTGACGGTTTGGCAAGCTAACTCGCTCGGCCGTCGATTCACCTGCGCTCTCCGATGCACCAGCCCTGGCACCAGCCTCCGACTGGCCCGCCTCCAATCGCTCCGCCGGCCGCGCCGCCCAACTTTGTCACGTGGTGCGACGAGACCAACTACGATGCCGATGGTGAGCCGATCGAGGGACCATGCATGCACGGCCTCGCGTGGTGGATCTGGCTGCTGCTGATCCTCGGCGTGGTCCTCTGCATCGCGCCCATCTGCTGGAAGATCCGCACCAGCGCGCAGCAGGGCATCACGCTGCGGCGCCTGCTCGAGTTCTGGGAGGCAGTCATGCTGGCCAACCACGCCGACCCCTGGAAGGCGCGGCTGCAAGGGCGGCCGATGACGGGCATGTCGGCGATCGACGACCTGCTCCAGGCGCAGGACTGCTGCTGCTGCTTCACGCTGCCCACCGGCCTCGCCATCCTCGGCACCATCGACCTCGGTCGCCTGGCGGTGCACCTGGTCTACGCGATCATGAACATCGACATCTACGACCAGACCAAGGGCGTGCCGGGCTCCGACCCGCGCGTGCTCGGCCTGATGGACGACGATCGAGGATACCAGCCGAACCTGCACAAGACGATCATCGAGGTCTGCTTCGCGAGCATCGTCATCAGCGGCATCAAGGTGCTGTTGTGGCTCTTCACGTGCCTGACGCTCACGTGCGAGTGCATCAACCCGCTGCGCGTCGTGATGATATGGGCGCCGGTCGAGCTGCTCCTCATGATCGCTGTCTCTGTCACCTGCTCCGGCCTCAACCGCGACATCTGCCTCGTCGACATCTCCATCTACAACGCCACCGGATGGCACGACAGCGGCTACGTGGGCTTCCGACGCAACTACCTGGAGCAGCTGCCCGCCGACCGCTTCGAGGCGCTCGAGGTGCGCCACGACGGCACCCTCAAGGTATGCGAGGCCTACTGGTTCCACGAGCTGCTCCTCCTCATCCTCGACTGCGTGCTCTGCTTCGTGCTCACCGTGTACACGGTGTACATCGGCCACTCGTACTCGCAGCAGGTCATCCACGGCTTCTCGGGCGACCGGCGCGGCGCCGCGTCGGGTGTGCGGGCCGCCGGCATGAGTGGTGGTGCGAAGGGTGGCCTGCCCGTCGCTGGACCGGGCGGCAAGGTTCGCGTGTAGCACTTTAAAATATTGAAAATTGATATTTGTGCATACTCTGTTAAGATCGCATACTTTGACTTCGCGGGCACAGCATTCAGCGGAGGTCGTCCGAGCGCGCATATACATATGCGTCAGCCCAAATCGCCCGACTGGTTCATGGAGACACCATTGGAGGCGGCCATTGGGTCCTGCCAGGCCACACTGCTCACCGGATACTTGCCACGCGATGCAAAGCGCGGCACGCCGAGCCGGCTGCACGCCTGCCTCGCTTTCGGCAATCAGAGCGTGCAGCTGCAGCGCGAAGTTCATCGAGCGTCCAAAGGAATGGGGCCGCTGCCCAGTTTCACATATGGCTGCATCGACAGCAAGCACATGTGGGTGGCGGCGGGCTGTCGTGGCCTCTTTGCGTGCAGTGGGCGGTTTGTGGCATGTGGCCACGGCCTTGCAGAGCCAGGCCGGACGGTTTGCTCATGCAAGGGAGGCAGCTCGGCGCTTCTAAGTCGAAGCGAGCTCGTGCCTCCGCCTCAACCGACTGACAGGTTCACTCCAAAATTTGGAGGTTCCCGGCTGCTCCGGATGGCCGCTGACCTCGCTCGCAAAAGGCTGCACGACGGGCTGCACCGACGAGCTCACAACGAGCCGCTGCCGCCCCCAGACCCAGACGTGACGAAGCCGCCACCGCGGGCGTCTCAAAGCGAAGCAATGGTGGACGCCGTCATGTGCGAGCCTCGAATCAGCTTGCCACCTTCGATTCCAAGGGGCGACTCTGCTACATTTCAAGCCGCGCCAATGTATCGCCTCTCAAACGTTGGCTTTCGCGCCGCACTCAACTTGGTCAACTTTCGACGGCACCTGCCAGCCAGCTGGCCAATGCACCTGTTCCACTACCATGCCGTGCATCGTGCCGAGCTGGCTCGCGACCTCGCAAAGTGGCCGGGTCTCGCTGATGCGCTCGAGGCACGGACGCTGCAGCTGCATCCACTCGGCAACGATGTGCTTCACGCGGTCGACGGCCGCACCTCTGTGCCCATTGGCTGGTACAACTACATGCTCCGCACACGAGCGTTCTGGAGCATGCCGGTCTTCACGCACCCGTGGCTGCTACTCTTTGAGATCGACGCGGTGCTGTGTGCGCGGCCCAGCACCGCACCGTGGCAGCTGCTCGTTGGTGGCTCGTCACAGTTCGGATGGCCTGCCGTGTACGTGGGCGCGCCGTGGGCGGCGGGGCGGCGCGTCGGCAACTCCGGCCTCTCTCTGTGGCACCGCCCCACCATGGTTGAGCTGGCGGACGAGATCCGAGCCGTGGGCGAAACGCAGGCGTACCGCTTGAGCATGATCGACTCGCTGGTCGTTGACTTCTTGAATCACCCGCTCGTCAACGCTTCGCTGCAGCTTCGGCCGCTTCCGACGCCATTCGAGGCAATGCACTTTAGCGTCGAGACCTGGTACAACCAGCCGACGGCCGCCGGTGCGCACGCCTCCACGGGTCGGATCCTGGCCAGCCCGAAGTCCTACTGGAGGAACGAGACGCTGCTGCCCGACTTTGTCCCGTATGGCGTGCACACGCCGTGGAAGGCCCTCTATCACAGCGGCAGCGACGCGTACGCGTCGCTGCTGCGTCACTGCCCCGCGGCCGCGGGGCTCACGCTCCTCGCCTTTGGCATGGCCGAGGAGCTGAAAAACGAGACGTTCACGGAGCAGCTGCTTGAGTTGTTCCAGGGCACGTTGTGAGGGTGGCTGGATAATCTACATTGTGGGGGCACACCACCCAACACCAGGCAGCTGGAGCTGCAGTAAGCTCGAAGTAGAGAAGGCGCTGCAGACGGACGGAACACTTCCATTCCGAGCCGCGAACCGTGCTGCCTACTGGCACATCAGGGCGGCAAGGCGCCCGACGATGAGCTTAACCAGCGTCCAAGTGACCCCGCTCCTGGCGGCGCTTCCCAAGGTGGAGGACACCCCGCGCGTCGAGCTGCGCTGCGCCGACGTGAGCCACTCCATCCAGGTGCGGTCTGGCTGCTGCAAGCGGCACGAGCGGCAGATCCTCAGCGGCATCAGCCATACGTTCCTTCCCGGCACGCTGACCGCGCTCATGGGTCCGTCGGGCGCCGGGAAGACGACGCTGCTCTCGCTGCTGCGCTCGGGCCGTCCGACCCGCGGCAGCATCACGCTCAACGGCCAGCGGCATGGCGCCTCGACACGCGGGCTCATTCGCACGATCCCACAGGACGACGTCCTGCTCGCTGGCCTGACCGCCTGGGAGGCGCTCATGTACGCGGCCGAGCTCAGCCTGCCGGCCGCCGACTGCCGGCGGCGCGTGGAGCAGGTGCTCTCGGAGCTCTCCCTCGGGCCGGAGCTGGCGCAGACCAAGATCGGCTCGGTGCACTCGCGCGGGCTGAGCGGCGGCCAGCGCAAGCGCGTCTCCATCGGCATCGAGCTGCTCGCCGACCCCGCCGTGCTCCTCGTCGACGAGCCCACCTCGGGACTCGACGCGAAGATGGCGCAGGACGTGATGGGCATGCTCAAGTCGCTCGCGCTCTGCGGCCGCACGATCATCTCGACGGTGCACCAGCCGTCGTACCGGATCTTCTGCCTCTTCGACGAGCTCGTCGTCCTCTCCGACGGCCGGCTCGCCTACAGCGGCGCCGCCGCCGCCGCCTCCGAGTACTTTGCGAGCTGCGGCTTTGCGACGCCCGTGCACGAGAACCCCGCCGAGTACCTGATCGGCGTGCTCAACGACCCGGCCGAGGGCGGCGCGAGCCTCACCGACGTGTGGGCGACGCGCGCGGGCACCGTCGCGACGCCGACGACGACGGTCGCCACGCACGCGCACGCGCACGCGCACACGCCGGGCGTGGCGGCTGCCGGCGGCGACGCGGTGGCGGCGGCGCCGAGCGCGCGACCGCGCTTCGTGCCGTCGGCGTGGCGGCAGGTGGCGGTCTTGTTCCGGCGCGAGATCTTCGACCAGGTCAAGGACCGACGCAAGCTGGCGCAGACGCTCGGGATGCGCGTCACCGTCGGGCTGATCGTCGGCATCCTCTTCAACGGCCAGGGGAGCCGCGACGAGTACTCCGCCATCTTCCCCGTCACGTCGGCCATGTTCATCGCCGTCTTCAACTCCAATCTCGACACGACGATGGAGACGCTGCTCAAGGCGCCCACCGCGCGCGCGCTGCTGCGGCGCGAGTGGCTCAACGGGCTGTACGCGTGCGAGTCGTACTTTGTGGCGCTGATGGGCGCCAACCTGCTGCTGGCGGGCGTCAACACGCTCGCGCTCGTGCTGCCGCTCTACCTCCTCGTCGGCTTCTCGGCCGCCATCGATAAGGCGGCCGTCTTCTTCGGCGCGCTCTCGCTGATGACGGTCATCGGCATGTGCATGGGGACGGCCATCGGCTGCGCGTCGCAGGACATGGACGAGGCGCGCAAGCTGCTGATGCCGATGATCGCGCCGCAGATGATCTTCTCGGGCTACGTGCTGCCGTACAAGGACCTGCCGTACTACTTCAAGCCGCTCTACTACGCCTCCTTCTGGCAGTACGCCCTCGCCATCCTGCAGATCAACGAGTTCGCCGATCGCGAGTACACCGACGGCTGCCCGGTCGTCGTCGTCGAGCAGACCGCGTACGAGGACGTGCGCAAGTGGCTCAAGCTGCACGCCAACATCTCGACGCCCGACCGCGTCGGCAACATCACCGGCAACTGCACCGGCTCGACGTACCTCGAGGCCGAGGGGCTCTGGCCCGCCAAGTTTGGCGGCCTCGGCGGCTACTTCCTCATCCTCAGCGGCTACGCGCTCATCTTCATGACGCTCGCCTACGTCGCGCTCAAGGTGTCGCTCCGCAGCGCGGCGAGGAGCTGATGATGCGGCGTGATGTGCGCTGACGGGAGGTGTGACCGGGCACAAACGAACGGCGGTCGTGGGAGCGTCCGGTCGCGTCGCGTGTCTCGCTGCGTTACGAGGTGAATTTTGATAGTGTAAGGTGTGTATCGATTACACGTTTTGAATGAGGGTCTCACCGAAAATAGATTCGGGCATGCTTGGAGTACACCACCGCACACTCACGCGCCGAGCTGGCACCGCTTGGGGCGACGCAGCCTGACCTGCCATTTTGTGTCGACCGTACAGACCAGGCTAACATGGGAGACCGCGGGCAGGGGCAGGTGAAGAGCAAGCAGCCGGCGCCGATGCAGGTGACGGCCGAGCAGATCCTCCGCGAGGCGCACGAGCGGCAGGAGGACGAGGCCTACATCGCGCCGAAGCAGAAGATCACCGACCCCGAGGAGCTGGCCGTCTACCGCATGCGCGAGAGGAAGCACTTCGAGGACCGGCTGCGCATGAGCCGCAACGCGATGGGGACGTGGCTCAAGTACGGCGCCTTCGAGGAGGCGCAGCGCGACTTTGAGCGCGCGCGCTCCGTGTACGAGCGGGCGCTCGACGTCGACCACCGCAACACGACGCTGTGGCTCAAGTACGCGGAGATGGAGATGCGCAACCGGCACATCAACGCGGCGCGGAACGTGTGGGACCGCGCCGTCACGCTGATGCCGCGGATCGAGCAGTACTGGTTCAAGTACATTTACATGGAGGAGATGGTGGGCAACCTGGCGGGCGCGCGCGGCGTCTTCGACCGCTGGATGGAGTGGGAGCCCGACGACCACGCGTGGACGTCGTACGTGCGCTTCGAGATGCGCGTCAACCAGCCCGAGCGCGCGCGCGCCGTCTTCGAGCGGTACGTCGCGTGCCACAACCACCCGCGCGCGTGGATCAAGTGGGCCAAGTACGAGGAGAAGCAGGGCGAGACGGCGGCGGTGCGCGAGGTCTTCGAGCTGGCGCTGCAGGAGCTCGACGAGCGCGACCACACGCAGGAGCTCTTCATCGCCTTCGGCCAGTTCGAGGAGCGCGCCAAGGAGTCGGAGCGCGCGCGCGTCCTCTACAAGTTTGGGCTCGACTCGCTGCCGCGCTCGCAGGCGCAGGAGCTGTACAAGCGCTACGTGCAGTTTGAGAAGCAGCACGGCGACCGCAAGGGGATCGACGACGTGATCTCGAGCAAGAAGCGCTTCCAGTACGAGGAGCAGGTGCGGCGCGACCCGCTCGTGTACGACACGTGGTTCGACTACGTCAAGCTCGAGGAGTCGCAGGCGCAGCTCGACGTCGCCAAGACGCGCGACGTCTACGAGCGCGCGATCGCCAACGTGCCGCCCGCGCCCGACAAGCGGCTGTGGCGGCGGTACATCTACCTGTGGCTGCGCTACGCCGTCTTCGAGGAGCTGACGGTGGGCGACGCGGCGCGCGCGGCGGCCGTGCTCGCCGAGTGCCGCCGCGTCGTGCCGCACGCGCACTTCACCTTTGCCAAGGTGTGGGTGCACTCGGCGCACTTCGAGGTGCGGCAGGGCAACCTCGCCGCGGCGCGCAAGCTGCTCGGGCAGGCGCTCGGCCGCTGCCCGAAGGAGAAGCTCTTCAAGAGCTACATCCAGCTCGAGCTGCAGCTCGGCGAGGTCGAGCGCTGCCGCGCGCTCTACGGCAAGTTCCTCGAGTGGAACGAGGCCAACGTCGCCGCGTGGACCGCCTTCGCCGAGCTCGAGGCCTCGCTCGGCGAGCTCGAGCGCTGCCGCGCCATCTACGACCTCGCGGTCGCGCAGCCGGCGCTCGACATGCCCGAGCAGCTGTGGCGCGCGTACATCGACTTCGAGCGCGAGCAGGGCGAGACGGCGCGCGTGCGCGCGCTGTACGAGGCGCTGCTCGAGCGCACCAAGCACGTCAAGGTCTGGATCTCGTTCGCCAAGTTCGAGGCCGAGGCGGCGCGCGGCGGCGAGGGCGGCGGAGAGGGGGGCGGCGAGGGCGGCGGCGAGGGCGGCGGCGAGGGCGGCGCCGCCGGCGCGGCGGCGGGCGCGGCGCGCGTGTACGAGCAGGCGGAGGCGCACTTCAAGGAGACGGGCCAGAAGGAGGAGCGCGCGATGCTGCTCGAGAGCTGGCTCGACGCGTGCACGGTCGCGGGCGACGACGACGGCGAGGCGGCGGTGCAGGCGCGCATGCCGCGCCGCATCAAGAAGAAGCGGCCGCTGCGCGGCGACGACGGCGAGGACGCCGGCTGGGAGGAGTACTTTGACTTCATCTTCCCCGACGAGGAGAAGAAGGCGCCCAGCCTCAAGATCCTCGAGATGGCGCACAAGTGGAAGCGCCAGAAGACCGACGACGACTGACGGGGCACGCTGGACGTCGGGCGCCCTCTTCCAGGGAGGCGGTGTTTATCGTCTGGTTGGTACCGTTGAATGAATGAATGAAAACACTGACTAAGACGCTCCGCCGGTGTTAGCCGCTGCAGTGCTTGCACGCTGACCATGGGATGAGCGAAGGGTTTGTGTAGTGCTCCGCGTACACTTTGAGCTTGCAGCTCTCCGACTGGATGTACGGCAGCAGCGCATCCTCTCTGGAGTTGTCGGGTCCGCCCTTTGCCGCCATCCGCTCGCCTCGCCCCCGCCCACCCCCTCGCCCTCGGTCTCGCCGTGCGTGCCCCTCGGCGCGTGGCGGCCTGCCGAGCGACAGTCCGTCGTCCACCTCGTTGGCGGCGGTGAGCGCGTCGTCGTCGTCGTCGCTCGCGTGGATGTGGCTCACGTTGAGATCGAGCGAGCCGAGCTCGGGCAGCCAAGCGAGCAGGTCCTTGGCGACGAGGTCTGGGCGTGTGCGCAGGTCGTCGTACGAGAGCAAGAACAGCTTCTCTGGGTCGGCGGCGGCCTGGGCCCTCGCGAACTCGTCGTTGATGTTCTTGTACGGGGCCCAGTCGTGCCGCGAGTTGGTGCACGGGTGGCGCGCCATCGCGATGAAGCGGTAGTCGTAGCCCTTCTCGTCGTAGAAGGCGACGAGCGACTCCACCTTGGCCATGTTGGGCGGCGACTTCTCCATCAGCAGCGGCTTGGTCGGGTCGTCAAAGTAGCCCTTGGTGGCGTAGAGGTCGTAGACCTGCGACCAGTTGGTCTGCTTCGGGTCCCAAATCGCTTCGTGGTTGCATTCGAAGGCGCCGTCGTCGCACAGGCTCCACGTGGCCTCGCACTGCCAGGTGCAGTGGCCGCACATCGTGCTCACCGCCGGCGACGACGAGAGCAGGCCCTCGAGGCCGGAGCTTCCCCAATACGCCGGGACGAGGAGGACCAGGTAGATCGGCTGCGCGTCGTGCTTGCGTCGCACCGACGAGTTCGCGTGGAACGTCGTCGGCATGTGCGCAGGCAAGCATGAGCCGCACGCGGCCGAGCCGTCGGCGGCGACGCTGCCGGTGGAGCATGGGATCAGCGTGTCGATCGACGGGCACGCCATGGTCGGCGCGGCTGTAGCGGCCGCAGCGTTAGCGTCGCGGCCATCGACAAAAACGAAAAAAAAGTAAAATGAAAATGCACCTGCCAAAGTAGTCTCGGCGCGCGCCCTTCATGGTATCGCTCGCCGCTGGTGGCGGACAGCTACAGCCATCGCAGCTCGACGCCAGACCCGGCGGCGCGCCGTGGGTGAGCGAGCAGTTGCCGGCGGAGATCATGCTGGTCGTGTCGACGCAGCGAGGGATGTCGACCGAGGCGGCGGAGGCCATCGGCAGCCACCCCTGCTCCGCCTCCTTCAACGAGATCCTCGTATCCAGCCACCTGCCCCCCTCCGACGACTACCCCAAATACAGGACGAACGCATTCTGGGGGCAGTATGCTGCTTCCCTCGGCAACTTGACGAGCCTGGCGACGTCGCCGCATCACCTGGACACACAGTTCTGGCTGTCCCAAGCGCGCACGTTGCGGGACAGCTTCTGCGCACGCCGGCCGCGTGAGGTGCGCGACGCGTGCGGCGGCGTGTGCGTGGTGGCGCTCAAGCTTCACGTCAACCCTAACCCGTTGAACGTGAGCGCGGCGTGGCACGAGGGCGACGACCCTACAGGCTATTGGGGGGGAAAGAAGAAGAAGATGCTCGAGCTGCTCAGATCGCCGCACGTGCGCACCGTCATCGTGCAGCGCGATGCCGTCGACGCCTTCTGCTCGATCCGGAGGGCGCAACAGAGTCATGACTGGCACCACAGACCCCAGCACGGGGAGGCGACGGCGACGGCGCACGGTGGTGGCGGTGGCAGTGGTGGTGCCCCGCCGTGCAACAACGAGACGGCGGATGCAGACGGCTTCGCGTGGCTGGTCGAGCGTCGCTTCGCGCAGGCCCGCACCGCGCTGGAGGGCGCGGGAAGGGCGTGGCTCGAGCTGCCGTTTGCAGAGTACGCGGCCGACCCCGAGGCGGGCAAGGCGCGGCTGCTCGGCAGCGCAGGGCTGCGGCTGCCGCCTCCGCACTGGCGCAGCACGTGCACGATGCCGTGGTGTTCGCGCTACTCGTGGGGGGCGTGAGGGGGGGATCCGCCGCCGCCGCTGCGGGGGACGCGGACAGACCGCCACCGCCGCGGGGTGGCACAAACATGATTGATTGCCAGTAACTCGAAGGTCAACGGCAGGGAGCCGATGCTGCCCAAGACGCGAGGCATGCTGATTGAGTTCTACCGTGAGCACAACGCCGCCCTCGCTCCTCGGTCAGAGCATGGGGTGGTAGTAAAGTGTACTTACTTTAGGGTATTAGGTAGGGGAGTTTGTTTTGGTGTGAAGTGTGTGTGAATGTGAAGAAAAATGGTACGCGCGGCGGCCCCGCGCGCCGCGCGCGCTGCGCTAAGTTTATATCAACGCTCGCGTTTGCGTGTGTGTAAGTAAGTAAGTACTTACCGTGCTTACTTACTTATTACTTACTGTGTCGATAGATAGATAGATAGATATCTATCTATCTTACTGTGTCGCCGACAATGGCCGCTTCGTGTTATTACCCCGTTATTCGAAAACTCCCGTCGCTTTTTCGCGGACATCCGGCCGCAAGCGCAGCAGCGCGATGGCGATGCTGGTGCATTACGGCGTGCGTGCGACAAGGGCCGCGGCAAGGCCAATCAGCGCCTTAGCCAGCGCCGCGATCTCTTTCAGGCCATACGAACCTGGCTGCGTCGTGCAAGAAGGCGTGCTTCTCGACCGCTGTCGGTACTGCCCACCGCCTGGGTTTGAAATAGATATCGCAGAGCCACCGACGGCCGTGGAGCCCATGCAAGCCGCAACTCCGTCGGCGCCGGAGCCTACTGCCACAGGTCCGTCATTCATCGTGTGCGACCCTGTCTGCGGCTCGGGATACACGCTCAACAAATGCAAATACTGCCGCCCAGCTTGTGAGAAACTAGGCAACGGCCACCAGCGGCTCATACAGACCGCGACGAAAGCGACAAGGTTCCTAACGAACCGGTGTCGTGCGTCTTTTCTAAATTTTCTATTACGAATCCGAAACTACAACCCAACGCCCCTCACACCTCAGCCGAGCCACACGCAGCCCGACTCGTTTGGTGCGGCGCTCACTGTCGTCGTTGCCTCGAGCTCGACGGCCAAGGGCTGTCCGTCCCCGCCACGATCGCAGCCTTCAGCTGGGCAGCACGTGTTGGGCGGTCGCGGAGGCGGCAGCGGAAGCGGCGGCGCGGCTGGCGGCGCCTCGAGCGCCACGAGCATCGCGCCGTCGGATAGCGCGCGCGGCGCAGCGCCCGTGGGCTCGTCGCGCAGCGCCGCGATTGCCACACCGAGGCGCGCCGACGCGAGGTCCACCACCTCCTCCACGGTCGCCGAGCGCCCCACCTCGAGCATCGTCGAGCACGGCCCGTCGGGGTTGACGAGCTTGGGCTCGGCGCGGTGCACGTACAGCCGGATTGCGGCCGTGGGCAAGAGTGGCAGTGGGGACAGCGGGCTGGGCGGCGCGAGCCGCCACAGCTCATACTCCGAGCCAGGTGGGAAGGCCAGGAGCAGGCTGCCGCCATCCAGGTCTGGCAGCGACAGGCTGACGCGCCCGCGCCAAGCCACGCCAGGCTCGTCGCAGCGCCGCCTTGTGGCGACGAGAACCGTACCGCCGGCCGCCGCCTCGTGCGACAGCGAGAACTCGGCGCACCCGGACTCGACGCTCGCCTCGAAGTGCACGGCACCTTCAGAGAGGAAGGGCTCCGGCACCGCGTGGATGGCATAGGGCTCGCCGAAGCGTGCGGTCACGTTGGCCAGCTGGGCTGGGTCGTACCGTTCGTAAGGTGCGCACGCGAGTGCGTGCAGGGCCAAGACTAGCATGTCGGCGCGCCGTGCGGCGGCGGCTGCTGTTGGCGGCGCTGCTGCTGGCGGAGCGCTACCTGCTGCGCGCCAACCGGCAGCTGCACAACGAGATGCGCGCCCTGCTGGCGATGCTCCGGGCCATCTGTGCAAGGCTTTTCAGACGGAGACCGGAGAGGCCCGAGGCGTGGATTAGAAGTACCCTAGGGTGATGAGGCCGTAGAGATGGAGTGATGAGACAAACGAACCGACCGAAAACGTGCAGAATTCCGGCGCGCGAGGCGCGAGGCGGCGCCCGGGCTCTCCCCCTCAGCAGCGGAGGTGGATGACGGCGACGGTGATGTTGTCGGCCGAGCCGCGGTGGAAGGCCTCGTCGCGCAGCGCGGCCGCCTGGTCCTCGGCGGCGCCGCCCGCCTCGCGCAGCAGCTGCACGACCTCCTCGCCGTGCTCGTCGACCACGTCCCACAGCCCGTCCGAGGCGATCACCAGCGTCGCCGGCTCGCCGCCGCCGCCGTCGGCGGGCAGCGGCAGCGCGCGCACGGCCGGCTCGTGGCAGTGCGGCGGCGGCAGCGCGGTGTCGCCGAGCGCGCGCGAGACGCCGATCATGCCGTTGAGCTCGCCGTCCTCCGAGACGACGCCGCCGCTGGCGCAGATCCGCTCCTCCTCGGCGCGCTCCGCCGGTCGGTGCAGCTCGCTCAGCCACTCGCACCGCACCTCGCCACCGCCCTCTCGCAGCTCGCCGCGCACGAGCAGCGCGGCGCTGTCGCCGACGTTGGCGACGAGCAGCACGCCCGGCCGCACCACCGCCACCGTCGCCGTCGTGCCCACGTACCCAAAGTCGTCGCCGCCCATCTCCGCCGCAAGCTCGCCAAACGCCGCGCGCAGCTGCGCCGACACGTTGAGCGCCGCCCCCGCGTCGTCGTCCTCCTCCGCCGCCGTCGCCGCCGCCCCCGCATCGGAGGGCGGGCTGAGCGCCGCCGCGACGGCGGCGGGCAGCTTGTCGGCGGCGAGTCGCGACGCCTCGTCGCCGCCGTGCCCATCGAAGACGCCGACGATGACGCCGCCCGCCGCCAGTGGTAGCGCCGCGGCGCGGTCCTCCATGCCGCGCCGCCGCCCGCACATCTCGGCCACCGCCACGCGCACCTGCTGGCCGCCGCACTCGACGGGCGTCGCCAGCGCGCGCAGCGTGCGCGTGCCGCCCTCGGACGCGCCGCCGCCCTCGAGGAGGTCGTAGCAGCACCCCGCCTCCACCTCGAGCAGCTTTGGCGGCAGCGGCGGCAGCGGCAACGCGAGGGTGGCAGCTCCGCCGCCGCCGCCGCCGCCGCCGCCGCCGCCGCCGCCGCCGCCGTCGCCGCCGCACCCGCGCAGCGACAGCGCCTGCAGCGCGGGAAGCGCGGAGAGGCCAGACGGCCAGCCGCCGAGCGGGTTGCGCGCCGCGCCGAGGCGGCGCAGCGCGCGCAGCCCGCCGACGTCGAGCGCGCGCAGCCGGTTCGAGCTGACGTCGAGCCTCGTGAGCGACTGCAGCGACGCGAGGAGCGGCGCCGCCAGCTCGGACAGCTCGTTGCGCGCGGCGGTCAGCTCGACGAGCGGCACCGTCGGCGTGCGCGGTCGCGGCAGCTCGAGCAGCGCGTTGCGCGAGATGTTGAGCTCGAGCAGCGACGGGAGCCACACCGAGCGCGGCAGCGCCGCCAGCCGGTTGCGCTGCAGCTGCAGCGCCTTGAGGCTGCCGAACGGAGAGAGGTCGAGCGGCAGCGCGCACAGCGCATTGGCCGAGAGGTCGAGCTCCATGAGGCTCACGCACCGAGTGAGCGACGGCGCCACCAGCGGCAGCCGGTTGCCCGACAGGTTGAGCTTCTTCAGGCCGGCGCCCATGACGCTGCCCTCGGGCAGCACACGCAGGCAGTTCTGCGAGGCGTCGAGCGTGCCGACCGTCGATGCGTAGCCGTCTGATGTCAGACGGCCCGCGTCGATGCGCAGCCGGCTGATGCGGTTGCGCGCGATCTTGACGGCCTGCAGCATTGGCTGCCCGTCGTCGAGCGGCAGCGTCACCGCGCCGCTCAGGGCGTTGTCAGAGAGGTCGACCAGCTGCAGGTTCTTCGGCAGCGGCGGCGGCGCGGCGAGCAGGTTGTGCTGCAGGTACAGCTTCTTGCACTGCGACTCGGCGAGGCCCTCCGGCACGCTCGTCAGCCGGTTGCGCGCGAGCGACAGCCGCTTCAGCTGCTGGCCCGCCGGGAGCAGCTCGGCGGGCAGCGCCGCCAGCTCGTTGCCGCACAGGTCGATCTCCTTGAGCTGCACCGCCTCCGATCGCAGCAAGGGCGGCACCGATGTCAGCTGACAGCCGGGCGCCTCGAAGCAGCCCGAGTCGGCTAGCTCGGTCAGCGCTGCTGCCAGCCGATCCTCGGCCGATTTGTCGGCCATAGTGTCAGCTATGTGGTGCCTCGCGCGATCGACAGCAGCGAGTAAGCTGCGGGAGCAACCTCAGCAGCTTTGCGGCGGGCGCGCCGTGCTGGCGCTCTCACCGTGCATCGCGCGCCAAAAGCCGCAAGCGGCTACTAGCTGTGACCCCGGAGGCGATCCAGCTAACAGCCTAAACAGCAAGTAACTGGGCCCTGAGGTGCAGCCGGCAAGCACGTCGCCTCAATCGCCTCAATGGCCTGCGACGCGGCGCCACTCGGCCGCGCCTTTCATGGCGTGCCAAAGCGCTACGCCAGCTGGATGGCACAGCACGACGCAGTCGAGAGCGAATCTGAGCTCAACAGTTCGTTGTATCTGCTGCTACCCGACAGGTACGGCAATGGCAGCTACGTTGGCCGGCTTGGTCCATTGATGACCAAGTGGGCACGAGGTGAGCCCGCGAGCATCGGCATCGCCGGCGCGTCCGTCTCGGCTGGCTCTGGACTGGACCAGCGCAGCGACGTGTGGCATGCGGTGCTGGCGTCTGCGATAGATCAGATCTGGCCGCACAGCCGAAACGTCTGGACTTGCGGCGCCAAGCCGGCCACGACGGCCGCCTTTGCCGCGCTCTGCTACGACAGCATCTTGAAGAAGCCTCTGGACCTCCTCCTGGTCGAGTACTCGTGGAACACCGACATTGGGTCTGAGATGGCGGCGCTCGTCGGCACAGCCCTTGGCCGTGGCACTGCCGTGATGGCTGTCGACTACCAGCACGCAGTGCGCCAGCAAGCTTGGCAATCCTGCGCAATGGACGTCTCGACGGCCAGGCTCCTGCACCGAGCCGCTGGCACCACGGTCGACGGCCGAGCCTGCTACCCAGGGGCCATGTTCAACAACCCAGGGCGTGTCAAGCACTGGCACGTCTTCGCGGCTGATGCGTGGCCATTCCATGGCTTCTACATCCCCATCGTCAGCCAAGGACACCTCAACAGCTGGCGCAAGATGGGTCGCAACGAGTCGTTGCGCATTGCACCACAGTGGTTCATCCCCGATGGCACCCACCCCAGCGCCAAAGGGCACATGCAGATCGCGCGGTTGCTGGTCCACGCCCTTTTTCGTGCCCACGAGCGGCTCGCATCCGTTGGATGCGACGCGAGCGACCGTGCGTGGCCTCGCGTGCCCGCGGTTGCACGCGGCCGATTTTGCGACATGGGCGACGGCTTGTCCAGCCTCGGCCTCGAGACGGAGAGCGAGGCGGGCTGGCAGTGGGGGGTCAGGAGCTCGCGAGGCCTGAAGAAGCCAGGCTTCCAGACGTCGACTCCCGGATCCGTGCTGCGGCTGCGTCTCAACCGCAGTGATGCCAACGTCGAGGGAATGACCTCATCGGGTGCCGACAAACAGTTGTTTGTCGGCTTTCTTCGGTCGTACGAGGGCATGGGCACCGCAAGCATCACCTGCAGCGGCGGCTGCAGCTGCGATCCCATCGAGCTTGATGGCCACGACGCCACACGGCGGGTCTCACTCGAGGTGGTGTCCCCGCCCATTATTGTGCGCATTGCCGACATGAACTCGTGTGCGCTGCAAGCAGAGGCGCTGCACGCCACCCGCAGTGCGAGCAACACGTTCAAGATCACATTCCTTGCGTGGGCGACCACATCGGACAGCCCGTTTGGAAGCACAAGCGGGCTAGATTCCTCGAGGGTGGGCGCGTACATGCACAGGTAGCTGCATTCTATAATATTCCATTCCTCTACTATAGTGTATTCGCTGCGCTTTCAGTGGTTTGCCTCCACCGCGGCAGACTCGTGGCAAACTCGTGCACGCACATGAGCTCGTGCAGCCGCGCGACCACACGGCGTCCGGCTCGGCGACGCGCGCGATCTGCGTCTGCCAGGTCGTCTCCCACGCGCTCGGCACGTAGCGGATGCATCGAGACTCGGACGTACACGAGACGTTGCCTGCTGGGGAGGGCGGCGGCGGCTCTGAGGACGCTGGCATGGCCCTCATGACGCGAATTAGCTCCTTCAGCGTATGGCACCGGACAGCGTGTAGCTTGCGCAATCATCAAATTCTCACCTGCCAAAAAAGGAGCTTGCGGCTCCGAGGCAAATGCTCTTGCTGTCAGCGCAGCTCGAGGCGCTCAGCCGACCCGGTACGTCAGAAGCGTCCAGACCGGAGCCTGTGCCGCTGGTGCTCGCTGCTGACCACTCTGACGACCGCTCCACTCTGACGACCGCCGGCGAGGCGTGGGAGGGTGGGAGGCTGGGAGGCAAGTATGCTTGGCGAGTAGATCCGACGGCACCGCGGCTGGTGCTGCCGCCCAAGTGCGGCACGAGCTCCGTGATCAGATTCATCAACGAGTGCTCGGGTGGCCGAGTCTCACCGAAGCAGGAGGTCTGCGCCCTCGACGAGTGCCCGGCTCGGATCTTCTTCCTAAGACCTACAGCCCGCGGCGGCTTTGCGCATGCGCACACAAGGTCCATGCCAGAGCACGGCGAGCGCGCATACGGCGTGATCCGGCACCCGGTCGATCGGCTAGTGAGCTCCCTCAACTACCACATGGACGGAGACCTTCGCCTGCGTAACTCGACCATCGCTGCGACCATCGACGCCTCAAGCGACCTCGTGCTCGGCAGCTCCATCAAGCACCCGTTTGACTCGCTGCACGACTACCTCGGCGCCGACGGCACGACTATCCTGTGCAGCCTGGACGAGTTTGCGAGCTTCGTCAGGCACAACCTCTCGTTTACGGGCTGCCCGGCGGTGATGCCAAAGAGCAACAGGTCGCCCCACTCGCACGGCCACCCACGACCAGACCAGCTCGAGCGGATTGCTCGCCTCCTGGGCGAGGACATGGCGCTCTGGGACGAGCACTGCGGGCAGCGGGTGCCAGGGGCCGGCTGGTGAGATCACGCCGAGTTGTCCCAACCAACCATTTGACCATCCCCGCACTGGATGTTCGTCAGCGCCTCCTATTCTTCGATATGCTCTCAACTACCATGTCAAGATCAATAAACACCGCTCATTCATTCTACTTTTATAGAGATACGATATCATGTATCGCGAATATAGACTATAGAGGCCGCAGAGGCCAGAGGCAGAGCACACGCCTGCATCAGTCGCCAGCGAACGACTCCGGAGCGAGGCCGCCGGTGCGCTGCTCGTTGGGCCGCACGACCCTCGACATGAGCTCCATGTCTTGATTGCCGAGCCACGGGTACTCGAGGTAGTCGACGGATGCCGCCTGCGCCGCCTTCGAGTCGCGCTCGTCGCGTCCGATCATCAGCACGTGTCGCTTGATGACGCCGGCGTCGCTGATCGCCTGCAGCAGCTGCCCCGGCTCCGGCTTGGCCCATGCCTTGGTCCACGGGCCGCGCTGCGCCGGCGACAGGCCGTGCAGCCGCGGGTCGGCCTCGTCGAGCGGAGCAAACGCGGCGCTGGCCGGAAGGAACGAGTGGTAGATCGTCGTGTGCGCGCGCAGCGCACGTGGCGCGATGCCGCACTCGTTGGCGAGGCGGTCGAGCAGCTTGCCGTCGATCGTCTCGCGGACCTTGTCCTCGGTGAGTTTCGCGCCGCCGTTGCGGCCTTCGCTGACTTGCTGCCCAAAGTCCGTCACAAAGGCGAGGCGCGGCGCGTCGACGCGCAGCTTGGTGGCTGCGGGCGACGCGTCTACCTCGTGGTCGGGCGGCAGCAGCAGGTGCTTCAGCAGCGGCACGAGGCCTGGCTTGAAGCTGTCGGTCTGGTTGGTGGTGCCGGCCTTGTCGCTCAGGCCGACGTTGCACGGTTTCTTGAGCGCGCCCTCCGGCTCGATGAGCAGCAGCTGGTAGGCCTGGCTGCGTAGCCACTGCGCCGCGTTCTCCGCGACGACGAGCGGATTCGCCACCATCTGCTGGTGCCGTTCGATCTTGTTCGCCTTCCGACTCTGCATCTGCGTCATGTGCTTGAGCGTCTCCTCGGAGAAGAAGTCGCCCAGATTGAGCGGCGTCTGCAGCTTCTTCAAGTCGTCCTGCTCCCAGCAGCGCACGGGATCGACGGTGTCGGGCGCGCGCAGCTGCACCGCAGGCAGGCTCCTGACGCTGAGGGTCAGCGCCACCAGGTCCGCGTGCGACGGCTGCGCGGGCTCGTCGCGCAGCGACAGCGCCGGCGACCACGACGATGTCCAGGAGTCGCTCGGCCGCAAGACCGTCACGCCCCAGCACTGACGCGCGACCTGGCCCTTCCACGCGGCCAGCTGCCGGAGCACGGCGGTGTTGGCGGCGACGGCGCTCTCGTGCGGATCGAGCAGCAGCAGCAGCAGCCCGCCAGGGGGACCTCCAGCGCGCGGGTCGCTTTGGGCGCTGTGCACCTCGATCGAGAGCGTCGGTTGGATCGAGAGCTGCTGCTCGCCGTTGGCGCATCTGTAGCTGGCGACCAGCGGGCGCGCCGCCAGCTTGGGCGTGCCCTGCTCGAGCTTGCGCGGATCGGCAGCGAGCTCGTAGAAGGTGACGATCGGGTCGTCGGCTTCCGGCTTGCCGAGGCATCGGTTGGCGCACATGGAGAGCTCCAGCCGAGGTACCGCGGTGACCGGCTGGCTCGATCGCAGCTCAGGGACGACATCGACGCCGCCTCCGTCGTAGAAGTGCATGCGCAGCTCGTCGAATGTCAGCCGTTGCAGCTTGCGTCCGTCGCCCCGCGCCAGATCGATCGGGCTTCGCCTCGTGATGTTGTTCGGGTGCACCTGCACGGGGAGGTCGTCGGTGATCTGGGGGGGCGCCGTGCTGCTGGGCTTGAGCCGCTCGAGTTTTGGCAGCATGCCGAATGGAAACGGGAGCAGCGGTGGCAGCTCCAGCGACGCGGCGGCGGCAAGGTCTCGCGCAGCGGCGGTGGCCTGCGCGACGTCGGCATACGCTGCCTCCTCGAGACGGCCCTCGCCGCTTCTGCCCAGCTGCAACTCGTAGGACGAGTAGGGCGCGACGCCGCTGAGCTTCGCGTCGATGGCCCTGCAGGTCGTGTAGGGGCGCGCCGGCGTCTGCCACGGCACGATCGACTGCGCCACGTGCTTGATGATGGGCACGGGGAAGACCGTCAGCACGCCGAGCTCGTACGCCATCACCACGAAGTCGCCGCTCTCCGTTTTCCCCCACGCCGCGCCGGAGCAGTTGTGCGAGCCAGTGTATAGCCACACGAGATCGTGCTCGTCGTCGAAGCCGGCAGCAACCTTGCAATGGTGAAAGGTGCGCGCGCGCTCGGGCCACGGCATGACATGGTGCGAGAACGACTTGCGCAGCACCCATTCCTGCCCGTCCGTGAGGCTCTCCCACTGCTTGCCGGGCCCGATCGGCTGCGAGTGCGGCTCCCGCCACCAGCCCGGCGCGCGCTCCCACATGTTGGCGAGAGTGGTGCCCACGGAAGGCCACACGATGCGAACTCGGTCGTTCGCTTCGCCCAACCTTTGATCGTCCGTGCCCGGCTTTGCGCCGGTGAGCATCGCGTCGCGGATCTTCGGCCACACATCCCGAGCGAGCTTGCCGACGGACGACGACGCGTACTCGACGCGAGAGACGATCTGGCGCGGCCAGATGGGGTTGTTCAGCTCCGCGTCCAGGTGGCGGCGCAGCGCGCGCAGGCCGTACTTGTTGCTCGTCCCGTGGCGTCCCGGCACCGATGCGACCAGGTGCACGCCAGGCGGCGGTGTCAGGTCGTATTTGGCGAGCCGGTCGCGCCACGCCTCCCACGTGCTCGCGCTTGGCCGCAGCAGCTGCTGCACAAAATCGACGAGGTCGAGCTCGAAGTCGGAAGTGGTGCCCGCCTGCGTCGCGTCGCTGCGCAGCGGGAAGTCGTGAAGCCAGAACTGGTTGTTGATCCCCGCGTCGTAGCCGCCGACGTTGGACGAGAAGATACCGACACGCAGGAAGCCCCTGCCTCTCTCGGGCGCAAACTCGATCAGCCACAGCTTTGGGTGCATCGTGCCCATGTTCATCCGCTCTCTTTGCCAGCTCGAAGCGTCGTGCGCGTAGAATGGCGGCGTCACGACCTCCCACGGCGCGTGACTAGCCGTGTCGCTGCCCGCCGAGTGGCCCCCATCATTGTCGCACACCACGATGCCGCCTTGCTTGATGGTCGCGGGCGAGCCTGCCAGCAGCGACGCAAGGTACTTGTAGTCCACGCCAAACGATGCGACGAGCGCGTGGTCGATGAACGGCGGCCACCAGAGCACGGCACCGATCTCGATCTCGGGCGGCGCCGCTGCGTCGTAGGCAATGGTGCTGCTGGAGGCGGATGCCTCGGCCTTGACCGCGGTTGAGGACGCCGCGAGGTCGGCCAGTGAGGCGCCGGCGCGGCCAGCGGCGTCCTGCGAGAGCTTGTTGAGGAAGAGCGGCGTCGAGCTGCAGTCAAAGGTGCGCCGCGGAGGCGGCCTTTGCTGCGAGAAGGCTCTCGCGCGCTTATGGTGCGCATGCGCGTGGACGTCGCTCCATGCTGGCCGCTTCGTCGTCCTGACTGCCGATCGCTCCTCCTCTCGCTGCAGCTGCTGCGCCATCTGCGAGTCGCTCATCTTCGGCGGCGACTCCTGCGCCTCCTCGCGAGCTGCCTGCAGAACCAAATTTTCGGTCGTCATGGCACCGCGCAGGCGCGACTCGAACGGCTCGGGCTTTGTCTGCTGTGCCCGTGCCACGACCTGATCGGCAAGCAGCTGCGCTGCGGCCTCGAAGGTCCGCCCCTTGAGGGCACTGCGCGCCTCTGCGACCGAGATCTTGTACATGACGATGAGCCGGTTGACGTCAGGCCCGTCATCGGGCTCGTCGTCGAGGTCGATGGCGGTGCTCGGCTCGTCATCGAGATCGATGGCGGCGCTGGGCTGCGATCGGGCGATCGGTGAGCTCGAGCGCAGCTTTGGGTGGTCCGCCGGGTGATCGTACTCACGCCAGTGGCTCGGGTTGTTGCGGTAGCACGCTAGGCCGTGCTTGCACATCGGCTGACCGATGGCGCGGCCGAACATGGTGCGTGCGGGGCCAAGCGCGACGGCTAGCACAACTCGGCCACGACCTTCCCGACAAGTTTGACTTTTTGCGCATGCCTTATGCACACGTGGTGTTACCCCTCCCGTGATTTTGGCCTGACTAGTCTCAATAGCGCAATGATCTAAAGAAACGGTCTGCAATGATCTAAAGTAACTAAAGAAGCGCAGCCGCGGTGCGCCCAGTCGGGCACGGGTCGGTCGAGCTGGCCGTGAAGCTTGCAAGCCCGGCCGCTGCGCTCGACCCGCTGCGCGTCGCCGGCGCGCACCGCGAGGATTAGCTCGGCGTGTGGGTCGTCCGAGGAGGACCACATGAGTTCAGGGCGAGGCTCAACGCGTGTCGGACAAAGCGGTGCATGCCAAACATGCGCGACGACTGAAGACCAAATTCAAACGTGCTCCCGAGTGGCAACCTGATCACAGAATGCTCTTCTCCGTCTGTTGCCCGCTCATCTCATGTGGCGTGTGGATGTGGTGCACTTCGCCACCCCAACGCGACGAGGAGACGGAGTTCATGCTCGTCGCCACCAGCACGCCTGCCAAGGACAGCGACCGACGCTCGGCGAATTCGCCGGACGACGTCATGGCGTCGCCCGAAGCGGGCGACGTCGACGTCGACATCGTCGGCACACCGCAGGCCGATGTCGACATCGTCAGCACACCGCAAGCCGCGCTCGTCAGCCACACGCCGCCGACGGACCAGGCGCGCCAGGAGTTCGTGCCCATCGCGCGGGCGGAGAGCAGCGACACGTGGGCGGATGCCGCGCTCGTCAGCCACACGCCGCCGACGGACCAGGCGCGCCAGGAGTTCGTGCCCATCGCGCGGGCGGAGAGCAGCGACACGTGGGCGGATGCCGAGACCTTCTTCGACGCGCATGATGATGGAGAGGATGAGGGGGAGGAGGCGGAGGAAGAGGCGCAAGCGGCGACGGCATTCCTGTCGCCGACGGGGCTCCTGTCGCCTCCCGCGCTGTCCCGGATCGCCTCGGCGGTCGCCTCGCCTCACCAGCCCTGCTCGCCTCACCAGGGGCGTCTGCGCCGGGCCTTCTGCGCGGCCGACGTCGACAAGAGCGGCACGCTCTCCAAGCGTCAGCTGTACCAGGCCCTCGCCGGGGCCGGGCTCGTGATGACGGCGTCGGAGCAGCTCGTGATCTGGCGCCTCTTCGACCGCGACGCCGACGGCAAGATCGCGTGGGAAGAGTTTCACCGCCTCGGCGCCGCCCTGCTCCTGACGTGCCCGCCGAGCACCCGGAGGGCGGCGCTCACGCCCCGCGGCGGCTTCGCGCACCGGGCGGCGGCGGACGAGCAGCGCCTCCACCGCGCGGCCATGCGCATCCAGGGCATCGCGCGCAAGAAGAGCGTCGAGCGCTTGGAGCAGCGCTTGTGCTTGGCGTGACAGAGGCGCGAGACACTCGGAAGAACATCTGTGTTGTGTGTGCGAAGAACTCATGTTTAGCCGGGCCCTTTAGATTACTTTAGATCTTAGCTTCGCCTAAGCCGCCGGTCAGGAGGGCCCACGCGGGGATACAGCGGGATACACACACTGCTCCCGAGCCAGCCGGACTCGCGGGTTACCCCGCGCCGGCAGGTCGGAGATCAGCTTGGTGGCGTCTGTGTGCGGACGACCGAGGCAGCCGCAACGCATAAGTGGCTCAGTCCACGTAAACGTCGTCGGCGTGGGTAGGGGTGCAACCACCGCGCGTTTAGAATTGAGAGAATTGGCCATGTCGAAACACGCGAGGAGCGCGGCCAGCTCGTCGTCGCAGCCGGCGAGCTCGTCGTCGCAGCCGGGCCTGTCCGCCGCGCTGCTGAACCAGCGCGGCGTGGCGCCGGTGCAGC
>Ga0209713_10000468_pt1 | contig 22758 bp, 23 predicted proteins | sample ArcOceMetagenome_3_FD_187444 | JGI IMG/M metagenome (GOLD analysis project Ga0209713, IMG submission 187444) | Marine eukaryotic phytoplankton communities from Arctic Ocean - Arctic Ocean- Svalbard ARC20M Metagenome (SPAdes) (version 2) | ecosystem: Environmental > Aquatic > Marine > Oceanic... | reverse complement strand
TATTCCGTACGGGATTTGAACCCGTGTTCCCACCGTGAAAAGGTGTAATCCTGACCGAGCTAGATGAACGGAACTGGAAATTTCGGGAATGATGGGATTCGAACCCACGACTTCAAGCGTGACAGGCTAGCACTCTAACCAACTGAGTTACATCCCCAAAAAATTACCCGTAATAAATTTATTTGTAATTTACCTTAACCAAACCTATAATAGAATGTATTATAGTCTTAATCAAAGGCATATTGTTTGCTTTAGCATCGTCAAAAATCTTAAAAAGATTTTCTTTTTGTAAGATTATATTCTGACTCTTAAATATTTCTATTTTTGAGTTGATTTCATTAAATTCTTGGTGAGAGCTAAAAACGTGATCAGTTACGTTTAATCCTATAGCACCTATAGTAACAATACCAAATCTTTGAGCCATTTGATAATGAGTTACAGTCATAGGGTTATCTATATGTACTTCTACGAATTCTTTTCCATAAATTTTAATGCAATACTCATAGACGCCGTTTAATCGTAAAAAATAACCTAAACTCAATAGAAATAAAAAATATTCAACGATTAAACATAAACAAAACAATCTTGAAACAGGTTCAATACCAATAGCCATCCAACAAATAATCAAATTAAATAAAGTTTTACCAACAAAATTTTCTAAAAAAAAATAAGGAATTGATAAAATGTATTTAAATATAAATTTGAACACATTTCTTTCTTTAATATTTTCAAAAATAATAAAAGTGATATTTAAAAATGATGGTTCTATTATTGCAAAAGTCACGTCTTTCGTGTGTAAATTAAATGTTTTATTTACTCCTCCTATAGTTAAAAAGAAAGTATTAACATATGATACATATTTTTCTTCTAAAAAATTAAATATGCTAATGATATAAATATACATAATAAAACTTTTATCTTTTTGCGGGTAGTGGGATTCGAACCCACAGCGACTGCTTGGAAGGCAGCAAATTTAGCCATTAATCGATACCCGCGTTGAAAAATAGTAATTATATAAGTATTTATTACTTATATAATTAATTTAAAGGAATTTACTTTGAAACTTTTGGTGTTACTACATCATAAACTCGAGGCACTTCATCAAAACAATGGAATGCTGGAGGAGAATCTAATAACCACTCTAACCAACTGAGTTACATCCCCAAAAAATTACCCGTAATAAATTTATTTGTGATTTCCTTTAACCAAACCTATAATAGGATTTATTATAGTTTTAATCAAAGGCGTATTGTTTGTTTTAGCATCGTCAAAAATCTTAAAAAGATCTTCTTTTTGTAAGATTATATTCTGACTCTTAAATATTTCTATCTTTGAGTTAATTTCATGCAATTCTTGGTGATAGCTAAAAGCGCGATCAGTTACGTTTACTCCTATAGCACCTATAGTAACAATACCAAATCTTTGAGCCATTCGATAATGAGTTGCAGTCATAGGATTATCTATATGTACTTCTACGAATTCTTTTCCATAAATTTTAATGCAATACTCATAGACGCCGTTTAATCGTAAAAAATAACCTAAACTCAATAGAAATAAAAAATATTCAACGATTAAACATAAACAAAACAATCTTGAAACAGGTTCAATACCAATAGCCATCCAACAAATAATCAAATTAAATAAAGTTTTACCAACAAAATTTTCTAAAAAAAAATAAGGAATTGATAAAATGTATTTAAATATAAATTTGAACACATTTCTTTCTTTAATATTTTCAAAAATAATAAAAGTGATATTTAAAAATGATGGTTCTATTATTGCAAAAGTCACGTCTTTCGTGTGTAAATTAAATGTTTTATTTACTCCTCCTATAGTTAAAAAGAAAGTATTAACATATGATACATATTTTTCTTCTAAAAAATTAAATATGCTAATGATATAAATATACATAATAAAACTTTTATCTTTTTGCGGGTAGTGGGATTCGAACCCACAGCGACTGCTTGGAAGGCAGCAAATTTAGCCATTAATCGATACCCGCGTTGAAAAATAGTAATTATATAAGTATTTATTACTTATATAATTAATTTAAAGGAATTTACTTTGAAACTTTTGGTGTTACTACATCATAAACTCGAGGCACTTCATCAAAACAATGGAATGCTGGAGGAGAATCTAATAACCACTCTAAGCTTGGAGTAGAACCTTCAACTTCAGTAGTTCCCCAAGGATCTGCTGCACAAGGCTTACCAGATGTTAATGTCATATAAACAATAACAAAGAATAATACAATAGCAAAAGAAGTAATGTAAGAACCGTACGAAGCAACATAGTTCCACTGAGCATACGCATCAGGGTAATCTGGAATTCGTCGAGGCATTCCTGCAAAACCTAAGAAATGCATTGGGAAGAATGTTAAGTTTACACCTAAGAACGTTAACCAGAAATGTAACTGACCTAAAGTCTCTGGATACTGATACCCACTAATTTTACCAATCCAGTAGTACCATGCAGAGAATAATGCAAAAACAGCACCCATAGATAATACATAATGGAAATGTGCAACTACATAATAAGTATCATGGAACGCGATATCTAAACCAGAGTTAGATAAAACAATACCAGTTAAACCACCAACAGTGAATAAGAAAATGAATCCAACAGCCCATAACATCGGAGTTTTGAACTCAATTGAACCACCCCACATTGTAGCAATCCATGAGAAAACTTTAATACCAGTAGGTACTGCAATAATCATAGTAGCGGCAGTAAAATATGCTCGCGTATCAAAATCTAATCCTACGGTATACATATGGTGAGCCCATACAATGAAACCTAAGATACCAATGGAAGACATTGCGTAAACCATACCTAAATAACCAAAAACAGGCTTCTTAGAGAATGTTGAAATAACATGACTAACAATACCAAAAGCAGGTAAGATTAAAATGTAAACTTCTGGGTGACCAAAGAACCAAAATAAGTGTTGGAATAAAATAGGATCACCACCACCTGCAGGATCAAAGAATGTCGTGTTAAAGTTTCGATCAGTTAAAAGCATAGTAATTGCACCTGCTAATACAGGTAAAGATAATAAAAGTAAAATTGCAGTAATAAATACAGACCATACAAATAATGGTAATCGGTGCCAAGTAATACCAGGACCTCGCATATTAATAATAGTTGTAATAAAGTTAACAGCACCCATAATAGAAGAAGCACCTGCAATGTGTAAACTGAAAATACCTAAATCTACGGCTGGCCCAGAATGAGCAATAATACTAGATAATGGTGGATAAATAGTCCAACCAGTACCAACACCAACTTCTACAAAAGAAGAAGATAATAATAAGAATAATGACGGAGGTAATAACCAGAAACTAATGTTGTTCATACGTGGGAAAGCCATATCAGGAGCTCCTAACATAATTGGTACGAACCAATTACCGTAACCACCAATCATAGTAGGCATTACCATGAAGAAAATCATTAATAAAGCATGAGCAGTAACTAAAACGTTGTATAACTGCCAGTTTGAAGCAATGATTTGATTACCTGGTTGAGATAAAATCATTCGCATAATCACTGAAAAAGTTGTCCCTAAAATCCCAGAAAAAGCACCGAAAATTAAATATAAAGTTCCGATATCTTTGTGGTTTGTAGAGAAAAACCATCGATGAAAAAATGTTGTAGTACTAGAAACAAAATTCATAAATATATATACTTTCTTTTAAAAATATAAAAATTAGGATTATTCATCCATTTGAGCCGAAACCCACGATACATAATCGTTTAAAGTTACAGCTTCAACAACAATAGGCATAAACCCATGGTTTACACCACATAACTCACTACACTGACCGTGAAAAATACCTTCACGCTTAATAAATGTATTAACTTGGTTTAATCGACCAGGATAAGCGTCACACTTAATTCCTAACGATGGAATAGCCCAAGCGTGAATAACATCTGTTGAAGTAATTAAAACTCGGACATGAGTATTTATCGGTAAAACTACTCGGTTATCAACTTCTAAAAGTCGTAATTGACCTAATTCTAAATCGTCTTCTGCGATCATATAAGCATCAAATGCGATAGTATCATCCTCAGAATTATTATAATCAGAATACTCATAAGACCAATACCACTGATGACCAACAACTTTTAATGTAATTGCAGGATCAATAACTTCGTCCATTGAATATAATAAAGCGAAAGAAGGTACAGCAATTGTGATTAAAATTAAACTTGGAACAATAGTCCAAACTAATTCAATTGTTGTTCCATGCACCTGTTTTGAAGGCACAGTGTTTCGCGAAGAATCAAAAAGGTAACATGTTCGGAATAACATCCAACATACAAAAACAGCAATGAAAGTAATGATAGCCATAATATCATTGTGTAAATTAATAATTCCCTCCATAGCTGGTGTTGCAGCCTCTTGGAAATACATTTGCCACGCTTCTGGAGCGTCACATGAACTTACGGGAAGTAAAAAACTTAATACTAAGTTTAACATATAATGTTCTTTATTTGTTTAACATACTATTTAGTTAACTAAACTACAAACTCTTAACTAAAAAAGTTTTAACAAAGCTATTTACGCTTTGCTATTTTCAAGGTAATGAGCTAATAAAACACGCTCTAATAAACCTAATCCTGGAAGAATTACTAAGAAATAGGCAAAATAATAAACAGCTCCTAACTGACCAATTAAAACATAAGGGTCTTCTACAGGACATCCACCAATCCATCCTAAAAGGATAACATCAGCAACGAATAACCAAAAAAACTGCTTGTGAAGAGGTCGGAAAAATGAGGATCGAATGTTCGAAGTGTTTACTAAAGGTAAAGCCATTAAAATTAAAATGGAACCTACCATCGCAATAACTCCTCCTAACTTGTCAGGAATTGATCGTAAAATAGCATAATAAGGTAAGAAATACCACTCTGGAACAATGTGAGCCGGTGTAACCATAGGGTTTGCTTCGATATAATTATCTGAATGTCCTAAAACATTAGGATCTAAAAAAACAAAATATGAAAATAAAGCTAAGAACATCCAAACAAATAAAAAGTCCTTAACATAAAAATATGGATAGAAAGTAATCTTATCGATATCCTTTGAATGAATACCTAATGGGTTACTTGAACCTTCACGATGACACTCAGCCAGATGAACGATTACAATAGCTGCAATTACAAAAGGTAATAAATAATGTAAACTAAAAAATCGGTTTAAAGTAGCGTTATCAACAGAAAAGCCACCCCATAACCACTCAACAATAGAAGTACCTACCACCGGAACAGCAGATACAAGATTAGTAATTACAGTTGCACCCCAGAAACTCATTTGTCCCCATGGTAAAACGTAACCAATGAAAGCTGTTGCCATCATTAAAAGGAAAAGTACAACACCAATGCACCATAAGAATCCTCGAGGGGATTTGTAAGAACCATAATATAAACCACGTGCCATATGGATGTAAGTAACAAGTAAAAACATTGAAGCACCATTAGCATGCATATATCGAAGTAACCAACCATAATTAACATCTCGCATAATATGTTCTACACTTAAAAAAGCGTAATCAACGTGAGGTGTGTAATGCATAGCTAAAAAAACTCCTGTTAAAATTTGAATACCTAACGCAATACCTGCTAAGCTACCAAAATTCCACATATTGTTTAAATTAATTGGTGTTGGATATTCTACAATATGATCATTTACAACTTGTAAATGACCTCGTTTCATTAATTTTGTCATAAAGTTTCTAAATTATATTTTTTTGATATGTTTGTAGGATGATTTGAAACATCCTTACTTCCCCAACTTCGGTGTGGAAGTATATAGTGAGAACATTTATCGCATCGAATATACGCTTTCGATTTCAGTTTAAGGCTACTAAAACGAATTTTTTTCCGTGATACCGATATTTTTTTTTTCGGAACTGCCATGATTAATTGAATATCTTCTTTGAGCTCTTTAAAACGGCTTTAAAAAAGATTTAAACTTTTATTTAGGCCTAAATGGACTTGAACCATTGACTTTACGCTTATCAAGCGTATACTCTAACCAACTGAGCTATAGGCCCCAAAATCATATATGGAGGAGGCAGGATTCGAACCTACGTAGAATTAACAGTAGATTTACAGTCTACCGCCTTTAACCACTCAGCCACTCCTCCTAAAAATAGTTTTACTTCTAAAAAATTAAAAAAGTCCTTATAAACACACTTAAGTATTCAAAGGGAGTAGTTCAATTGGCAGAATTGCGGTCTCCAAAACCGTCGGTTAAGGGTTCGAGTCCCTTCTCCCTTGTTTTAAATACGTCGCCTTTTAGGAGGTCGGCAACCATTATGTGGCACACGCGTTAGATCTATGATTTCAGAAATTTGAAGGCCACCACTTACAAGACCTTGAATAGCACTTTCTCTACCACTTCCAAACCCTTTAATTAGAACTTGACCTTTAGTAAAGTTTTTATCAACTAAAAATTTAGATAAAGCTTCTCCAGTAAGTAATGCTCCGTTTGAAACAGAGCGTTTACCACGTTTTTTTGCAACATTACCTAACGACTTTACAGCCAAAGTTTGCTTTTCTAAATTTGTCGCTGTTAAAATAGTATTATTCAATGTTGACCTAATGTGAATTATACAAAAGTTTGCCATTTTATTTCAGAGATTTTTTTTTTATCTTTAACTATTATTTCTAAAACCTCAATAAAGAGGTTATAAATAAGTTAACTTAATTATGAACCTAGTTTCCATTAATACAGTAGATAGGTTATAAATATCTTTCACGTGTCTAAGTCAATACGGGTTAGGGTGGATCAATATTTAATTGAAAATATTAAGTTAACTAAAGAGTACGCAAAAATTATAGACATAAAGATAAAGCTATTTTATGCGCACACATTAAAAAAGGATGCGGGTACGAAAAGAAAAAAATCAAAAAGAAAACTGAAACGCTTAAAATATAAGCATTAAGCTTATCCATTTGTTTATAGGTTGTATAAACATTCGAATTATCAAAAAACATTAATTTGATAATACGAATATAATAAAATGCTGCTACAACACTTGAAAGAATACCAATTATAGCTAAAGAGTAAAACTCTGATTGAATTGCAGCTAAAAATAAATACATTTTACCAAAGAAACCTGCTAATGGTGGTAAACCTACCATAGAAAACATAATTAATGTAACGGTAAAAGCTAAAACAGGGTTTGTTTTACCAAGATTAGTAAAGTCAGAAATATATGTATTAAGTTTCGAATCTTTTTGAGATTGAGTACCTAAAATAAAACTGAAAAAACTAATAGTAGTTACAATATAAATAATCATGAAAATAGTTAAACCTAACAAACTTTCAATTGTACCAGAAGCAACGCCCATAAGTAAAAAACCGACATTTGCGATCCCACTATATGCCATAAGACGTTTCACTTTCTTCTGATAAAGAGCACCAAGAGATCCTAGAATCATTGATAAAAGTGAACAGAATATAAAAATATACTGCCAAAAACCAATAAAATCATAAAAACTATAAAAAAAGATTCGAACGATTAAAGCAAAAACTGCAATTTTTGGAACAGTTGAAAAAAATGCTGTAACAGGAGTGGGTGCACCTTCATAAACATCTGGAGACCACATGTGAAATGGCGCCGCTGCCACTTTAAATAAAAGGGCAACCGAAAGGAAAAGAATACCGATTGAAACACCACTATAAGCTACAGGATCTGTAACTCCATTAATTCCCGTAAGAACTTTAGCAATATCTTCAAAATTCGTTAAACCTGTAAAACCATAAATCATCGAAGAACCAAATAATAATAAACCTGAAGAAAAAGCACCCAAGATAAAATATTTAAGACCGGCTTCCGCAGAAAACTCTGAGTTTCGTTTATAGGCTGCTAAAATATAAAAAGATAAACTTACAAGCTCAACAGATAAATATAAAGATAATAAATCATAAACTGATACAAGACACATCATACCTAATGTTGAGAGTAAAATAAGTACAAAATACTCGAAAGAATTTACTTTTTTATATTCTAAATAGTTCATTGACATTAAACATGAGGCTATAGCAGAAATAAGTAAAAAAGCTTTAGCGGCAGTACTGAAAGGATCTACAATTAACATGCTATTAAAAACTGACATCGAAGTCAATGGGTTAGAAATTAAGAGTAACAAAGTAATAAATAGAGTGAAAACAGATAACCAACCTACGTTTAACTGAATAATAGGAAAGTTATGTGATTTTGACGTACTAAAAATTACACCATACGACAAAATAAAAAGTATGGCAGTAAATAAGTATAACTCTGGAACAACGATTTTAAAATCGTTATCAAAGAAATGTAAAAAGTCCATTGTTTAGTTGTTTAAATTCTTCTTTAGTGAATTTGCTCAATTAAATGAACAATAGAAACATGCATAGCGTTTAAGAAAATTTCAGGATAAACACCCATTAGTAAAACTAAAAAGATACAAGGAACAAAAACCATAAATTCACGTCGATCTAAATCATGGAAGTTCTCAATATGCGAAGTTCGAATATTACCAAAAGCAACTCGATTATATAACCAAATAGAATAACCTGCTCCCCAAATAACACCTGTAGCAGCTAAAACAGTAACGAAAACGTTACTTTTAAATGCACCTGCAAGAACTAAAAACTCGCTTACAAAACTACTTGTTCCAGGAAATCCCATATTTGCTAGAATAAAAAATAAAAATACTATAGAAAATAAAGGCATTTTAACAGTTAAACCACTATAATACTTAATAATACGTGTTTTGTGACGATCATAAACGACACCAACACATAAGAATAAAGCACTTGAAACAACACCATGACTTAACATTAATAACATACTACCTTCGATACCTTGAACGTTTAAAGTAAACATACCTATAGTAACAAACCCCATATGTGCAACAGAGGAATAAGCAATAATTCGCTTCATATCAACTTGCCGTAACGTTGTTAAAGAAGTGTAAATTACAGCTATACAACTTAAAGTATAAACTAAGGGTGTGAAATAAATACTTGCATCGGGAAACATTGGAATAGAGAATCGTAAAAAACCATAACCACCCATCTTTAAAAGAACTCCTGCTAAAATAACAGAACCAGCTGTTGGAGCTTCACTATGTGCTTCAGGTAACCAAATATGAGAAGGCACCATCGGTACCTTTACAGCTAAAGAAGCGAAGAAAGCTAACCATAAAATAATTTGGGTATTGAAATCAAAGCTAAGAGTACTTAAAACTTGAACGTCAGTTGTTCCTGTTTCCTGATAAATGTATAAAATTGCTAATAACATCAAAACAGAACCAATTAAAGTATAAACGAAAAACTGATAGGCTGCACGAATTTTACGTTCTCGGGAACCCCAAATACCAACGATTAAAAACATTGGAATTAAAACGGCTTCAAAAAAAATATAGAAAAATAGAACATCTAGAACTGTAAAAACACATATCAAAACAGATTCTAGGAATAAGAATGCAATACTATATTCTCGGATATGTATTTTTATACTATCCCAGCTTGCTAATAAACAAATAGGTATTAAAAAAGTCGTTAATAAAACAAAAAATAAAGAAATACCATCAATACCTAAATAAATATGCATATTAGAATAAGGAACTGAGAAAAACTTCTCAACGAATTGATACTTTGGGGTTGACATATCAAAACGAATCCAAAGAAGAATTGAAAGAACGAAGGTAAGTAAAGAAGTACTTAACCCAACATTTTTTTGCAATTCTGGTTGCGTGTCTGGAATAAAAAATAAAATTAAAATACCTAATAATGGTAGAGCAATCAATAATAAAAGAATTGAAGAATATTCAAACATTAATTTAAAACTTGAATCTTTAAAAACGCCATTTGCGTATAGAAAATATAGAGTAAAATAAAATTATTCCCACTCTAATGCTCCTTTCTTCCACTCATAAATAAAACCAACAGTTAAAATAATAAGGAAAAGAACCATAGACCAAAAACCAAAAAGTGTAATACGATTCAATGTTAAGGCCCAAGGAAAGAGGAAAGAAACTTCTAGGTCAAAAATAATAAATAAAATTGAAACTAAATAGAATCGTACATCAAACTTTCCTCGAGAATCATCAAAAGGATCAAAACCACACTCGTAAGCAGAAACTTTTTCCGCGTCTGGTCGTTGACTCGCAACTAGATAAGATAAACCAAAAATGATACAAGAAAGAGCAGTACTAACAATAAATAATATTAGTATGGGAGCGTATTCAACAGAAGTTAGATACATGATTTGAATGTCTTTTCTTTAGAAAAAAATAAGATAAAAAATATATGCAAACACTAAAAAGCTACTGTAAAAAACAGTTATTCGAAGATATATTAGCTAAGAAAAATAGAAAAAATATCTACGAAGGACCTGCTTTAAAAAAAATTGTTATTAGCATTGGTGTTAAGGAAGCAAATGTAAATAGTAATAGAATCTTAAACACTTTGACTACCTTACTCCTTATAACAGGACAACAACCTTCAATTACAAAAGCGCGACGCTCTATTGCAAATTTTAAACTTCGGGAAGGAAAAATCATTGGGTGTAAAATAACACTGCGTGGCCAACAGATGTATAACTTTTTAGAAAAGTTTATTTACATAATTCTTCCTCAATTAACTGAATTGAAGTTACTTCGATATAAAAATCGACGACCAACAAATCATTTAAGTTTAGGTGTGCAAGATTGCAGTTTATTTCCAGAATTAGAAAATCAGTATGATTTACTCTCTACAATTCATGGTATGAATATTGATTTATATTCAAAAGAGAGCGAACTAAATACTAAAAATATTTTTTTTAGTGGATTGAAATTTAGATTCAATCAAAGTTAAAGGGCGAATAACGGGACTTGAACCCGTGACTTTCAAAGCCACAATCTGACACTCTAACCAACTGAGTTATATCCGCCAAATGAATATTATCCAAACTTTGATTCTTTCAAAGTTTGAATAATTAAAGAACTAATAAAAAATATAGATAAATGAGAACTCGTATTTATTATAATTGGAAAATCAATTTGATCAATATTTATAGAATTCGTATTATCAAGTAATGCGATTACAGGTATACCTAATCGCGAAGCTTCTTTTACAACTTCTTGATCACTTTTAAGATCTAAAATTACAATAGCTGCAGGTAAAGCTTTTAAAGTCTTTAAACCACCTAAACTAGACTCAAGGTTAGATTTTTTCTTTTTAGATAAACTAAGTTTTTTTAAGAAAAGGTCGTATAACTTTATTGAAGAACTTATGTTTTCCCAATTAGTTAAAAGACCCTTGACCCAACGGCCCGAAACATAAGGTTGATTTAAAGTTTGCCCTAAAGTTTTAGTTAATACCTGAGTTTTACTATTTGTTCCAACGAATAAAATTTGTCCTTTGTTATTAGAAACGCATTTTAGGAAACTTAAGGCTCGTCGTAAAATAATAATCATTTTCTCTAAGTTAAAAAAAGTATCATTATTTATATCAAATCCAAGTAAATACTCGTCTAATTTTGGGTTTCGTTTAGAAAGTGTAGCACCAATGTGGGAATTATAAGAGAACAAATGATCAAAAATTATTTGATTTTTTGAATAATGTGATGTTTTAAATGCTTTTAATAGTGTCATGAATAAAGTTATATTTTATTTCTAAATAATCCCTTGCGCTATCGAAACAATTTTCATATTTTTCTTGTTTCGAAGCTCTTTTGGTACAGGACCGAAAATACGTGATCCTTGGGGCATATTTTTCTTATTTAGCATAATTACAGAATTCTCAGAAAATGAAAGGGTACTCCCATCTTTTCTCTTAAATTCCTTCTTAACACGTATAATTAAAGATTCGCTTACCTCACCAGCTTTTATTTTTCGGTTAGGTAATGCTTTTTGAACAGCAACAATAATTTTGTCTCCAATATGACCGACTTTAGTACCTTTAAGTGTTTTTATACACTTAACAATTTTTGCTCCTGAATTGTCAGCAACAGTTAGGTAAGAGTTTAGCTGGATCATAAAATTACTACTATTTATATTTATAGGATGAAGTGGGATTTGAACCCACGGTATTTTACAATACTCCAGTTTTCAAGACTGGCACTTTAAGCCGCTCAGTCATTCATCCAATGAGTTTTAAAAATTAACATGAAAAAAGATATACTATTACGAAATCATCTTAACGAAATTAAATTTAGATCCTTTTATTTAATTTTATCTTGCTTCATTTCCTTAACTTTTCTTTATCATTTTTCTTTTGAGCTTATCTTCGTCTTTATCGAACCTCTATTAATTATAAACCAGGAAGTTGATACAAGTCAATTAATATATACAAATATCACTGAAGCTTTTTTCAGTTTTTTTTATTTAAGTCTTATAACGATGATACTCTTCAACATTCCATTATTATGTTATCACCTTTACTTTTTTATTCTGCCAGGACTTTATAAAAATGAACAAAGACAAATTCTTATATTTTTTTTTGTTTATACTGTAATATTTTTTGGGTGTTTTTACTTAATCTATTTTTTTTTGATACCTTTAATTTGGGCCTTCTTTTTAGACTATGAGAAAAGTTTAAACTCAGATTTATTTAATTTAAGTTTTCAAGGAAAAATTAGTGAATATATTCAATTATTAATTCGATTAAATATTACCTTTTTAATATGTTTTCAATTACCTATATTTTTATTTTTATTAATTTATCTAGAAATTATAGCCATAAAAACGTTAGTTAATAATAGGCGAGTAAATATTATTATAGCTTTTATTTTAGGTGCTTTATTTTCACCTCCAGATATTATAAGCCAAATACTTTTAGCTATTCCTTTATGCTTCTTTTATGAAATCATAATTTTTTGTGGTATTTTTTTAAGTAATCGAAAAAATCGATTACTTAAAAATTAAATACTTATTTAAATTAAGTAAATAAGATAATGAAAGCCATCATTAAACCAAATAATGCAGTTGCCTCAGATAAAGCGAACCCCATCATAGCATAAGTGAATAATTGTCCCTGTAAAGAAGGGTTTCGAGAATAAGCAAGAATTAATGCAGCAAAAACAGTTCCGATACCAACACCGGCACCGATTAAAGAAATACTTGCTGCTCCTGCTCCAATTTTAGAAGCTGCTACTAACATAAAAAATATCTTTTAGATAAATAAGTTATTGAATTAAAATTTTAAAAAATAGAAAATGAGAATTTAAACGAGAAACAACAGGGCGTAGCGCAGCCTGGTAGCGCATCTGTTTTGGGAACAGAAGGTCGCGTGTTCAAATCACGCCGCCCTGAAAAAATGAAAGAGTTTAATAGTTAAAGCTATTAAGCCGAAAGAGCCGGGCTCTTATATAAAAATATAATTTTTTTTTAAACTTTTAGGTAATAACGGAATCGAACCGCTGACTTTCTCGGTGTAAACAAGATGCTCTACCAGCTGAGCTAATTACCCAATTAAAATTTAATATGAGAAAACTCATATTAAAATAAAATTTTTAATGTAAATGGATTGCATCGTTTAAGTATAAACAAGTTAGTAAAGCGAAAATGTAAGCTTGAATAAATGCAATAGCTACTTCTAATGCAGTGAAAGCTAAGATAAAAGCTAAAATAGCAAAAGAACCAATCCAACCAATAACACCTAATGATAACATTGTCCACGCGAAACCAGATAAAATCTTAAATAAAGCATGACCTGCCATAACATTAGCAAAAAGTCGTACAGAAATACTAACAACTCGAAAAAAGAACGAAATTAACTCGATTCCAATAAGTAACGGCACGATAACTAAAGGGCAACCAGGAGGTACGAAGAATGCGAAAAAATGTAAGCCATGAGTACCGAAACCAATAACTAATAATCCGATGAACATCATCATACCCATACTAAAAGTAATAAATAGATGACTAGTAATAGTGAATGTGTATGGAATCATACCTAACTCATTACTCATTAAAATAAAAACAAATAATGTAAAAACGAAAGGGAAATACTCTCGACCTTTGTCATTTGCGATTAATTTTTTTGCTAACTCTTCGTTTATAAAGTTATATAAAGATTCAGCAACATACTGCCAACTATTTGGAACAACTGTTGCATTTAACATAGCTAAGCGAAAACTTCCGTAAGCTAAAAAGGCAGTTAAGAATAAAAATAATGTAGCGTTTGTAATTGAAATATTAATTCCTAAAAACTCAATTGGAATTAATGTTAACAACGAAAACTGCTCTAAAGGGTTTAAAATTAACATAAAAGAGATTCAACTTTTTTACTTAGTTTAAAAAATAGATTTTAATTTTATAATTTATTAGGAATGATTTTTATGCTTCTGATAACGAAGAAACATAAAAAGTTAATACTGCAGCATAAATGAAAATTAAGCGGCTATCAAAGAAAAGTGTAGATTGAACTGTTGACCACATACTAATAGAAGTTAATAAAGTAACGATCCCAATCAACATGATAAAAGCATAATGATAAATATATCCTGTTTGTAACTTACTAACTTTTTTCATTAAAAAAGAAAAAGACGAAACAAACCCGTAAGGACCTAACATTTCTACGATACCTTTATCAATAGTTCGAAACGAAACAAAATAACCAAAAGAAACTAATGGTTTATTTACATATTCATTATATAATTTATCAAAATACCATTTTTTATTTAAGAAAGCGTAAGTTCGTAAACCTGCAGGCGTTAAACAAATATTATATAAAAATGCAGCATAATAATGGTTTAAAATAATAGCTAAAATAGCTCCACTGAAACTTAAAAAAGTAGGCACTAATTTTACATAAGAAGGAATAAATTCAGACTCGATAAGTAAATTATTTTGAGGTAGTACAAAAATAGAATGTTGCCAGAAATCTGTTCCTAACCCGACAATCATATCTTTTGTTAAATAACCCCAAAAAATACTACCAAACGACAATACAATTAAAGGCACTCCCATAGTTAAAGGTACTTCATGAGCCCCTCCAATAACAGATTTGATACCGTTAGGTCGCGCTAGAAACGTTAAATAAACTAATCGAAATGAATAGAAAGCGGTAAAAAAAGCCGACATACATCCAAACCAATGTGCAAAATGACCACTAACAGTATATTTAGCATATGCTACTTCAATAATAACATCTTTAGAATAGAACCCAGTTAAAAATGGGAATCCCATTAAAGCTAAAGAACCAATTAACATCATACAATAAGTAAAGGGAATTAATTGTACAAGACCACCCATTCTTCGCATATCTTGCTCATCTTGTATAGCGTGAATTACAGCACCCGCACTCATAAATAATAATGCTTTAAAGAACCCATGGTTCATTAAATGGAAAATTCCAACAGAATAGTTTGAAAGTCCACAAGCAAAAGCCATATAACCTAACTGACTACAGGTAGAATAGGCAATTACTCGCTTTAAATCATTTTGAACTAAACCAGTACTAGCTGCAAAAAAAGCAGTCATAGCACCCATAACGGTAACTACTGTTAAAGCCGTAGTCGAATATTCAAAAAGAGGTGAACATCGAGCTATTAAAAAAATACCTGCAGTTACCATAGTTGCTGCATGAATTAATGCAGAAACAGGAGTAGGTCCTTCCATAGCATCTGGTAACCAAGTGTGTAACCCTAATTGTGCTGATTTACCTACAGCACCTACAAAAAGTAGACAACAAACTGCTGTTAACTTTTCAACTTCAAACCCAAAAATATTCCAAGTAGTTCCAGCAATAGAAGGAGCCACAGCGAATACAGTCGAATAATCCATTGCATTAAAGATAATAAAAATTGCGAACATTCCAAGAGAGAGACCAAAATCACCGATTCGATTAACAACCATTGCTTTAATTGCGGACTTGTTAGCTTGAAGTCGAGTGTACCAAAAACTAATTAAAAGATAAGAGCATAATCCTACTCCTTCCCAACCTAAAAACATTTGAACAAAATTATCAGCTGTTACTAACATTAGCATGAAGAATGTAAATAAACTTAAATATGACATAAAACGTTGAACATGTGGGTCCTCACCCATATAACCAACAGAATATAAATGAACCATAAAAGAAACTGTTGTTACTGTAATTAACATAATCACAGTAAGTGAATCAAACATGAAACCCCATGAAGCATGAAGCATTTCTGAGTCAATCCAAGTAAATAAATCAATATAAACGGTATTTCCTGCAATACCTACTTCCATAAAAGCGTACCAAGAAAGTAGACAAGTTAACCCTAAACATGAAGTTGTAACGATTTGTGCTCCTTTTGACCCAAGATACCGACCAAAAAGACCAGCAGAAATAGACCCAAGAAGAGGAGCAAAAACAAGAAGTAAATACATATTTTTTTGTAAAAAATCTTTTTTAATAAATAACTAAATAACATGCTCGACAGGACTTGAACCTGTAACCTACGGATTCGAAGTCCGTTACTCTATCCAATTAAGTTACGAGCACCTTTTTACACTTAAAGATTAAACTTTTGCTTTTTCTTCAAGTATAAAGACAGTCTGACTAGATGTTCTTTCAATAATAGAACAAAGATTTGTGCTAGGAGAGCTTATTAATCCAACTAATTCTGAAAAAATTGTTGTTCGGGCTTTTAAATTCAAGACAGTATTCACAAAAGTTGAGTTTACTAACGTTTCATTAAAAATCGCCCCTAAAAAAGAAATATTCTTTTCTCGTTTTAAAACAGAAAATAATTTTTTCAAGTCTTCTAGAGAAGCTTTCTTAATACTATTATTGGGGACAACCAGAAAAGAGAAACCTTGAGCAACAGATGTAAAATGCTGATATTTATTAAAATATTGAACTAAATTCTTTTCTAAAAGTTTATTGTTTAAGACTTTAATGTCAAACCCTAAACTAGAAAAAAGAGCTTTCAATTCTAATCGCTTTGACACGTCTAATGAAGTTACATTATAAATTCCAAAAAAGTTTTTTTCGTCTAAAATCTTCTTTAGTTGTTTTATTCGAAAATTTTTTTTAAGAGAGGGTTTCATATATAAATTAATATAAATATTTAAATAAATCAAAAATTATGTTAGAAAATAACTTAACACTAAATAATAAAGGAGTTTCATCTCCATATTTTAAGCGTGAATTCATGCCAGAAATAAACCAAAAATGTTATCAAACGCAGAACTTGAAAATAGGGAAAGTAATTAAAATTACAAAAACAAACATTTATTTTGACGTAGGTCTAAAAGCTTTCGTTAAAACAAAAAAAAAGAAATTTATAAATACATTTTTTAAACTTTATAAAAACCTTAATAACCACTTAGAAAAAAATGAATTAACATTAACACACTTCTTCGAAGAAATTAAAGTAGGAAAATCTTTTAAGTTTATATTATATAAAGTAAACTCCAATGATGGAAATTGTTATATTGATTACGATAAAACAACAGAATATTTAATGGATAACCGACTTTTTTATGAAGTAGAAAGCATCAAAAAATCTGACGGACTTGTGAAGGGTTATATCTTAAACAATGTTCATGGTGGGTTTAGTGTAGGTGTAAGCGGTTTAGTAGCTTTTGTACCGAATAACGAGCTCACTCTTAACCAACAAATTAATACGCAATACATAGTTAGAAATAATTATCTGATGTCTAATACAATTCTTGATTTTAAAATTTCAAATATTAATTTTAATAGAAGAAATATTGTGTTAACTCGGCCAAAAAAATTTAATTAAAATCGAGCTTAAAATTACGGATAGAGGGACTTGAACCCACAAGATTTTACTCACTAGAATCTAAACCTAGCATGTCTACCAATTTCATCATATCCGCAGGAAAAAAACATAAAGGAGAAAATGACTGAAAAAAATATCAAAGCAATAATTAAAATAAAAGGGTTCAATAATTTTATTTTAGAAAAAATTGCACACTTTGTCTTAAAAGAAGCGCAGAATTTAAAAATTACTCCAGCAATTCTTCATTTACCTACAAAAAATAAGAAATTTACTTTACTGAAATCACCACACGTTCATAAAAAAGCACGAGAACAGTTTGAGTTAGTAACTTTTCAAAAAAAAATAGTGGTGAAAGGATCAATTTTAGAGTTGAAAAGATTAATACATTTTCTAGAAAATGATATTAATCTTGATACAACCTTTCAGATTAGCTTTGTGAAATAAAAAATTTCACTTAAAGCTAATTATCGATCAACCTCTCCAAAAACAATATCCTGAGTACCAATCATAGTTACTACATCTGCTAGCATATGACCTTTTACCATAAAATCTAATCCCTGTAAATGAGTAAATCCAGGCGGTCGAATTTTACAACGATAAGGGTTACTACTACCATCGGCAACTAAGAAAACACCGAATTCACCTTTTGGTGCTTCTACCGCTGTATACGTTTCACCTGCGGGAACAGTAAAGTTTTCTGTAAAAAATTTGAAATGATGAATTAAAGATTCCATAGATTCTTTCATGTCAGTTCGCGATGGTGGAACAATTTTTGCATCGTCTACTTTAACAGGACCTTCAGGAAGATTATTAAGACATTGCATAATAATTTTTAACGATTCTCGCATTTCACTCATACGAATTAAATAACGATCGAAGCAATCACCATTAACTCCAACAGGTATACTAAAATCTAATTGCTCATAAATTTCATAAGGTTGATTTTTTCGTAAATCCCATGAAACTCCAGAACCTCGAAGCATTACACCACTGAATCCCCAAGCAATAGCTTCATCATACGTAACAACACCAATATCAACAAGACGTTGTTTCCAAATTCGGTTACTAGTTAACATTTCTTCCATTTCGTCTAAACGTTGTGTAAAATGATTTGCGAATTGATAGATATCTTCACATAACCCTAAAGGTAAATCCTGAGAAACACCTCCTGGTCGAAAATAAGCAGCGTGTAATCGTGCACCTGAAACTCGCTCATAAAACTCCATTAATTTCTCACGTTCCTCGAAGGCCCATAATAATGGAGTCATAGCACCAACATCTAAAGCATGACATGAAATCGCTAATAAATGATTTAGAATTCGTGTTATTTCAGAAAATAAAACTCGAATATATTGGGCACGGAGAGGCATATCACAACGTAATAATTTCTCAACAGCTAAAGAATACGCGTGTTCTGAAGCCATCATTGAAACGTAATCAAGTCGGTCAAAATATGGTAAAGCTTGCGTATAATTTTTGTATTCAATTAACTTTTCTGTTCCACGATGTAATAGCCCAATATGAGGGTCTGCCTTTTCAATAACTTCTCCATCTAATTCTAAAACTAATCGTAAAACTCCGTGAGCAGCGGGGTGCTGTGGCCCGAAGTTTAGGGTAAAATTTTTAATTTCTTTAACTTCATTCGAAACTTTTTCAATATTTGCCGAAGTTACTGAGTTAGAAACATTTTCTAAATTCATAATTTGTTCTCTAAATTCTTAATATAAATAATAAAATAACTTAAGTAATATCTGAAATTAACTTTAAGTGATGGTCAGGTGATTATAAATTAAATTTTTAATTTGTATTCATAATATTGCATAACAGAGGCTAAATCCGGCTTGAAAGGATAGTGAACTTCTGCTAGCGAAGGCGAATATATAAAAGTTCCTTCCAATATATTATAATTTACTTCTAAATAATTAGGGGTAAATTTTAATATACTCGGATTCTCATCTATTAAAGTTTTATCCCCTGGATTATTAAAAAAACTATTAGTTGATTTATGAATAGATTCAAAAATGTAAGTAAATGATTTTTCTTTCACTGAAATGGTATCACCATTTTTTAATTGGAAAGATGAAGATGAAACTATTTTATCATTAATTTTTATATGTTCATGACTTATAAATTGTCTAACTTCTTCAAAGCTATTACCAAAACGCATACGAAATAGAACAGTGTCTAATCTACGTTCTAATAATTTAATAAAATTTAAACCTGTATTACCTCGTAACGATTTCCCTCGCTTATATAACCTAATAAACTGCTTTTCAGAAATATTTCCATAAAAAGCTTTTAAAAGTTGCTTCGCTAAAAGTAAGGAACCAAATTCCGATGCTCTTCTTGGAATATGATTTTTCATTCGTAACCATTTACGTTTTTTCAAACGATCAAATCGAATTTTTGGATGGTCTAAAATATTCGTATTTAGTTTTGAATACAATTTAAACTTTTTTGTTCTCGACATTAATTTTTTTTAGAGTTTCTTGCTATAAAATTTGTTTATTGTATGTTTACTCACGATCGGACTTGAACCGATAAGCCAATAGGCAGCAGATTTTAAGTCTGCCGTGTCTACCAATTTCACCACGCGAGCGGACAAAAAAAGTTAGCTTTAACTTTTTTTATCTTTTTTCTAAAATGTAATCTTACTTTAATAGTAAACAAAAAAATTATTTCTTCTCCCAAGGACTACTAAAATCGAATAATCTGAACTCTTGAGTCATTTCTAAAGGTTCAATAACTACTCGTCGTAAAGAGTCATCATAACGAGCTTCAACGTAACCACTTAAAGGGAAATCTTTTCGTAAAGGATATCCTTCAAACCCATAATCTGTTAAAATTCTACGCAGATCTTTGTTTCCTTGAAAAAAGATTCCATACATGTCCCAAGTTTCGCGCTCGTACCAAGATGCGTTTGGAAATAAGCATTCAACTGATGGCACTGGTGTAATTTCATCAACGCAAACTTTTACGCGAATTCTACTGTTGTACTTAAGACTCATTAACATATAGACTACTTCAAAACGTTTTTCTCGTTCTGGATAATCTACTCCACTAATGTCAACTAACATCTGATATTGACTACTAGTGTGAGACTTTAAAAAACTTAATAACTCCACTAAAGATTCAGGAGAAGTATGAAGAGTAACTTCTTCTTTAGAAATAGTCGACTTCTCTATAAATTTTGGAACCATTAAATTCAAAGATTTTATATAATTATATAACATAATATAGTTCTTATTTTTTTAACCAATAACCTAATTGCTTATTACGTTTTACTTTTTTCTGTAATTGAAGAATACCATAAAGTAATGCTTCCGCAGTAGGTGGACAACCAGGAACATAAATATCCACAGGAACAATTCGATCACAACCTCGCACAACAGAATAAGAATAATGATAATAACCACCACCATTAGCACAACTTCCCATTGAAATAACCCATCGAGGTTCTGACATTTGGTCATAAACTTTTCGTAAGGCTGGGGCCATTTTATTCGTCAAAGTACCTGCAACAATCATAACATCAGACTGCCGAGGACTGGGTCGAAAAATAATACCAAAACGGTCTAAATCATACCGAGCTGCAGCAGTTTGCATCATTTCAACAGCGCAACAAGCTAAACCAAATGACATCGGCCATAAAGAACCTTTTCGAGCCCAATTAACAAGCTCATCCATTTTAGATACAATAAATTCTGTCTTCATAATTTAATACTTTTTTTTTGTTAACGTTTTTAAAGATAATTAAATCTTTGAGAGTACGAGTCTCTTTCAATATAAAATTTAGCCCTAATAATAAAGACTTCTTAATCCTGAAAAACCTTATTTTAATTTCATTTTGTCGTAAAGGGGATATATTTCAATTGGTAGAATACATGCTTTGCAAGCATGCGGTTATGGGTTCGAGTCCCATTATCTCCATCCTTTATTTTCTCATATTTATCAAAGAAGGCATACTCTTACCCGTCATAGAATTTATAATTCCCTGAGAGACACCTAAGTTTAAAAGGTCTTGCTCTTCACTTAAAGTACATGTTCGTTCAGGTAATGGAGGTTCTCCCTTAGGCCGAATATAACACTCGTTATTATCATATTTAAAACTTTCATACATAACATCTAATCTTGTTTCTAGTGGAATTGTTAACTCTGGATATAAAACTTTATTAGTCCAAAGTCTTGTAATTGGACCAATACGGTTATTGCTTGCACAACCCATAGGGTAAGCTATTTCAGTTAAGGCTAGTGTTCCTACTACTAATCGTGAACCAGCAACACAATAGGGTATATACTTGATAAAAGTGATAAACATAAACCGTGTTTGCATTAAACTTGGTGGCGGTTTAATATTTTTTAATTCCGCCTTATTAGTTAAAGATCTTAGAAAAATATTCAAAGAGTCTAAAATAAGTAATGCAAATAAAATAGAGAAAACACTTAAGTAGAAGGGCTTGAAAAAATCGAAAGATTGCAAACAAAAACTAGCTGCTAAAGAAATATAAATTAACGTTATTTGAGTTAGTGTCAAAAAGGGTTTAATTACATGATGACGCTCGTATTCATATTTTAATCTACCTAAATATAAATATATATCTGAATCATAAATATATTCAGTTTTATAAACATACAAAGCATGAAGTAAGCAAAAAATAAGTATTTTTATTAAAGTGAAATAAAAACTATTTCCTATTAAGTAATCGAAAAGCGTTATAAATAAACATGATACAGGAGCAAATAATCCTTTCCAGTTTTTTTTAATAAAATAAATCATAATGAATCTATATTTACTGTTTTTTTTAAGTTTAATGAGAAGTATTTAAAATGAAGTATAGCCAAGTGGTTAAGGCATCGGGTTTTGATCTCGACATGCAAAGGTTCGAGTCCTTTTACTTCAAGTTATTAATGATTGAAAAAAATAAATAGTTGCGGGAATAGGATTTGAACCTATGACCTTCAAGTTATGAACCTGACGAGCTACCTAACTGCTCTATCCCGCTAAAAATAAAATAGAAAATAAAAATATGTCATATCAATCACCTATTTCAGATAT
>Ga0209713_10000466_pt1 | contig 22811 bp, 9 predicted proteins | sample ArcOceMetagenome_3_FD_187444 | JGI IMG/M metagenome (GOLD analysis project Ga0209713, IMG submission 187444) | Marine eukaryotic phytoplankton communities from Arctic Ocean - Arctic Ocean- Svalbard ARC20M Metagenome (SPAdes) (version 2) | ecosystem: Environmental > Aquatic > Marine > Oceanic... | reverse complement strand
TGAGCTGGTCTGTTGAAGCGTACCGTGGGTGACCAAGGAGGCGCTAGTTTGCAACGTACATTTTAAAGAGAAAGTTGACATCAACAAGTTGTTTCGGAAGAAAGATTATATATGGGTGATTGGCTGCCGCCGACGCGTGTGAGTGTGTGAAATCCGCGTCTGGGCGAGCGTGTGAGCTCCGAGTCAGGGCTCGGAGCCATGGACGAGCTAGGCTCCGAGTCGGTGTGGCAGTGGGACGGCTGCCCACGTGATTACCAGCCAGACGCATCTCCGCGCTGCGCCGCCTCGCCGACTGCTCGTGCGGGCATCCGCTGCTGTGGGGACGCTGCCGGCTGCGTCTCCGTTTGCTTCGGCCACTGCTGGATGAAAGGCTCAAATACCAGCGCGCCGCATGCCGGCTGGCGCATCGACGGCGCCGCCGTCACACTGGCGGAGGCGAAGTCGGAGTGCCAGGCCCGCAACATGCGCCTGTGCACGCGGAGTGAGCTTGGTAGGTGCTGCTACACGGGCTGCCGGCTCGACAACGCGCACGTCTGGACGGCCGACGTGTGCGAGCCAACCAACGGCTCCTCGGCCGCCGAGAAGGCGCTCCCGGCGAGCGTGGCGTGCAATCGCCAGCTGCTCCATCGCTTCAACTCGTCGGCTTTAGCCTCGAGTAAAGCGCCCTCGCCTCCCCCGGCCCCGTGCTCCGCGCGCTGGTGTGGAGTCGGCCCACGCATGCAGCCGCTGCTCGCCGCTGCGAGGCCGTTGCGCTGCGGCGTGCTCTGGTTTCTTCACATTGGCAAGACCGGCGGGAGCACTGTGGCCAACTTCCTGAAGGCCAGTCAGGACACCGCCGGCTGGCAGTTTGTGGAGTTCTGGGGCAAGGCGGCGAACCCGCACTGGAACCAGTCGAGTGGCTGGCGGCGCATTCAGCAGGCCCTTGGCGCGTCTGCAGCCCCGCGGCTGGCCGTGCACCACCACCACGGCGTGCCGGGCGTGCTCGCGCCGGAGCTGGGTGCGTGGCTTGCGCAGCTCCGCCTTCGGCTCAAGGCACGGGGCTGCGCGCTGATCGTGGCGACGCTGCTGCGCGAGCCTGTTTCGCGCGCTCTCTCGCACGGGACGTACGATCGCGCGACGCCGCCCGAGCTGTGCGGGCACGCGCGCGACACGAGCGACACCCAGTGGCGCTCCCTCCTCGCGACGTGGGGCTGTGATCAGGCCCGCGTCGGCCCGTGCGTGGCCTTCGGCCGCGGCGATGACCCGGCCCCGTCGCTCCCGCAACGGCTGGCGTTGGCCACTCGCGCGCTCGGCGGCGGCAGCACGAGGGCGGCCGAGCTAGGGGGCAGCTGGCTGCGGCGGCTCGCGGAGGTGTTCGACCTGGTGGGCGCGACGCATGAGCTCGCGCGATTTCTCGCGCTGCTGCGTGGCCTCATCGGCTATGCCGGCGTGGTTGCGGCAACAAAGGCGGTGGTGAACCCGACGGATGACTGCGACAAGTACGAGCCGTCGCCGGAGCAGCTCTGGTGGGTGCGTGAGCACAACCAGGTGGACGCAGCCCTGTACTCGGCCTGGTGCTCCGAATCTTGCGAGCAACCTAGGCACGCCAGCTTCTCTGGGTGGCGCGAGATTCATCGGTCGTGAACGTCTTAGATGCAATCACCTACACTTTCGCATGGACTTGGTCTGGTCAGCGCGGTGAGTGTGTACGAATCATATGTGAACTTGCCTTTGACTTTGCAAAGCACCGCACGCAGCCCCGTGCTACTGACTGTCCCCTTACACCCTCCTCATGGTTGAGTTCCCTTGTTCCCTTGCCGTACCAAGGTGGTCCTCCTCATCTCCTCGGCCGCCTCCCGCCTGCGGACGCCGCCCCCCTCTTCGGACGGACGGACGTCCGCCGTCGACATGGTCACAGTGCCAGCTGCTCCTGCGTCGAGCCGGCGGCCCGGCGCGCGGGCCGCAGCCGCGTGGGTTGCATGGCGAGCGACGCGTGTCGCCATGCCCGGGCCCCGCCGTGCTCGGATCGCAGCGGCGGCGGCAGCAGGTCCGGCAGCCGCCTCGAGGCGACAGACGCCCCGTAGTGCCCACGGTGCTCGGCCAGCAGCGGCGTCTCGATGCGCCCGAGTCGGGCGGCCACATGGCCGATGGTGCCGAGCAGCCACCGGCGCTCAACGGCGTCGCGCGGCACCGAAGGAGCCCCCACTCGTCCCTCGCCGGCCGGCGGCCGCGCTCCGCGCGCCGCCGCAGCTGAGCGGCCCCGCGCCAGCGACGTCGCGGCGCGCGTGCGACGTCGGGCTGGCAGAACGAGCCCCTGACCTCCGAGCCCTTCCGCGTCGCGCCGGCTCGGTCCTGGCCCCCACTCGACCCGACGCCACAGACAGGTGCGAGCCGCGCATGGAGCCGCGCCGCCAGCCCAGGAGTCGGTATTCGCCCACAAGCCATCTCCTGAGCAAAGCACCGCACGTAGCCCCGTGCTACTGTGCCCTTACACCCTCCTACTTGTTGAGTTCCCCTTGCTGGCGATTTTCATTGGTCCATTGGTGCCTGTGGTTAGGCGTGTTTCATCTCCTACCCTTCAGTCCCCATGCCTTGTTTGGGTTTCGCGATTTTGCGAAGAAGCCGGCGTCGCGCGGAGCAGGCCGGCCACTCACCATGGTCGACTTCACCGCCCCGGTCCCGTGCTACCTCCGCAGCGCGAGGCGGCGCTGGCTCAGCCTCATCGTGGTCTGCTTTGCGATGGCCGTCGCCAACGGGCCGGTCATGTGCTGGCAGACGCTCATGCCCATCATGATTGAGAGCGAGGGGGCGTTCGCCTCGACGGGGCGGCCGCTGTTCCACCTCGACGCCGTCTTCGCCGTCGGCAACGGGATAGGCGCGCTGAGCAACCTGCCGGCGGGCATGGTCTACGACCGGATCGGGCCGCGGCGCGCGGCGGTCGCGGGCGCCCTCGGCACCTCGGTGGGGCTGGGAGGGCTGGCGCTCTGCCTGAGCTTCCCGTCGCTGAACTGGGGCATGTACATCTTCTACCCGATCGCGACGGTCATGGCCTTCCTCAACTCGTGGGGGGCCTTTGCCTACCTCTGGCTGCTGCCCGAGCACCCGAGCCTCGTCAACGCGATGGTGTGCGCCGCCTTCTCGCTCTCGGACACGCTCGGCATGGTGGCCGTCCAGCTGCACCGCAACTACGGCCTGCCACTGCACGCCTTCTTCGTGGTGCTCGCGTGCGGCGCGCTGCTCGCCGCCGTCATCAGCACGCTGCTGCTGCCCGACAAGCACGAGTTCACGCGGCTCGCCGCCGAGGCCAAGGCGCACATGGCGCTCAATCTGGCGCGGAAGGCGGACGCGGCGGGCAAGGGGGCGGGCGCGGCGGCGGACAAGGAGGCGGGCGGCGCGGCGCCGGCGGACGAGGCGCCGCGCGGCGAGCCGCCCGATGACGACGCGGATGGGCGGTGCGCGCGCGCGGCGCTCGGCTGCCTGCCGCCGACGGAGCGGACGCTGCTGCGCGACACGGCGGCGTGCGTGACGCTGCTGCACCCGCAGGCCAACCGCGCGATCCTCGCGCACCTGCTCGGGCTGTACCTGCTGCCGATGACGCTGCTGCTCAAGCAGTACGGCTACTACCTCGCGCTGCTCGGCGAGCCCGACGCCACCGAGCTCGTCAACCTCTTCTCGCTCATCCTCGGCTTCTGCGGCGCCGCGTCGGTCATCGGCTTCGGCCTCGTCTCCGACGTCATCGGCGTCGTCGGCTCGTTCGTCGTGTGCGACTCGCTCGCGCTGCTTTTCGCGGCGGTCGTGCTCCTCCGCTCGCGCGCCGCGCAGGTCGTCGGGATGGTGCTGCTCACGTTCATGGCCAACGCCTTCTTCGTGCTCGCGCCGCGCCTCGCGATGCTCTACACGCCCTCCGAGCTCTTCGGCACCTACAGCGGCGGCGTCTTCAGCCTGCTCGGCCTCTCGCAGCTCGTCACGACGCCGATCGTCGACGGCGTCGCCTACGGCGTCTTCTACGCGCTGCCCGAGGCCACGCGCGCCATCGCACGCTACCAGTTTGGCATCGTCGTGTGGGCGATCGCCGTCGTCGCGACCGCGCCCGCCCTCTACCGCCACTGGTGGCGCAAGCCGCCGCCGGGCACGGGGCGCGCGGTCACGTGCGTGCCGGGCGGCGGGTGGAGCCAGCCGCTGCCGACGATGGCCGACGTGCGCGAGGCGCGATGGCAGCGCGCCAGGAGCAGAGCCGCGCCGACCGAGGCCAGCCGGCTCGTGCAGACCGAGGCCAACAGGGAGGCCAAGCGCTGAGCGCCCTCTCCGCCAGCGCCAGGGGCGCGCGTCCCCGTAAAGTATGCTACAGTATTACGTCAAGTGTGAATTATCGTCAGACACTTTCTTATTAGGATATTACACCGTCCTGAGCGGTGACGGTGGCGCGGCGGTCGTCGTCGTCGACAAGTAGACGCGGAAGCCATGAGCCATCGGCAGAGCAGCAGGAGCGGCGGTCCCAGTCGGCGGTGGCGACGCGCCGAAGCCACCGACGACGCCGGAGCCCCACTCGGTGCCGGGCGGCGGCGTCTTCTCGGGCGCGCCGAGCTCGGCGGTGTCGCCGACGACGGCGCACGGGCCGTCGGCGAGCTGCCCGAGGGGCAAGAGGTGCGCACCACCACCGGCGGCCTTGCGCGTCCTGGGCGGGCATCGCGGTGTGGCTTCCATGGGGAGGAGGGAGGCGGCGGCGGCGCTCGGGGGCGGCGCGACGGGGAGCTTCATCCAGAGCGCCTGGGGCACCGCGAAGCAGCGCCGCTCCGCCACGGGGCGCGGCGCCTCGCACGGCGCGGCCGCCTCGTCGGCCTCGCACGCCTCGAGCCGCAGCTGCCGCGCGCACGGGGCGCGCGACGCGGGCGGCGAGGGGCGCGCCCAGCTGAGCCGCAGCTCGAGCGGCGCTCCGGCAGTCACGCGCAGCGGCGGCGAGAAGCCAAACGGCAGCCAGTGCAGATCGGTCGCGTTGGAGCACCACGCGCGCCGCGGCGCGCCGCTGCCGCCGCCGCCGCGGAGCGCCGCCGTCGCGGGCAGGTGCAGCTTCGCAAACGCCAGCTCGACGGCGGCGGCGGACGCGTTGCCGCTGCTCCTGTGGCTGTGGTTGCCGGCGGGGCGCATCGCGGCGAGGCGGAGCTCGGCGCCGCCCGGCGGCACCTGCGGCCAGCACATGAGCAGCTTGATCAGGCTCGCGCCGCCGCTCAGCGAGGGCACGTACCGCTGCGCAAGGGGCACGCGCAGGTCGCCGTCGGGCCGCGCGGCGCGCTGCGCGAGCGCCGCCGTGCCGCCGCCGCCGCCGCCGCCGCCGCCGCCGCCGCCGCCGCCGCCGCCGCCGCCCGAGACGCTCGACGGGTCGAGCACCGGGTCGAGCGCGCTCGGCAGCAGCCGCGTCGGCGCGCTCGCGCCGCCCAGCAGCAGCACGCGCCCGCCGCTGTCGAGGCGCGCGCCGTACCTGTCCTTGAGGATGAGCAGCTCGCGCCCGCGCCACGGCTCGCGCCTCGAGGGTGGCGGCAGCACCGCGCGCACCTTGAAGCGGAGACTGCTCGAAGGCAGCAGGCCGTCGAGACGCGCGTGCTGTAGCGGCGCCTTGACGACGCGCAGCGGCAGCGCGAAGCCATCGGCGCTGCTGTACAGCCGGTAGTGCGACGCGCTCTCCAGCCCGCGCCACGCCAGCTCGACCCACGTCGCGCCCACCGCGGTCACGCGGGGCACGAGCCCGTCGACCGCCGCCTTGGCGTGCTCCTCCGCCCTCTGCCGCTGCTCTAGGTAGGCGTCGAGCGACGCCGGCGGCTTGGAGGAGGCGCCTCCCGGCGACGGAGACGGGGTGGCGGTGGTGGCGGCGGCGGCGGTGGCGGCGGCGGCGACGGCGGTGGTGGCGTCAGGGGCGGCAGGGGCGACCAGGGCGGCGGCAGCGGCAGCGGCGCGCGTCTGCGCCACCAACGACCTCTGCGCGCTCTCCCTTAGCTTCTGCAGTATCTCCTGCTCCACCTCGGGCGCCGAGAGCTGCCACAGGCCGTGCTCCATGCCGTCGCCGCTCGGGAGCGTGTTCGACTCCTCGAGGGAGGGCAGCGACTGCGCAGACGGCGTGGCCGACGCGTGCGAGGTCGACGTGAGCAGCACCAACATAGAGCAGCGCCGCTCTTCCGCCCTCACCTAGCCTCGTCATCGGTGCCTAAAAAAGATAGCCGCACATCACGGGCTGCTGCGGTGGTTTGCATCAGCAGATTGCGCGCCTGACGCCACCAAGCTGATCTCCGACCTGCCGGCGCGGGGTAACCCGCGGGTCCGGCTGGCTCGGGATCAGTGTATCCCTCCTGGGGCCCTCCTGACCGGCGGCTTAGGCAAAGCTAAGATCTAGTAGTAAAGTAATCTAAAGTATTTCAGGCCGACCAGCGAAGGAGGTTTGTGTTCCTGTGGTGTGTCTGAACAACCCATTGATTGATTGATTGATTCATCTACCCAGTAGATCCACCACCACCCGCGCCTGCCGCAACAACCCCCGAGCCGGCGTCCCCCTCGGAGTCTGGCGCTGCGGGAGGTGGGCCCGCGGGGCTTTGTGGGTCCGCGGGGCTCGGGGCCGCGGGGCTCGGGGCCTCGGGGCTGGGCGGGCTGGGCAGCGCGGGCGGGCTGGGCGGGAGCGCGGGTGGGCCGGGCGGCAGCGAGGGGGAGGGCGGCGGCGGCGTCTCCGGCGGCGCCTGCGGTGGCAGCGGCGACTGCGGCGGCGGCACCGAGGGCGGCATCGGCGGCACGGCGGGTGGTCGCGGCGGCGACGGCGGCTCCGGCGGCGCAAAGGGCGGCGACGGTGGCGCCGGCGGCTCCGGCGGCTTCGGCGGCTCCGGCGGCGTGTGGGGCGGCAGCGGCGGGGTGAGCGGTGGCGGCCCCGCGGGCGGGCTGGGCTCAGGGATGGTGGCAAACGGGTCGACGGCGACGACGACGACGACGGCGGCGACGACGCCCGACAGCACCAGCACGAGCAGCACGAGCACCAGCGGCCGCGCGCGCAGGAGCTTGACCAGCTTGATGTGCGGAGGGTCGCCGCTCGCGCCCTTGGCCGAGCCGGCGGGGCGGTTGGCCTTGACGCCGCGCGTGCCGACGGCCGCCGCGACGATCGCGGCCGGGAAGAGGCGGTACTTTTTGACGCAGCGCATCACCGGCCGGAAGCAGCAGCAGCACGACAGCAGCACGACGCCGAGCACGATGATGACGATGAGCACCTGGAAGGTGAGGCAGCTCTCGCCCAGGTTGATCACGCACGCGTCGAGCGACGACGACGCGGCCAGGAAGACCGGCGGCTCCCTCGGCGGCAGCATCGGCGGCGACAGCGGCGGCGGGCTCGGCGGCACCATCGGAGGGGGCGGCGAGGGCGGTGAGGGTGGCGGTGGCGTGGGCGGCGGCGGCGGCGGCCGCGTCACCGTGGAGGTGAGCAAGGCCGTCGAGAGCAGCGAGTACTCGTCGTCCGAGAGCGGCGCCGCGTTGTCGAGCGCGACGCACACCTTGTAGTAGCCGCGCGCCAGGTTGACGAGCGTGCTGCCGTTGGTCCCGCCGGCCGAGCTGCTCGCGACGGTCATCAGCCCGCCCTGCGTCGGATCGGCCGCCGCGGCGCCCACGCAGCACTCGCCGCCCACCGCGACGAACTTGGCCCACGAGGAGCCGGTGCCCAACGGCACTTCGATGTACACCGTCTCGTCGGTGCTCTCCACGACCTCGGCCGTGATCAGCTCGACGCTGTCGTCGGTGATCTCGGTGCAGGACATGGTGGAGGTGTGGGGTGGGAGGACGCCCGGTCTCTCGCCTGGTTTGGTGGCCGGCGTGCGGGACCGGCGGCGTGAATCGAAGACGAAGTCGCGAAGATGCTAACTTTGGCTACGTTCGCGTGCAGGGGTTGAACCACCAGAGCGAACCGAGATTCTTACGAGAAGATGCATCTCATAATCTACCCGCCTGAATCAATGCGGCCTCGCTCGCAAGACGCTCTCCGCTCTACCGGTTACCGAACACTGTGCTCACCTCTCTGACCTCGCACCGCTGCGGCCGCGTCAGAGCTCCTCCTTCTTCGCCCCCTTGTCCTTTTTCCCCTTCTTGGCCTTCTTCTCCTTCTTGGCCTTTGGCGGCGCCGGCGGCTCCTCCTTCGACGCCTCGCCGTCGGTGGGCGTCGGCGTCGGTGGCACGGGCGGCGCGGCGCCCTCCTCTCCGCTGCCCTTCTCCTTGGCCTCCTTGGCGGCCTTCTCCTCGTCGGCCTTCTTCTTCTTGTCGTCGGCCTCCCTCACCTCCTTCTTCGCCTTCGCCTCCTTCTTCACCTGCTCGTCCAGCACCGTCTGCCGCTCGTACCACGCGTGCATGTTCTTGGGCTTGGTGGCGTCCTTGGCCAGCAGCTTTGGCCACGTCTGCACATCCACCTTGGCGAGCGTGATCGATATGCGGCCGACCGAGGCGAAGGACCACTGCGAGCGCTCCGGATCGATCGCCCCGTTTAGCGGCAGGTGCAGCTGGAACTTCTTCGGCTTCTGCCGGCCGGTCCCCTCGAAGTGCACGCTCTCGTTGGTGAAGGTCACGTTCTCGTTGTCGACGTTCAGCACGGTGACGGGCCCGTCGATGCGGGACGAGAACTTGATGTTCAGGTAGACGTAGTCGGGCCGCTGCGCCCACTGGAACGCGCAGTTGACGACCGTCTCCTCCTTGTTCGCGCCCACGCGCAGCAGGTTGATGATCTCGGTCGCCTCGTCGCGGATGCTCGTGGCGGTGGTGCGCACGCCCTGCATCGTCGTCACGGCGTCACCGCGCTCGCGCATCGTCCGGAGCATCTGCTTGGCCGGCTCCCACCAGCCGTGCTCCAGCGCGTACTGCACGTCCTCCGAGGCCAGCAGGTCGTCGGAGCCCTGCTGCTGCAGCAGCGACAGCGCCGCCGTCGCGTCGGAAGCCGAGGCGAGCAGCTCGCTGCTCGCCGCGGCTGTGGCGGCGCGGACGGCCGCCGCGACGACGCCGACGCACCACAGTATTCTGACGCCGCCGATCATCGGAGAGAGCGGCTGTGTGACTCGCGGAGAGAGCGGCTTGTGACTTGTGCGTACGTGGCAGCCGCAAGTTTAACTGCATGCACCGGCGTATCGACAGCGTTAAACCGGAAAAACCGACAAAAAGCTAGTCAAACCTGACGCGTACAGTTGAGTGCGCTTGATTCGCGCACCAATTAATATCAAAGTCCCCTTTCTAGCGAAGCCGATTCAGTTCGCCCTTACACATCTCATGACACAAAAATTCCTGGCGAAATCGTCGTATAGCAAACCACCGCACTCACGCTCAGGCTTCTCGCTGTCCATGTCTGGCCCGCTCGCGGTCGCCATCGAGCTGCGCAGCAGTGGGCTCTCTGGAAATCCTAATGCCTGACGACATCGACGCGGAGATCGCTGCGGAGCAGCGGTCGCGCGGCGTGGGCTTCGGCGTCCAGCAGGACGACGACGTCTACGAGTCAGACAGGTTTGCCGGCATGGCTGACTCCATAGATGCTGGGGCAGAGGAGGAGGACGACGGCGAGCCGCCTGCGCAGCGGCAGCGCTCGACGTTCACGGCGCCAAAGCACCTGCTCGACGTGCCCGCCCAGCAGGACGAGGAGGACCCCATGCTGGCGCGGGCCAACTCTGACAGGATCGCTGACCGCGAGGATGAGTACCATGCCCGCAGGCAGGGCCGCGTGCTCTCGCCCTCGCGCGCCGACGCCTTCGCCCTGGGCGACAAGACGCCGGACGTGTTGAGCCGCTCCTACAAGGACGTGATGCAGGAGCAGGCCAACGCCCGCGAGCGCGAGGAGCTCAAGAGGAAGCTCAAGGAGCAGGAAAAGGAGCGGGCTGAGAGTGGCGAGCCCAAGAAGCGCCGCCGGTGGGACCAGCCGGCGGACGCGAGCAAGAAGGCGAATACGCGCTGGGACGACGTCGCGACGCCCGCGCCGTCGGGCAGCAAGTGGGACGCCACGCCCACTCCCGGGCGCGACCCGGTGGCGGGCAGCAAGTGGGACGCCACCCCGACGCCCGGGCGTGCCGTCGACGCCTCCAAATGGGACGCGACGCCGACGCCCGGACGCGCGGTGGACGCCTCCAAATGGTGCGCCGCGCCACAGCTCCGACCCTCCACCAGCGGCCTCGGCCTCGGCCTCGACCCCATGCCCACGCCCACGCCCTGCTGCGCACCCACCTCTGAGCCGCCATCCCGCCCGTGCCCGTGCCGTGGCAGGGACGCCACCCCGACGCCCGGCCGCGTCGCCGACGCGTCGAAGTGGGACGCGACGCCCACCCCCGGGCGCGTCGCCGATGCCTCCAAGTGGGACGCCACGCCCACGCCCGGGCGCATGCCCGACGCCTCCAAATGGTGCGCCGCGCCACGCGAGCCGCTCCGCACACACACACACGCCCTCACACGCCCTCACACGCCCTCACACGCCCTGCCGCCTCCCCTCCGGCCGCGTCGCCCACACGCCCGGCCCGCTGCTCACTTACACACCCCGCCCCCTCCCGTGCCGCTGCGACAGGGACGCGACCCCGACGCCCGGCCGCGCGCCCGTCGACGGCAGCAAGTGGGACGCCACCCCCACGCCCGGCAGGGCGGGGGGCGGCACCGCGACGCCCAGCCGGTGGGACGCCGCGCCGACGCCGGGGCGCGACGGCGCCGCCGGCGGCAGCAAGTGGGACGCGACGCCCACCCCCGGGCGCGGCGCCGACGGCGGCAGCAAGTGGGACGCGACGCCCACCCCCGGGCGCGGCGCCGACGGCAACCGCTGGGACGCGACGCCGACGCCCGGGCGCGTCGGCGATCCAAACGCGACGCCGTCGCGCAAGAACCGGTGGGACGAGACGCCGACGCCGGGGCGCGGCGCCGTCGGCGGCAACGCGTGGGACGCGACGCCGGTCGTCGGCGGCGCCGTGGCCGCGCAGCAGCAGCCGGCGGCGGCGCGCTCGCGCTGGGACGAGACGCCCGTGAGCGCGACGCCGGGCCCGGGCGGCGTGAGCGCCCTCGGCGGCATGATGACGCCCGGCGCGACGCCCGTCGGGCCGCTCGACGCGCAGACGCCGGCGGCGGGCGGGATGCTGGGGCCGCTCGGCGCGGCGGGGCCGGCGGGCTCGATGACGCCCGAGCAGATCCAGCAGATGCGGTGGGAGGGCGAGATCGAAGAGCGCAACCGGCCGCTGACCGACGACGACCTCGACGGCATGTTCCCGCCGCAGGGCTACAAGATCATCAAGCCGCCCGACAACTACGTGCCGATCCGCACGCCCGCGCGCAAGCTGATGGCGACGCCGACGCCGGGCGGCGCGGGCGCGACGCCGCTCTACTCGATCCCCGCCGAGCAGCGCGGCGCGATGCAGCAGGACGTGCCGCAGACGCCCGCCGGGCTGCCGTTTGTCAAGCCCGAGGACTACCAGTACTTTGCGCCGCTGCTCAACGACGACGACGACGCCGACGACCTGACGCCCGAGGAGGCGCGCGAGCGCAAGATCATGAAGCTGCTGCTCAAGGTCAAGAACGGCACGCCGCCGATGCGCAAGCAGGCGCTGCGCCAGATCACCGACAAGGCGCGCGAGTTTGGCGCGGGGCCGCTCTTCAACCAGATCCTGCCGCTGCTCATGTCGCCGACGCTCGAGGACCAGGAGCGCCACCTGCTCGTCAAGGTCATCGACCGCGTGCTCTACAAGCTCGACGACCTGGTGCGGCCGTACGTGCACAAGATCCTCGTCGTCATCGAGCCGCTCCTCATCGACGAGGACTACTACGCGCGCGTCGAGGGGCGCGAGATCATCTCCAACCTCGCCAAGGCCGCCGGGCTCGCGACGATGATCGCGACGATGCGCCCCGACATCGACAATGTCGACGAGTACGTGCGCAACACGACGGCGCGCGCCTTCGCCGTCGTCGCCTCGGCGCTCGGCGTGCCGGCGCTGCTGCCCTTTCTGAAGGCCGTCTGCCAGAGCAAGAAGTCGTGGCAGGCGCGGCACACGGGCATCAAGATCGTGCAGCAGATCGCCATCCTGCTCGGCTGCTCGGTGCTGCCGCACCTGCGCTCGCTCGTCGAGATCATCGAGGCGGGGCTGCAGGACGAGCAGCAGAAGGTGCGGACCATCACGGCGCTCTCGCTCGCGGCGCTGGCCGAGGCGGCGACGCCCTACGGCATCGAGGCCTTTGACTCGGTCCTCAAGCCGCTGTGGAAGGGCATCCGGCAGCACCGCGGCAAGGGCCTCGCCGCCTTCCTCAAGGCCATCGGCTTCGTCATCCCGCTGATGGACGCCGAGTACGCCAACTACTACACGCGCGAGGTGATGATCATCCTGCTGCGCGAGTTTGCGTCGCCCGACGAGGAGATGAAGAAGATCGTCCTCAAGGTGGTCAAGCAGTGCGTCGCCACCGAGGGCGTCCAGCCGCCGTACGTGCGGCAGGAGATCCTGCCCGAGTTCTTCCGCAACTTCTGGGTGCGGCGCATGGCGCTCGACCGGCGCAACTACAAGCAGCTCGTCGAGACGACCGAGGAGCTCGCCAAGAAGGTCGGCTCGGCCGAGATCATCACGCGCGTCGTCGAGGACCTCAAGGACGAGTCGGAGCCGTACCGCAAGATGGTCATGGAGACCATCGAGAAGGTCGTCGCGTCGCTCTCGGCCGCCGACGTCGACACGCGCCTCGAGGAGCAGCTCATCGACGGCATCCTCTACGCCTTCCAGGAGCAGACCTCCGAGGACACCGCCGTGATGCTCAACGGCTTCGGCACGATCGTCAACGCGCTCGGCGCGCGCACCAAGCCGTACCTACCGCAGATCTGCGGCACCATCAAGTGGCGGCTCAACAACAAGAGCGCCAAGGTGCGCCAGCAGGCGGCGGAGCTCATCTCGCGCATCGCCGTCGTGATGCGCACGTGCAACGAGGAGCAGCTGATGGGCCACCTCGGCGTCGTGCTCTACGAGTACCTCGGCGAGGAGTACCCCGAGGTGCTCGGCTCGATCCTAGGCGCGCTCAAGGCCATCGTCAACGTCATCGGCATGCCGCGCATGACGCCGCCGATCAAGGACCTGCTGCCGCGCCTCACGCCCATCCTGAAGAACCGCCACGAGACGGTGCAGGAGAACGCCATCGACCTCGTCGGCCGCATCGCCGACCGCGGCGCCGAGTTTGTGTCGGCGCGCGAGTGGATGCGCATCTGCTTCGAGCTGCTCGACATGCTCAAGGCGCACAAGAAGGCCATCCGGCGCGCGACCGTCAACACGTTTGGGTACATCGCCAAGGCCATCGGCCCGCAGGACGTCCTCGCGACGCTGCTCAACAACCTCAAGGTGCAGGAGCGGCAGAACCGCGTCTGCACGACGGTCGCCATCGCCATCGTCGCCGAGACGTGCGCGCCCTTCACGGTGCTGCCCGGCCTGATGAACGAGTACCGCATCCCCGAGCTCAACGTGCAGAACGGCGTGCTCAAGTCGCTCTCGTTCCTCTTCGAGTACATCGGCGAGATGGGCAAGGACTACGTCTACGCCGTCGTGCCGATCCTCGAGGACGCCCTCATCGACCGCGACCTCGTCCACCGCCAGACGGCCTGCGCGACGGTCAAGCACATGGCCCTCGGCACCGTCGGCCTCGGCTGCGAGGACGCGATGCAGCACCTGCTCAACCTGGTGTGGCCCAACATCTTCGAGACGTCGCCGCACGTGATCAACGCCGTCATGGACGCCGTCGAGGGGATGCGCTGCTGCCTCGGCCCGACCAAGGTGCTGCAGTACGTGCTGCAGGGGCTCTTCCACCCGGCGCGCAAGGTGCGCGACGTCTACTGGAAGATCTACAACAACCTCTACATTGGCGCGCAGGCGGGCCTGGTCCCCGCCTACCCGCGCATCGGCGACGACGTCCTCAACCAGTACCAGCGCACCCACCTGGAGCTGTTTTTATGACGGTCGCCGTAGACGGAGTTTTTTATGAGTTTTCGTACTGTTTTCTGGGCGCTCTTCGGCCGGAGGCCGGGCGCGGAGCGCCGCGCCGGAGGCGCCCGCCGGAGCAGGCGCCGGAGGCGGCGGCCGGAGGAGGGCCGCGCGGAGCGCCCGTTGGAGGCGGAAAGGAGAATTTAAATAGGATTAGATTTTGGAGGGTTGGTGATAGTAGAGGGAATTGATGATTTGGAGGTTGTGGTAATGAAAATTGGGGAGGGAGAGATGGATTTTGAGGAGAAATGTTAGAAATTGGGAGTGAATGTGAGGAAATTTGAGTGGTGAAGGTGTGTGGGAGAGAGGAGGTTTGAAGGATTTTTTGTGTGGAGTTGTGATGTTGGATGAAATGATGGATGAGGTGATGAATGATGCGGAGGTTTATTTGACGATGCGTTGGCTGAGGGGGGAATCCACCGCAGCTAATCTGACGACACGCGATCTCATCGGCATTCGCTCAGCGCACTCAGTGCCGCGACCATCCATCAGAACCCCCAATAATATGCTGCTGATCGGTTCCCTCGGCCTCCTGCCTCGCGTCGCACATCGGCCCGCACTCGTGCGCACCACCGCCAGCCCACGCTGCTTCATCGATCCAGCCCAGGATGAGTGCCGGCTACCCTGTACTGACGACGCACGCTGCCTCACCATCGCGGTGGAAGTAGCACCGGATCTGATTGAGGCAGCCACCGACATGCTGGCACCATCGCCTGGGCTGATGGACGCCTCAGACATCACGCCTCCCCCTTTTGATGGGTTCGTCGTCAGCACCACTGCCACAGACGCCGTCAGCACCACGGATGCCGCCTCGGCATCCCACGACGGAGCGACCGTGGCTCGTGGCGCTCTCGCACTCGTCGCTGCCATCTACGGCAGCAACTACGCGTGCGTCAAGCTGCTCGACGAATGGGTGGGTGAGACGTCGGTCGCAGCGGCCCTCCGTTTTGCCGTCGCTCTCGCGGTGATGCTGCCGGTCCTCGGCCACCTGGGCCTTCGCGAGCGCCGCTACGTGAGCTGGCCCTTCGCACGCGACGGGCTGGTCGTGGGCTCGTGGTTTGCGCTCGGCTACTGCGCGCAGGCGACGGCGCTCGAGACGAGCGCTGCCGGCCTGCAGGCCTTCCTGCTCGCGCTCTCGGTGCTCGTGTGCCCGGTGCTCGAGGCGCTCGTCGACGGCAAGACGCAGCCGCGGCGCGTCTGGTACGCGGCGGTGCTCGCGGCGTGCGGCGTCGCGGCGCTCGAGCTCGACGGTCTGATGGGCGGCGGCGGCGCGCCTTCGCAGGGCGACCTGATCGGCCTGCTGCAGCCGCTGTTCTTCGGGGCGGGCTTCTTTGAGTGCTCGCGCGCCATGGAGCGCCACAGCGCCGGGCCCAAGGACCTGGCGACGCCCGCCGCGCTGACGGCGTGGCAGCTGGTGGCGGTGTTCGCGCTCTCGTGCGTGTGGCTCTCGACCGCGGCGGGCGACGGCAGCGGCGGCGGCGGCGGCGTCGGCCACCTCGTCGAGATCGTGCGTGAGATGGCGGCCGACCCCGCCGGCCACGCCGCCATCCTTGGGACAGTCGTGTGGACTGGCGTCGGCACCACCGCCGGCTGCTCGCTGGTCGAGGCCGCGGCGCTCGGCGAGCTGAGCTCGTCCGAGGCGACGGTCGTGTTCGCGACGGAGCCGCTGTGGGGCGCCGCGATCGCCTTTTTCTTGCTCGGGGAGACGATGGGGCCGACCTGCCAGCTGGGCGGCGCTCTGATGGTGGCCGCGTGTATCGTCTCCGCCACAGAGGCCTCGCCCGCCGCCATCGGCGCCAGCGCGCGATCGGGGCTGCGCTGGGCCACCGAGAGCGCCGGGCTCGCGATGGGGTTCTCGCCCGCCTCGTTGGACCTGGACAGCGATCGTGGCGGCAGCAGCAGCCAATGAGCAAAGCAGATTCGGAGCCTCCAACGCCAAGCACCGAGATGCAATCGCGATCTGCCTTCTGAGTTTCTTTTCGATAGCCTTTTTACGTGTGTGCCTCGTCTGTGGCACGCCCAAATAACGTATTTAATCCACGGCCCTCCTCTCCCTCTCCTCTCTTCTATATCTCTATGTGCCTACCTACCCGCCTGGCCTCTGTGCTCTCTCTGCACACGCTCAGAGGTCTGCCCGGCGGCGGCACACGTCGAGGAGGCCGTCGCGTCACTCGCCGCTGGGCGCCTCCCTGAGCGTCGGCGAGACCTTGTAGTCTCCCGCGGCGAAGCGTCGCTGCAGCCGCGCGATGGGGCTGCCCGCCTGGCCGAGCTGCACCTCGAGCTCGAGGCCCGAGATCGTGACGCCCTCGCAGCCGAAGCCAACGCTCAGCGTCTGCGCGCCGAGGCTCGCCGCCAGCAGCTCAGCGTCGCCCACGAGCGCCGCCGTGCACGCCACCGGCGCGTCCTTGGAGAGCACCTTTGGCAGCTGCCACTGCAGCCTCCCCTCGGCGTCGTCCCACGTGCCCGGCGGCTCCGGCGTGACCTCCGACGCGTGCTCGCCCGGCTGCGCCCTCACCGTCACGTTGGTCAGCGGCATCTTGAGCTGAGGGTTGGCCTCGACGGTCGCCGAGAGGGAGACGCCGCCGCCCTCGCCGCCCTCGCCGCCCTCGGCAGCCGCCGCCAAGGGCGTGATCGTGGCGTCGACGTAGAGCGGGATCGGCCGCCAGCGCGGCGAGGTGATGTACTTGATGAGCGGCACGGGCTGCGGCTGCGAGAGCGCGGGGAGCTGCACGAGGTACTCGCCGCTGTTCTGCGTCGTCTTGACGAAGCGGTCGTTGAGCTTGATCTGGTCGATGCGGTTGGTGTTGCGCAGCCGGAAGAGCACCTCGCACGCGCGCGTCGGCCCCGTCGTCAGCGGCACGATCCGCAGCTCGCCCACCACCTGGTACGAGAGCAGCTTCTTCTCCTTGAGGTGCGCGTTGACCAGCTCGACCACCACCAGGTTGTGCTCGGGCTCGAGCGCCTCCTCCGCCTCCGTGGTAGTGGCCGCAGCCGCTGCCAGAGGAGCCGGGAGAGGGGGCGGGGCCACCGCCGCCTCTGCCTCTGCCTCTGCCTCTGCCTCGCTCGCTGCAGCCGCCGGCGCGTCCTCCTCCGTCGCGGCCTCCGCAGCGCTGCTGCTCGCCTCCGCCGCCTCTGGCACCGCCGCCTCCGCCGCTGGCGCTGGCGCCTCCTCGCCGTCGGAGCTGCCGTGCTCGTCGTCGGCGGCTATGCTGGCGGCTGGAGGTGGCGCCACCTCGGCCTCGGCCGTCGCTGGCGGCGGCGGCGCCATGAAAGCGGCGCCAAAGCTCGTCGCACCAAAGTCGGCGCTGTCGCCAAAGCTCGCGCCAAAGCCTCCTCCTCCTCCTCCCGCGTCAAAGCTCGCGCCAAGCCCACCGGCAGACGACTCGGCGGGCGCGGGAGACGGCGACGGCGACGGCTCGAAGGTGGCGGCCGGGAAGCTCGCGTCTGGGAAGGCGGCGGCCGGCGCGGGCGACGAGGTGGCGGCGGCGGGGCTGCTCGACGCAAAGTCAAACGGCGCATCGTCAAACGACGCGGCGAACGCGACGGCGGGAGAGTCGGGCGGTGCAGCGGACGTGCCGATGGGCGCGCTCGCGCTCCGCCCGGCCTCCGGTGGCTGCGGCGGCTGCGGCGGCGGCGGCGTTGGCGCGTCGTCGCTGCTCGGAGCGGGCGCGTCGGCGGCGGCGGCGGGCGAGGCCTCGGCCGACGCGGCGGCGAGGCGTGAGGAGGCGGCGATGACGGTGGTGGTCGTCTGCAGCTTGCGGCGGCTGCCGCCCGCCTTGGGAGGCGCCATCATCCCCATCGAAAACGTCTTGAGCGTCGCCGTGTCGGCCACCTGGACCTCCTCCTTGGAGCGGATTGTCACCTTCATCGCCGGCTTGAACTCGTCCTCCTCGCCCTTGTCCTCGTCGTCGCTCCACGTCACCTGCTTCAGATCGGCGTCGCCCTCGTCGCCCATTGCGCGCGGCGCGCCGTCGTCCACGTCGCCGGCGCCGGCGCCGGCGCCGGCGCCACCGCCGCCACTGCCGCCTCCGCCGCCGCCGTCCCGCGGTGGCGACGAGCGGTCCATCGCCTCGCGCTCCGAGTCCATGAAGCCCTCGTCGTCGCCGAGCCCGTCGCCGCCGCCGCCCGCGCCGCCGTCGGCCTGGTCGTGCGTCGGGCAGTTTGGGCCGGCGAACATGCGCACGCAGATGGTGGCGAGGTCGCGCCTCCCCTGCGTGTCGAGGAGCAGCGGGTAGGCGTGCGGCCCCATCTTGAGCTCGAGCGCGTTCGGGTTGTCCGGGTCGACCACCACCGTCAGCGGCTGGTTGTACCCCTGCTTGTAGATGGTCGACGCCGTCGTGACGAAGCGCGAGAGCAGCGATCGCACCTTGACGTTCTTGCGCGTCACCAGGATGATGCGCGGCTCCTGCTGCGGGTTGACCGCCTGGAACTCGGCGTGGCCCTTGCGCAGCATCTCCTGCAGCTCGACGTGCGTCGCCGCGTTCAGCGCGATCGGCGCCGTCTCGACCGTCACGGGCGGCCCGCCGTACGGGCCGACCGCCTCGAGCTGCAGCGTCGCGCCGGCGTCGTCGGCCGTCGGCATGTACTCGAGCTCGGTCGCGCCGTCGATCGGCCGGAAGGCGCCCTGGCTCGAGCGGTGCCACTGCAGTGACGGCGTGCCCACGAAGTCGCCGCTCCCCACCAGCATTGTGCCGAGGATGCCACCCTCGACCTGCAGGTTGGCCACGTACTCGATGCCGCCCTCGTCGTCGTCGTCGTCCTCGACGACGCGAGGCGCCTGCTTGAAGACCGAGGGCTGCGAGGCGACGGGTGGCATGTGGACCTGCTGCACCGTCGGGAAGGACGCGGGCACCGCCGCGTCGCCGATCGAGCCGGTGGACGACACTGAGCAGCGATGCGACCCGGAGCCGTAGCCGCCCGCCCGCTCCGCGCCCGCGCCGGCCTCGCGCACGACGGGCGGCTGCACGACGGGCAGCTCGGAAGCCAGGTTCTCGTAGTTCTGGATCACCTCGAGCACCGCGTCCTGGTGCTCCTGCGCCGCGATCGTCAGCGTCTCTTGGATCGCGGCCACGCGCAGCATCTCCTTGTTGAGCCGGTCCTTGACCTCCTGCAGCTCGACCTGCTGGATGAGGAAGGTCGACGAGACCTTGAGCAGGTTCTGCGTCATCATCTCGAGCAGCGAGTCGGTCGCCGCGCTCATGGTTAGGCCGTGCGCAGGCGTCTTGCTCTCGATCGGATGGGCGTGCGTCGGAACATCGTCTCGGCACTCGTCTGCGTTGCTTTGCCCCTGCGTCCCTGCATGGGGCGTACCGGCGAGGTATCGGCCGGCGTAACCTACGCCTCAGCTTCTTACAGGTAGAAGTTGGCCTGCTGCGGCTGTGGTGTTTTGCCCTCTCGACGGGACTGTACCTCTGGATATGGCCCTTCCTCCGCGAAAAGACTTGTGTGCGACGACGGCGCGACGACCGCGGATTACGCTCTAGCAAGTCCACTACCTTCGACCCGCATGCGGGTGCCACCACTAGCCTCGCTCAAGCAGCCGCTGCTGCCCAGCGACCCACCGCCACCACCCAAGAGCAAGCCGCCGACGCCGTGGTCGCCCAAGAACCGCGGCGGCTGGGGCCGCTGCGCATGCCTGGCGGCGCCGATGCGGGCCATCGGCCTCTTCACTCCCGAGGAGTGCAAGGACGTCGGCTGGCTGGCGCTGCAGTCGTTCCTCGCGAACAGCGTCTTCGTGCTCGGCCGCAACATCGGGCCCGTCCTCTTCATGCGCGAGGTGGGCGCCGGCGCGCTGACCAGCGTAATGTTTGCGTCGGGGCTGCTCGTGCTGGCGGCGACGCCGGCCTACTCGCGATTCTCGGTCGGCAAGGAGGCGGCGCGCGTCAACCGGAGCCTGTGCCTGTTCGTGCTGCTGGTGCTGCTGCTGCTCATCACGCCGATGCTCTGCCGCGACGCGAGCGCCACCGTGCCGTACCTGCTGGCGGCCGCCGCGTACCTGCTCTTCCTCGCCGAAGACTTGCTGACGATGCTGCTGATGATGCAGTCGGCGAGCCTCGCGCAGGCGACGCTGACGGCGTACGACGGGAAGCGGCTGCTCGGGCTCATCCAGCTCGGCTCGAGCATCGGCGCGATGGTCTCCGGCCTCGCCGCCGGGCCGCTCGCCAAGGCGCTCGGGCCCGAGCGGCTCGTGCTGACGCAGTGCGTGCTGCTGCTCGCGTCGCTCGGGCCAAACGGGCCGATCTGGCGGCGCGAGCGCGCGCTCTCGTCGTCGACGTCGTCCAAGGCCCAGAAGGCCAAGAAGGCCGCGGCGGCCGCCGCCACCGACGCGCCGCCCGAGCAGCAGCCGCCGTGGTACGCCAACGCGTTGATCCTCGCGATGGCCTTCCAGAACTTCTCGATCATCTTCTGCAAGACGACCTTCGAGTACCAGTACAACGTGCTCGTCGCGGGCACGGTGTCGCTCGACGCGATGGTGACGCTGACGGGGCAGCTCTACGCGGCGGCGGGCCTGCTCTCGTCGCTGGTCAACATCTTTGGCACGACGTCCGTGATGCGCCACCTCGGCATGCTGCCGCTGCTCATGTCGAGCCCCGCCTTCCTCCTGCTGTCGGCGCTGCTCTCGCTCGCGGTGCCCGGCGTCGCCGCCGCCTTCGTCGGCCGCATGTTCGACCTGACGCTGCGCTGGTCGATCAACAACACGAGCAAGAGCCTGCTGTGGATCGCGACGCCGCTGCAGCTGCAGCAGCGCGCCAAGCCGTGGGTCGAGGGCACCGTCAAGAAGGGCGCCACCTCGATCACCGCCGTCGCCATCGCGCTCGTGCTGCCGCTCGCGCGCGCGTGCGGCGTGCCGGGCACCGCCGGCGTCTCGGTGCTCGCGGCGGCGGTGGCGTCGGTGTGCCTGGTGCTCTGCGTGCGCATGCACCGCCTCTACTACGACGCGATGTGGTCGCAGATCGTCACGCGCGAGCTCAAGCTGTGCGAGCGGCCGCTCGACGCGGCGACGCTGTGGGCGGGCGACACGCACGGCGGCGACGACGGCCACGCCGCCGGCGAGCTGCTCTCGAGCGGCGCGATGCCGCTCTCTCCCGCGCTCGACGCGCGCGTGGGCGACGCGGTGCTGCGCAAGCTGCAGGACGGCCCGCCGCACGTGCAGCTCTACATTCTGAGGCAGATGGGCGAGGCGCTGCCGCTCGACGCGTGGCGCGCCTTCCTCGGCGGCTGGGCGGCGCTCTCGCCCGCCGTGCAGGCGCGTGTCCTCAAGATGTGCCGCGACGACTCCGAGCGCGTGCAGGACGGCTGGCTGCTGCAGAGGCTCGGCGAGATGGCCGCGGTCGTCGCCGCGTCGGCGGCGGCGAGCGAGCGAGGCTCGGTGGGCGTGGCGGCCGCGGCGGCCGGCGGCCGCGGCGACGACGGCCAGGCGGCGGACGAGGCGGCGCGCGAGGCGGAGGAGGAGGGCGTGCTGGGCGCGGTGCTGCCGATGGCGCTGATCGCGTGCGGCGAGCGGCGGCTCGTCTCGGCGGAGGGCGTGCTGGCGCGGATGCTCGAGTGCGCGCACCCGCGCGTGCGCGCGGCGGCGGCGGTGGCGCTGCTGCGGCTCGGCTGGGGCGTCGGGCTCGGCTTCCTCTCGTCGGCGGCGCTCGGCGTCCTCGAGGCCATGTGCGGCGTGCCGCTGTGGGGCGGGCGCGGCGGCACGCCCGGCGGCGCCGCGGCGGGCGCCGCGCTGGTGGCGGTGGCGGCCGAGGACGGCGGCGGCGGCGGCGTGGGCGTGGGCGCCTCGGCTGCGCTCGGGATGGGCGCCGAGGAGAGCGAGGCGGCGCGGCGCGAGGAGCTGACGGCGCAGGTGGCGGCCGCCGCGGCCGAGTGGGAGGCGCAGCTCGCGGCGGGCGACACCGGGCGCGCCATGGCGAGCGCCCTCCGCCTGACGCGCCTCCGGGGTGAGCTCGCCGCCTCTGCCGCGCCCGCCGCCGCCGCGCCCGCCGCCGCCGCGCCCGCCGCCGCGCCCGCCGCCTCCACGCTGGTGGTGGACGTGGCGTTGGCCGCTGCCGCCGCTGCCGGTGGCGGCGGCGGCGCCACCGGTGGCGGCGGCGGCGGCGGGGCGGCGGGGCGGCTCGCCGCGTGCGTCGAGCCGTACAAGAAGGCGGCCAAGAAGGCGGCGGCGGTGGCGCTGCTCGAGGACCGCGTCGTCGAGACGCTCGACGCCCTCGACATGATCAACTCCTTCCCGCACGAGCTGCTGCCGCCGCGCTCGCTGCTGCTGCTGCTCGGCCACGACTCGCTCCACGTGCGCGACGCGGCGCTGCCGCTGCTCGGCGACGCCGCCGCGACCGTCGTCGAGTCGCCGCAGCTGCGGCCGATCATCGTCGCGGCGGTGCGCTGCCTGCAGTGGCCCGACACGAGCCGCCGCGCGCTCAAGGCGCTGAGCAAGCTCTGCGCGCACGGCGGCCGCGCCATCGAGGCGCGCGTGGGCCAGTGCGCGATGGACCGCGTCCGCGAGCTCATCCGGGACCACGGCAACGCCGAGTCGTCGATGCAGATGCCGACGCCGAAGCCGCCGCAGCAGCCGCAGCCGCCGCCGCCGCAGCCGCCGCCGCCGCAGCCGCCGCCGCCGCAGCAGGCGGTGGCGGTGGCGGCGCATCAGCAGGCGGCGCCGCCCACCGACGCCGACGCCGAGGAGCAGCCGCCGCGCGACTCGCTGCCTCCGCTCGGGGCGGCGATCAGCGGCCTGCTCTCCGTGCTGATCGCGCACACGGCAGGCAGCCACGCCGCGGCCGACGGCGCCGACGACGACGCCGGTGCGGGCGGCGGCGGTGGCGTCGTGGGAGGGGGGGGAGGCGACGGCCATGCGGACGAGCTGCTCGCGCTGAGCGG
>Ga0209713_10000465_pt1 | contig 22845 bp, 43 predicted proteins | sample ArcOceMetagenome_3_FD_187444 | JGI IMG/M metagenome (GOLD analysis project Ga0209713, IMG submission 187444) | Marine eukaryotic phytoplankton communities from Arctic Ocean - Arctic Ocean- Svalbard ARC20M Metagenome (SPAdes) (version 2) | ecosystem: Environmental > Aquatic > Marine > Oceanic... | reverse complement strand
AAAAATGGCCTGCTTTATTTAAATCTTTAGGTATAGTTAATTTAAACTTAAATGATAAAGCGCAACGTGAAAAATTTTTAGAAGATTTAATTTCTACTGAAGTAGATGAAAATGGTAAACCAATCCCTGGATTAGCTTCTAAATTTCCTAAAAGCTTTTGGAGGAATTTTCAGGGGACAAGCACTTCTGTTTCTGAAATGCGAGGAGACGTTAAGTTTTACAAAATGCAAGATGGTTCTTTTGCGCCTGGAGTTTTAGTAAAAGGGAAAGATGGTAAAACAAAATATAAAGCTCCTAAAAATGCATTTAGAAAATATGCTAGCCACGTTTTCTTTTTAAATGTTGCTGATGCCAAAGCTTGGATTGAAAAAGCTGAAAGTAAAGGAATTAAGTTTGCTCCTGAATCTGACATGTTTAAAGATTTACTATACAAAGAGCCTTACACTCAAAAAGTAAATAAAAAAGAGGTTTTATTACTAAACAAAGAAAGATTTAATGATGTCAACTTTATAAACAGACAAGAAAATAAACTAAAAGCTTTAGAGAGTATATTTAAAACTTTTGAAAAGTTTATGGCCGAAGGGAAAGGAAAAAATAACGCAGCTTTAGTAGGCGGCTTGCTTAAGTCTACAGCTGGTTGGCAAGGTCATTTTATAAGAAAAAGCGCTCCAGTTAGGTTTTTTCAAACAGGTAAAATGTTTGATGCTGACGGCAAAAAACTCTTTACAGAAGAGCATACGCTGCCAGCTACTGGAATTGCTCAATATTTATTTATTCAAGCAGCTAGCGGTAATATTTCTAAAAGCTTTCCTAATGTTAGACGTAACTTTTTCCAAGGAGCATTATTAAACGTTAACGATAATAAGCTTGCTGGTATCGGTATTGATGGCAAGAAATTTAGCTACAAAGAAGCCACTCCAGAAGGATGGACTTTAGAAGACAATATATGGGCTAGGTATTTTAATGCCAACGTAGCTAAACAAGGTTTTGGTATTGACCCTAATTCTTTGATGACTTATCAAGGAAAAACTATTTTTGATGTATACGGAGTTGATAGTACAGGCGCTTTTATAGATGATAACTTTAATAACACATTAAAGAAAACAGCTAAAGCTAATAACTTAATTTTAGAGCCTTCAGAAAGATTCAGTAAATCTACGCCTTTTGGAAATCCACAAGTGTTAAGTTTAATGGAAACTTTAGACAACGAAAACACAGCTCAAGAAACTAAGTTTAGTAAGTCTTTAAATCTTAACAAAGATTTTAATGATATAATAGCTAACAAAACAGGCATTGCATCAGACAAAACATACGCTAGAGTTAAAGCTGAGGTTGTTGGAGCTAGTAAAGGTAAATGGAAGTTTTTTATACCTCCATCTGCAGAAGACTTTGTGGGCTTGTTATACGCTACATTAGGCAAAGGGACTATTGGAGATGCTCAAATGGCTTGGTATAAAGCTCATTTATTAAATCCGTTTGCATCTGCTATGAACGATTTAGCCAATGATAGAGCCGCTTTAATGCAGGACTTTAAAGCTTTAAAGAAAAATCTTAAAATAGTACCTAAAAATTTACGTAAAAAAATACCAGGAGAACCATTTACTCAAGAGCAAGCTGTTAGAGCTTATATATGGAATCAACAAGGTATGGATATACCTGGTATGTCTCAACAAGATCAAAAAGATTTAGTTGATTTTGTAGAAAAAGACTCTAATTTAAAAAGCTTCGCTGCTGAACTAATAGCAATAAATAAAGATGATGCATATGCTGCTCCTGATGCTGGTTGGATTGCTGGTACTATAGATACAGACCTTATGAAAGGTTTAAATACTACAAAAAGAACTAAATATCTAAGCGTATGGCAACAGAATGTTAATGAAATATTCTCTGAAGAAAACTTAAATAAGCTTGAAGCTGCTTACGGTAAAGAATATAGAGTTGCAATGGAAAATATATTGCAACGTATGAAAACTGGTAGAAACAGAAGTTTTGGTTCAGACACTATAACTGGTAGATTTACAGACTGGTTAACAAACTCTGTTGGTGCTATTATGTTCTTTAATACTAGATCTGCTGTACTTCAAACTATATCTGCTATTAACTTTGTAAATTTTAGTGATAACAATGTTTTAAAAGCTGGACAAGCTTTTGCTAATCAACCACAGTATTGGAAAGATTTTGTTAAGTTATTTAATTCTCCGTTTTTACTAGATAGACGTAGTGGAATAAAAATAAATGTAAACGAAGCTGATATAGCTGAAATGGCTAAAGGTCCTGGAAATAGTGCTAGAAATGTTATTGCTGGATTACTTAAATTAGGTTTCTTACCAACACAAATAGCAGATAGCTTTGCTATCGCTTCAGGTGGTGCTACTTTTTATAGAAATAGAATTAAAGCTTTAATGAAAGAAGGATTATCTCAAGCGGAAGCAGAAGAATCAGCTTTTAGAGACTTTAGAGAAATTGCAGAAGAATCGCAACAATCAAGTAGACCTGATAAAATTAGTCAACAACAAGCTGGTCCATTAGGACGTATAGTATTAGCTTTTGCTAACACGCCAGCACAATATGCACGACTGATTAAAAAAGCTGCTAGTGACCTTAAGAATGGTCGAGGGGACGCTAAGACAAACATATCTAAGATCATATACTACGGAGTTGCTCAAAACCTTTTATTTGCTACTTTACAGCAAGCTTTGTTTGCTATTGGATTTGGTGATGAAGAAGATGAAGAGAAAAAACGTAACGAAAAGTATTTTGATATTGCAAACTCAATGTCTGATAGTATACTTAGAGGTACCGGTGTTTATGGAGCTGTTGCTTCTGTTGTAAAAAATACAGCTATAAGATTAGCTAAAGAAGCAGATAAAAAAGCACCTAAATATCAAGATGCAGTAGTTAAAGGAGTGTTACAAATATCTCCGCCTGTGTCTTCTAAAATAGGTAAATTACAGTCTGCCGGTAGATCATTCTCTTGGAATCAAGAAGAAATGAGAACAAAAGGTTGGGCAATAGATAATCCAGCTTACTTAGCAAGTGCTAATGTAATATCAGCTGTAACAAATATACCACTTGACAGAGCTGTTAAAAAAGTAACTAATGTAGTTGACGCTGGGGATGGTGAGGTTGAATTTTATAAAAGAATAGCGCTAGTATTAGGATGGTCAGCATGGGAACTTGGCATTGAAAAAGAAAAATCTAAAAGTCCTACTAGCAGATCAACAAGAAGAACAAGAAGTAAAAGAACTAGAAGTAAATCACGAACCAAAAAAAGAAACTAAATGACAGAGAAAGCAAAAAATGATTTAAGACATTACTCCGGTGCTGCCGGTATTTTTATTCTAATTATATTTTTACTTTTATTTTTAAGTTTCAACGAAATTCCTCCAGTTAACAAAGACATTTTTGTGACAGTGACAGGAATGGTGGTAGGTAGTCTATCAGTTGTAATATATACTATAATAGGCCGAAATCCAGATGAAGTTGCTAATTTAACTAAAAAAGTAGAATCACTTGAAACTGCTAACGATCATTTAATTAGACAAAAAGATGAGTTAGAGAATATGGTTATTACTTTACAAGAAAACATGATAGATAAAGTTAGTATTCTTGGAGCAAGTTTTATTGATAATTTAATTGAAAGAAAAAAAGCTAAATGAAGTTAAAATATTTTTCAGACAAAAATGATTTTAAAGGCAACATGGATAAAATGGATTCTAAGCTATTAGGGATGTTAGACGCTCTAAGATCTGAGTATGGATTCCCTATTATACTAACATCGTCTTACAGATCTCCAGAGCATCCTATAGAAGCTGCTAAAGCAGAACCAGGTGAACACGCTCATGGAGCAGCAGTAGATATAAAGTGTGTTGGAGGAGAAGCAACTTTAAGATTAGTAAAGGCAGCTTTAAAAGTTGGCTTTTTAAGAATAGGAGTATCAAGAAAGAAAAACTTTGTGCATTTAGGTATAGGTTACCCTGGAGCACCTAGAATGACAATGTGGACTTATTAAAATTAGAATTATGAAATCACCCCTTACTGAAGAAAATGAAAGGCGATAGCTGCTGGAAAGGCTATGTTGCTAAAGGAAAAAAGAAATCTCCTAGCGGAAAGAAAACTAAAAGCGGAAAAATAAAAATGGTTAATAACTGTGTAAAAAAATAAATATGAAATATTTAAAAAGTAAATGGAACTCATTAATGTATTTTCTAATGTTTAAAAAATACAACGAAACTTGTGACTGCGATGGCAATTGCACTTGTAAAGAATAGGAATAGATAAAAATGGGCACCATACCCAAAATTCCTGTAACCAAGAAGGGCTCTCATAACGAGAGCCCTTTTTTTGATTTTAATAATTAACCGTCACAAGATACACAAGAAGGATCCATAGCACTTGCAGCAATATCACCACGTAAGACGCTTTCGGTTCTGACATAATATAAGGTTTTAACGCCTTTTTTCCAAGCATCCATGTGAACTTGATTAATCCACTTAGGTGTTGCTTCTGAAGGAAATGCAAGGTTAAGACTAACTGACTGATCAACATACTGTTGTCTAAGGCCAGCTTGATTTACTAATTCTAATTGATTAATCTCTTTAAAGGTTTTAAAAACATCTTTAGCAGGTATATCATGATCACCCATAAGTATATCATCTAACTTTTTAATTCCTTGTACAGAGCCTCCATCTTCTAATATCTTAGCCCAAGTTTCTTCATTATTTAAACCACAGTCACTTAAAACAGATTCAAGTGTTGGGTTTTTTCTTATGAATGTTCCTTTTGCCGATTGCTCAGTAAAGACATTAGCAGCCCAAGGTTCAATACCAGGGCTAACATTGCCAGATAGTTTTGAGTTTGATACTGTTGGAGCAATAGCCCTAAGGTGGGTATTGCGCATACCAGTACCGACACACCAAAGTGGTTCACCAAAAACCTCAGCAAGATCCATTGAAGCTCTTTCACTTTCAATTTTAATTTGACTAAAAATCTTTCTAGTTTCAAACTGAGATAATAAACCTTCAAACGGTAATCCTTTCTCTTGCAAATAAGTATGCCAACCAAGAGCTCCGAGTCCAAGCGCTCTACCTTTTTCTGCAGATCTGACAGAGTTTTCAAACCCAATTTTTCCTTTGGCTCTTTGGATAAATTCTTCAAGTACGCCATCAAGAAACCAGATAGCGTCATAAATAATATTAGTATCTTTCCACTCATCGTATTTAGCTAGGTTTAAACTAGACAAGCAACAGACAAAGCTATGACTTTCATCAGTATGTAGAGTTATTTCGCTACATATATTAGTCATGTGAACTTTTAATCCATTTTGCTTGTATGCTTCTGGGTTATTTTTATTTGTATTTCCTTTAAAGAGTATATAAGGTTCTCCAGTTGCTTTACGTTTTTGAAGTAATCTTCCCCATTTACGTCTAGCTTCTTGATTTCCTTGCTCAAGTCTTCGCATAAACTTGTCACCGACCACAGCGCACTGGTGTAGATTGAGTGATTGTCTATTGACGTCTCCTTTAGGTTCTCTAATCTCCAACCACTCTTCAAAGTCGGGGTGATCAATATTGATATTAACTGATGCAGCTCCGCGGCGGACAGATCCTTGATTAGTGGCGAGTATTGTTGAATCGTAGATTTTGCAAAACGGCACCACTCCATCAGATGTTCCATTACCTTTTATTTTAGCTCCAGCAGGTCTTATTTGATTAATACCAATACCAACTCCGCCGCCATGCTTAGCGAGTAGCATCATTTCTAAATTCTTTTGACCTATATCATTTATGCTATCTGCAACGTCGATACCAAAGCAGCTAATCGGTAAGCCCCTATCAGTGCCGGTATTAGAAAGAACAGGGCTAGCAAGGCAAAGCCATCCTTTCCAAATGTACTTGAAGAACGTTTCTGCAAGTTCTGGTCGATCCAATCGTCTAGCCACCGTTGAGCAGACTCTGTTGTAGGCATCTCTCGGGGTTTCTCCGTTAAGTAAATATCCCCCGGATATAGTCTTCTTGTATACTTCTGTTTCTCCCCACTCTGGGTAATCTTGTCCTTTGATCCACTCATTATTCCACATTTAAATCTAGTTTTTTCTCTTGTTTAACTTCTGCTGTTTTTTTAATCTCTTGTACTTTTTCTATTTCTGTTTTAAGCTCGTCAACAGCTTTTTTATAACCTGGAAGCTTTTTTAAAACCTCTAAAGTTCCTCTAGACAAATCTTTAGTTTCATTTATATCGTAAATAATTTGCTGTATTACTCTCGTTAATGCATCAACCTTGTTACGCATTTCAATTAATATACTTTCTTTCATTTTAATATGTTTTCCATTGAGTTTTACTTAATATAATTGGACTAGCATCTTCGTGATGTGTAATCATATAACAGTTATCTTTTTCTGTTACTAAAACAGGTTTATCTTTAAACCTTTGCTTGTAAGTTTGTCTTACGTATTCTTCAATCTGTATACTCATGAATTACTTATTAAATAAATTAGATATCCTATTATTACGTTTATGTTAACTGCAACTAGATTCCATTGCTTAGCCACTATAACCTGTGGAACACACAATATACCTCCAATTATATAACTTATAGCTCCTATGTTGCCATAGTTTAATATATAAGGTCCAATCATTATGAACGCTGTGCCCATGTATCCTAGTCGACCTGACAGCCTTTCGTTGACCGTCAGTCTTCTATCTTTTACTAGTTTTTTAAAAAAGTTTTTATCCATTACCAAATATCTTCAAAATCTTCTCCTTCACCTGCTTTCGAGTAATCAGTAGGACGAACAGCGAAAAAATCAGTATGAGTATGCCCGCCTGTAAGGTGGTAAAACCAGTTGAGGTTATTTGATCCTGACTCGTCGTATGCAAAGTACTGCCCGAGGTCGAAGTAACCGAGTTCTGTAAGTTTTTCATTTAATCTTTTTCTAATAAATTGTTTTAAGTCATAAGCTTTGATGCCTTCTATATCGCCCATTTCAAACATTTTGTCAATATATGCTTCTTCAGCTACTAACATTGTTGTTGCTGCTGTTACAACATCTTCTCTGCATTCGTTTAAAAGATATTCATCTTCTTCGCACATGTGTCTAAATAATCTACATCCCATTTTACTATGTAAAGACTCATCTCTTACGGACCATTTCATCTGTTGGCCAATGCCTTTAAGCAAATTACGAAGCTGAAAACTATATAGCACAGCAAAAGCGGAATAGAGAGATACGCCTTCTGCAAATGCAGAAAAAATAGCGATAGACTTGCCAATCCCACGAGGGTCAGAACCAGTGTAACTAACAAGGTTATCGAAGCGTTCCGCCGTGGTGGGTTCGTGTAAAAATGCTTCATAGTCTTCTAATCCTAACGTTTCATTTAAATAACTATATGCTACTGCGTGTATTGTTTCTTGCGAACCAAACATCATTGCCATTTGTTGTATTTCATGCTTTGGAAACCAGTTAACTACATTTTGTGTCCAGTAATCAGACACTGCACATTCAGTTTGAGCAAAACCTAATAGTATATTACCTACTAAGTTTTTCTCTTCTTTAGTTAGTTTTTCATTCCAGTCTTTAAGATCACCTGACATTGGTATCTCAGTATGTAACCAAAAGGCTTGAGCCTGTTTTAACCAACCTTCTGTGTAGTACTCTGGGTACTCAAAAGGTTTGTAGGCTATTCTTTCATCAAATAATCCCATTATTTATCAATTTTTAAAGCTATATCTACACAAAAAGGCAGATACAGCACGTGTTCATTAAATTCTTTTTCCTCGTAAGTTCTAATACCTATTAATATTCCAGGGTAAAACCCCATTGTAATTTCCCAATTTCTACTCATAACAGACTATATTAAATTCATTTTGTTTTTCTACAAGGTCTTTATAAAGCATATAACCTTTATTTTCCATAGTCCATTTAATCCATCGATCAACTTGTCTTTCAGAATACTTTTGCCTAGCTACGCTCTTAGCTTCTCGAGGATTAACTCTACCGTTATATCGCATTCTTTTTGGTTTTGAGGTTTATATAATGTATAACTAGGAAATTGATTGGTGACCAATTGTTTGAATAATTTCCATCGCATTGGAAAAGATTCATTAGCTCTACCTTTTGTTTCTATTATAAAATCTTGGCCAATAAAATCAGGCGTATACTTTATAGGTAGTATTCTTTTGCTACCTCTGTTAGTATAGTCACCTTTGCCATTAGCTTGTCTTTCGTAGCATTCGTTTTCAAAATGAAAACCATTTAACAAAACAAAAGTTTCACCTTCATATTTAGCTTTAATCTTGGCTTTTCTAAGAGCCATATACATATATCGTTCGAGTCCTGAAGCAAAGTTTATACCATCGTATGTAACTTTTTTAGACTGAACAGGACCTTTTTTTCTTTTATAAGGTTTTTTCATAGTGTTCTCCTGTGTTTCCGTTTTGAGCTATTATATTCATACGTTCATCATCCTCTTCGAAAGCATGAGCAGAGCAAGGTGACACTTTGTCATACTCTACATTAATACGATTTAACATAGCTTCTTCAACTTCATCAGCTAAACATCGCTTAGCTGCTTCAATATAAAGCAATGCATCCATAAGCTCTTCTTGTACATCAATTAAGAATCTATTAAGATCTTTTTCTTGACCTACAATTTCTTGCATCATAGTTGCACCGTACTTTTTTTGACCTATTAAGCTTCGTTGATCCATCTTATGGAGTACAGCTTGTACTATTTCGTCTTTAGTTTCTATTTTCATTATAAAGTTTCTTTAACGAAAGTTCCATTAACCATTGAACCTTTTCTTTTGTTAATAACATTGTAAGCAGACTCGATACAGTGCTCAATACTAACGCCTCTTAAATGAGCTAAGTTAGTCAAAACTACAACCATATCACCTATAGCATCTATAACTTCTGGCTGATCATCTTTAAGTATTGCTTGAGCTAACTCGCCAGCTTCTTCTTGAAGTTTAATATACTGAGTTTTAGCATCACCTTTAGAGTATAAACCTCTGTTTTCAGCCCATTCTCTTATTAATTGAAATTGTCCTATTACAGGCGCCGTTTCAATTAACGAATCTTTAGCCGGTTGCTTAGACTCGCTTTCAATAAATTCTTTTAAAGACTTATTGTAAATATAACATCTGTTAGCATTATACATAGATGTTCTTGCATTTTGAACCATCCACGGTATTAAATTAAGAGTTAAATCTACGTCACCATCATCAGGAGTTATCCATTGCAAACCTATGTTATCCATTAAATGACCCTTTAATTTGTTTAATGGTATTGGGAAAGTTACTGTTTGTTTTGTTACGTTTACGTTCATTTGATTAAATTTATTACAGTGTAAATCTTTGTATAATTGCCTGTCGACCCTATAGCCATAAGACTTTTGAAGTTCTATTTCCAATAAAGATATTTCATTAATATCTTCACTAGTATGTAGAACTTCATATTCGTCTGGAGCATAACCTTGTTGCTCCGTAACTCTACTAATAAGATTACGTGTTACGCCTATCTTTTTACCAGGTATATGATAAATGTTGTACATTTTTTATTTTATTTTTTCGTTATATAAATGTAAGTTATGAGCGAAGTGATAGTAGCTACCTATTTTCATAGAAAGTCTCTCTGCAACAGTTTCTTGTAGCGATGCAAAACAATATTGATCGTTACAAAAGCCATACCAGAGATCGTTAGAACGCATTAGAACTGACATCTCAAGTTTATCATTAAGCACAGTAAACTGAACTGCATAAGTACAAGGCGTATCTTTAGCATAAGTATCAATTTCTTTACCGTCATAAATAGATATTACAGCTTGTCTTGTGTCTTTGTTAGACTTTAACATTGCTACAACTTTATCTAGTTGATGCTCTCTTTCCCATTGCCAACCATAATTAGATCTTACTAATCTACTTGAGTCTGCCATTGTTTCCCATATAGGCGGAATTGATCCGTAGATGTCGCCTAATTTGTCTATACTAGGATCACCTGAAAGATACCATTGCCATTCAGCTTCTGCGTACTCCTCGTTGAAACTTCTATAATCAGCTTTTATGTTTTTATCTTTAGGATTATGTATGTAAAACCCTACATTGAATAAAGCTTTAGTGTTGTCAAAATCAACACCATGAGTTTTAATCTTAATATAAAAATAATCAAACGCTTCACTTGCAGTTTTAAAATTAGATTTTATTTTCATTTATTTCTTTTGTTATAATAATATATACAATACCTATACATGATTTCCATTATGCTATGTTTATCACATATTTCAGGAGAATTATGAACAGTTTTGTGTTTGCCTGGAAGACTTATGCCTACAGCCCAAGAACCTATTGTGTCCTTAACAGCTACAGGACTTATTATAATATTGTTTTTAACACAATACAAATAAGCTTCCTCTTCCTCTTTTGATTGCATGTAGTTGTCTGGTAGTCTTCTTTTAGCCTGTTCTTTGGCTCTTTTAGATCCTACGCTCATTCCCAGGGCATAGGTTCGTTAGACATATCTACAGGTTCGTGAGGTATAAAGCAACCTGACTTTGGTTCCCATTTAAAATGAGCTTCAGCACCATTCTCACCTAAGTTTTGGAATTTGACTTTGAGAACTTTTGCCTTAACTGTCCTATTTTCATAGTCACGATGTACAAGTATACCATGATAGCTAGCATCGTACCATTCGCCGCCACCTTTAATATTGTACATAGTCGGTTCTTCAATTTTACCATTTCCATCTTTGTACATTTTAGTAGGGTGAGCAACTATAAACACTAACACATCATATTTTTTAGCAAATATCTCTATTTTGCTTAAATATTCCATAGTGTATCTATTAACATCTTCAGTTTTACAGTCAACATCTCTTACTTTATTAAACGGATCTATCACTAGGCATTTAATACCTTTACGTTTAACAAGTTCAGCACCTTTACGAAGTACTGATTCTAAAGTATAACGTTCCATGTCTATATGATAGAAATTATCATTAACATGATCTGCAATTTGATTCCATTTATCACTGTGAATATCTGCTGCGCTTGGCATACCTTGCCAGACTTTACGCATTATTTTATGTGCGTGCAAATAAGTTGGTGCATTCTCAGGTGAAGCAAACGCCGTTTTCCAGCCATAGTTTTGGTTATACCCAACAACCATTTGATCGACAAAATCCGATTTACCGCTAGACGGAATACCAGTGACAGTAATGAATTGACCAGTGTAAGTCGAAAATATGTCGTCGAAATTCTGTAAGCCAATTTGAAATCCTGGTTTAAAACCATTACGAACAAAGTCCGTAATTTCACCTTCGATATCTTTAAATGTTGTGACGTTCTCAAGCGGTACTGGTCTCGCTCCGGTAATACACTCTGCCAGTTTTTCTTTTCCATGTTTAAGTAAATATTCATTTGCATCTTTACAGTCGTCAAATGAAGCTAAGAAACAAACTTCAGCACCAAGTCTTCTTATAAGTTCTTGTTGCAAAGCTTGACCAGCTTCGTCTGCATCAACAGCTAATATTATTCTTTCTTTATCTTCAAAGTAATCAATACAACTATCAAGATAATCTAAGTTATTAGTATTTAATGTAGCTCCATTAGGTACAGATATTGAATTAGGCATACCAGCTTCATGAAGTGCTAACACATCCATTTCACCTTCTACTATAATACATTGATCGTAACCAATTATACTATTTATATTATAAAAGACTTTCTCAGCGCCCTTATATAATTTAAAGTTCTTTCTTCCATCGCGATACTTAATATTGATAAGTTGATCGCCAATAAAATAATTGAACTTTATAACGTTCTCGGTTTTACCGGTTTGTGGCATGTACTCTGGACCCTCGCCGATCTTAAGATCTTGGAGGGTTTTCTGAGTAATTCCTCTTGTACTGAACCAGTCTTCAACTTTAGTACTTACCTCTTGCACTGTAGGCTTGTCTGGTCTTATATAGACTTTTTCAGACGAACCTTTGCGCTCGTAGGTATGTAGTTGAAAACTAGTGTTACAATTATGGCAAGTACCGAGACCACGTTCCCAATCATAAGAAGCACATTGTGCTTTTTGGTTCTTAGGTTGTCTATCAGAAGAACACAGAGGACAAGTCCCCTGCGGTTTACCTTCAGCTAGACCATATTGATTGAAATCATCAATCAAGAATCCATTGATCTCACTTGTTTGCATTAATTCTTTTTCTGTATAAAGTAGAATGCTACTATAGCTCCTATTGTCAATAAAACACAAATAATTATATTCATAGTATTTATATAGTTTTAATCTTCTATTAATGTTATTTCGCCGTTTTTGTTTTTACGGGCTATTATATAATCCTCCATTAAAACGGAAGATCATCTTCGACCTTCTGAGGTTGGCCAGCAGCTTGAAAGCCTCCGTTGCCTTGAGCATCATCTCTTGGCGGTACAGCTACATTACTTCCATTAGTCCAAACAACTTTAACATTACCTAAATAAACTTTAGGTGCTTTAGCTTCACGCTCTTCTTTACTTTGCTCTATAATAATAGGGCCATTGTTACCGAAGTTATCAAGCTCGTCGTTTAATGTAATAGTAACAGGTAAGTATTTACCTTTCTTACCTACATAGATCTTACTTTTATCAATCTGATCTAAATTAATACTTGTTTTAATAATACTTGCCATTCTTAGTAAGTGTTTAATTGGTTAAACATTCTTGTTAACTGGTCTTTATTAGCTCCAGTGTTTCTACGTAGATTATCTACTGCTTTTACGTGGTTTTGATTTGTGTAAAAGTTGGTTTCATTGGTTTTGATTCCTGTTACAGAACATACTTTTTTTCTGGTTCTTGGCATAATTAAAGTGTTTCGGATTTAAAATATTGGTTTGGGTCAAAATCTTTACTGTCAAAGAATAACTCATACTGAGCTACTGCTTCTTGCACTTTACGTTGACCTTTTTCGTAAAATGAGCTTGAACATTCGCATATTTTTATTTGATGGGTGTTTTTGTCTATGACCATAAATAACATATCATAGCCAAATAACTGATTGTAGATAAAAGCTTGACTGTCGTAATTGTACTTAGATGCAGAGTATCTGAATTTCTCTATATCGTTTGTAGTTTTTAAGTCTATAACTAATCTTTCACTGTGATTAACTATATCAGCTTTACCTTTCCACATTTTACCCTCAATCTCTTTAATGCCTGGAATTTCATATTCTACTTCTCCACTAGTAATTAGATCTTTGCATACGGTGTTAGACATCATTTTGTCAACCATTAACTCAATTTGATCTACTTCTTGTTGTAGTAAACATAATTCTCCATTAGAGATCTCTTTATACGCTTTAGTATTCCTTGTAGTTGACTGTACAATCTTAAAATTCTTAAGTTTATTAGGTTCTAGTATAGCGGTATGAAAATAACCGCCAACTAAGAACGCTGGTATAGTCTTTTGAGGAGTATGCAGCGCTAAAGGATTTTTTAATAAAGTAGATATATCTGAGTTGCTTAGATATTGCTTTCCAAACTTACCGTAGTAATGCTCATCTTCTTCTAACTTTTTTAAAACTGCTTTAGTGTCCATTTATAGTGTTGTTAATTCTTGTTCTACCTCCTTGGTTAGAACATACTTAGCTTTGATAGCTTCTAGTTTACCGCCTGACTTAATGAAATCTTTTGCCTTAGCTATTTGCGTAGCATTCATTGGTGTTTTTGAGTGGTCATTACTAGCATCACTATCTTGGGTGTCATCAATTAGAAACAAATTACCTAAAGAATATTTCTTACCATAAGAAGACGCAGAGCCAAATTGCTGAGGTGTCTGCATACCTTTTTGTAGTAAGTCAACGCCAACTAGAGCTGTAGCTGAAACGTGGTTTTCACCATCTGAAATTGTAGCTTTACTTTCTAGTATAGGCATTGGTTGGTTATTGATTAATGTTTCGTTAATCGTAACTGATACTCCTAGTTCTAATAAATAGGGTTTTGTTGCTTCTAAAATGTCTTCGGCAGATCTGAAGTTGTACTTGCCGAATGAGTTAAATCTACTTTTTTTCGATTTAAACTTTGTCTGAATAGTTGAGAGCTTTTCGTTTATTGTCATTGAATTGTGGTGTTTGGTCTTATATATATAATCACATATATAAAACTGGTTTTACATTTATATTAATATTTAACTTACAGATAGTCAATCACTTGCGCAGGGTCTACATTTTTAATTAAACTTTGTACAGCTTGCTTCTTTAGCTCTGAAACTCTTACGTAATCACTAGCGCCTTTTATGTTTAATTTAGCAGCTATTTCTTTAGCAGAATGCTTATCACAGTCTAATCCGTAAGATAATCTTAGTACTTCGTATTCGTTTTTAGTTAAATGCTTTAACATTAAACTTTTTAAATAAGAATTTAATAAAGCTATATTGTACGGCTCTGATTTATCAGGCACTTGATACGTCATATCTTCGTCGTCTTCATAAGGACTAGCGTCAATACTTAGAAATATACTATTAAAGAACATGCTAACCATCTTCTCATCGTTAGGATTCTTACGTATTTCGTTCATCTTATGTTCTGGTATACGTATATCGCCTCTGTTTATGTCTACAGCTCTACGTATAGAACCTTTAATGCGCTTAGAAAAGAAAGATTTTAATGTTTTTTCTTGATCTTCAGAGCTTTCTAATGTTAGATAGTCTAGCTTGTCAACTGACTTTATAAGACCAACTGATCCCTCTTGAATAAGATCGGTTATTGTCATAACGCCTGAAGCTTGTTGACTGGTTGAGAATTTACGAGCTATGTTTTCTACAAGAGGTAAAAACTTAGTTATAAGTTCATTTCTTTCGTAGCCAGTAAGATCTTTGAGGTCAGGTTGCGAAGCTTTGACATCCTCTTTATATCTTATGTAGTTCTTAATATTATATTTTTTCATTGAGAATTAATTTTTCATGTTTAAGTTCTTTATTCATTTTTCTATGTATTGTTCTAGTTGAGCAATTAAGCGCCTTAGATAAACCTTTAATTGTTATAGCATGTCCTTCGTCATTTATAGCTAGCATAGCCTCGTAGATGTCCTCTATCGTTACGCTTGTTTTTCTACCAATTAACTTACCTACTATTTTTAGTTTTTCATCAGTGCTTAGTCCTGTGTAATCTTTGAATATAATCTTCCTTAGTTTATTATTTGGAGGTTCTTCAAGATCACTCTGGTTTATATCTCGTATTATATTAGTTAACTTATTGGGTTTTATGGTGAATGTAGTAAATCCATTGTCTTTGTTTGAAATAAATATGCATAGCTTCTTGAATTTATTTTCAGTTAGATTAGGATTTAAAAACCATATAACTCGTAAGTGCCAACGTAAAGATTTATACGTATTAATTAATGCTTTACTTCTAAATAAATCATAAAACTCATACGTACCATCTTCGAAATAATATCCCCAGTCAAACGAATGACTAGGTTTATCTAACACAGGAAGTCTCCTATATATGATACGGTTATCGTTTAAATGTTCTATTTTTCTGTGTGACATTAGCCTGTTACTCTTAGTAGTTAATAGCCTATTGTCATATTAATATGACATGTTTTTAAGTCTGCGGCTATATTTGCGAATTAAAATTGCTTTACGCCTAAGTTCAGGCTCGTCTAAATGCGTGTCATTTCTTGTTGAAATTAATATTTCATCAATTATCTCTTGTCTTAATTCATATATACTTCTCCATAAAAAAGTTTTATGATCTCGTCTTCTTGTGCACCAAATTTTTAGGTTTCCTAGATTTATTGTCATTTTTTCTGAAAGTTTTTATAGTGGATTTAACTATTTCGTTTGTTTCTGTTAAGTGTTTATATAATTTTATGCTCATTTCGTTTTGTTTTATTACATTTACCACAATTGGTTCTATATTCTGCGTTCAAGGAGCCACAATAATAACAGCTCCATGCTTCATCTACTAAAGATTTTTTATCAAATGATTGCATAATTCCCTTTGGCTTTTAGTTATTTTGTTAGACGCTTCATTTTTATCCATGAAGTAAGCATCATCTACTTCGTCAAGTTGCAAGTTAGAAACCGGAATATATTCTTTTTCTAAACCAATTTGATTTAAACTATCAATCATAACTTTATGACAATAAACAGTTTTATTGTATTTATGAGTGTCAACTTTAAACGTAAAGAATTCAGACGTATCAATTAATTCTTGCGGGATAGTTATGCCAAATTCTTCTTTAGTTTCTCGAATCGCAGCTTGTAGTATTGATTCTCCTTTGTCTATTAAACCTTTTGGTATTCCATACCCTTCGTTTAGCTTTCTACCTCGTTGATGTCCTAGCAATAGCTTATTATTATATATTATTGCAAGGCCTGCAGATTCTAATTGTTCTTTGTTTTTCATTGTTTTTTATCTTTATTTAGTTAAATCATATAAATCCCAATGATCAAGATCAGGATATTCTTCATCAGCTTTGTCATAACATACTTGACATATTTGATAGGTGTAGTTGCACATATCATCTATATGTTTAGTTATCTTGCAAGCCTTACATAGCATAGAATCATTCATAGTTACGTATAGCTTTAAAGAGTGGATGACGGTAAGAACCTGCTGGAGTTTTTTGAAAGAACGTAAACGTTGCTACCTTGCCAATATATGAGTCGGCATTGGTAAGCATGGTTCGCATGATATCATAAGTTTCCATAACAGGCATGCCAAAAGAAATACCGTTACTGTCAACAGCAAGAAACTTCCCAATTGTACCACTACGTTTACCTTTTCCTTCAACAAAGCCAGTGATTGTTGCTTCTGTGTCTTGGAAAGCTTTGAACTTGAGTAGATTGTTTGATCGTTTGTTTTCATAAGGTAAGTTTGTGCGTAGTATAGAGCCTTCGTAACCGGCTTTTAGGTTTTGATTGTTAAAGATAGTAGCTAAGCCTTTGTTAGGTGTTAGAGTAGTTGCTACTGAGCGTACTTGAGGTAAGTTATAACCTAAAACCATTAGACGTATACATCTGTTACGGAAGTCAAACGAATGATTGTTAGTTGTTTGAATATAATCGTAGCAGTGAAACTGAATAAGAGTTTGATCTTTGGTTGCGTGCTGAGTACGTACAAGAGATATAATCTTGTTGAAGTTATCTTTGAAGTCGTGATTGTAAAGCTCGCCGTCGAGTATAACAGTTGGGTTTGTTGCGAAGAAAGGTTTTAGTTGGCGACGTAGATGCTGAACGTTTTTGAACTTTTTACCGCTGCGACTGAACGCGCCTTGCTTTGTAAAGATGCAACGTACACCGTCAAGCTTAGGCTGTAGGAACATAGTTTGATTCCAGTTGATAGCTTTTTTTTGTTGTGCGAATGCAAGCATTGCGAATTTACCTTGTTTAATCGAGTTTATCATATTTGTTTTTAATTATTTCTATTTTTCTTTTTATTATCTTAGCTTTTTCGTAATTTTCTTCTTGCACGTATCTATCTAATAAGCTTTGTAATCTTATAAGTTCTAAGTCTAGCGTTTGTTTGTCAAGATCATCTTTACTTTCTATTATAAAGTCTGATTGACTGTCTTGATTTTCAAAGACTAGATGGACTTCTGATGATACGTTGAATATAGCTTTTACAACTTTAGTTGCTACTCTTACAGCTAAATCATCCATTTGTTTGTCTGTCATATATATTATCCTATTGTGTTCGTATTTAGTTTGTAATTATTCTGCATTACGATCTGCTAACAACTGTAAAAACTCTTGTCCTGTCATTGGCTTTTCTTCCGGGTCAGATTTTCTTTTAGTAGGAACTGAGCAATACTTTTCAATAAGTTTATCAGGTTGGCCTACGAAAACCACTTTATTTTGCCATACATCATAGATCGATATAAAGACCTCAGTTGTGTCGTTTTTAGGAAAGATAGTATAGATATAATCTTGTCCCATATCGACCTCAGAGATAGCCATAAGTTCAATTCTGTCAGCTTCTTCTAATGCGCTTACAAAGTCAATTGCAAACTCACTTACGTTTTTACCTGTAATGTTATTACATATTTCAGCAAGGTCTATGCCTAATGCTGCAGGATATCCATCCCAATGCTTATATATATTAAAGAAAGCTTTATCTATGTGGTTATGTGCTTGGTCATAAGCCAAACCTTCTTGTCTTGGTATTACTCTTATTAATGCTCGTGTTGCCATTATGTTATAGTTTGTTGGTTTAAAATGTGTAGTATCACTTGTCTAGCAGTGCCTTGGATAGTCTCTTGTGCACCTTGTGCATTTCCGTACTGTAGAACATATAAGCTAGGTTTATGTGGTCTAGGAGGCGGACTATATTTATTACCTGCCATATTATGTAGTTGTTTCGTTTAGTAACGCTAAGTGATTCCATATTGTTAACTCTCTGCGTTTAAAAGAGATTTGTGAGTCTATCATTTCTTGAGTATAAGCAAAGTAAGGTTTTTGTATTGCTAAATATTCTAAACTGTTTTCTAGTACGTTAATCTTAGCAAAGCATTTGTTTGCTGTTCTGTCTTTAATTTCTGCGTCTGTCATAATTATCCTATATAAGTTAATCCTTTATAATTAAACCAAGACTTGACGCCTGGAGTTTTAATTACCTCGCCATGCTCATTAATATCTTCACATGACATATAAGCGAATGTTGGAGGTAAATCGCCTAGCATATAGCCCTTGTAGCTTTTGCCGTTTAGTTTAATTCTTGTTTTGTTTACTTTCTTAAGTTTATTCATATTTACATTTTTTACATTTACATGGGATCCACATTGAATACTTGCACATTTCATTATCTTCTGGAGTAACTATCGTAAGCGGGTATTTAATTGTGTATTTCATTATTTTTTCTTGAGTATTTCTTTTTATTTTTATAGACATTAGGTCTTGTTGCTTGCCATATTTTCATAAGAGCTTCTTTGCTAAGTTTTGGGGACTTTGTTTTCATATCACTTATATTATCCAGTAACAGTCGTATTTACTTTGTAAATAGTTCTCTGTTCTTAGTGTTATTGAATACCCATAAATTCCCCTTTGAATGAGTTCTACGCGTTCTAGATTTTATTCTATCAACTTCCATAGACTGTTCAAACTCTTTTTGTGTAAAGCCTTGACAGTGATTGCCTTGACGCTCTTTATTCCATTGAATTACTTTAATTCTTTTTTGTTCTGCTATATATTTTTTAAGCTCTGTCATTGTCATATTCTAATTGTTTAAAAGTTCGTACTGTTGTTGCTGTAAATATTGTTGATGTTGCTGTTCTAGCTGTATATTATACTGTGCTATTATATCTCTATTCCTCTTCATTAGTAAATGCTTCAAATGATTCTTCATCCATTTCGCTTTCAAGGTAGTTTAGCATATCGTATTCGTCAAACCAGTCTTCAATATCATACACGCAAACGTTTACGGGATCTTGTGGGTGCATGGTAATTCGTATTTCACTCATAATAGAATCAAAATTAGGCTTGTAGTAGAAAACTTCATTTTCATAGTTTAGATTTTGAACGTCTTGCGTTATATAAAACAACTCGTAGCCGTCAGCTGTATTTAGTTCACCTATTTCTACATCTGCAAGCGAAGGCGTTTGAATGAATTTAATGTTTGCTTCTTCTTGAAATTTTTCTAATGTTGTCATATTGTTTTCTTTACTATATTATCCGTCTGTGTTCGTATTTACTTTGTAATTTGTCAAGTATTTTATTACCTGCTTTTAATGATATTTCTTTATTTAGTATCATTCTAAATATTAGTTTTCTCAATGTTTTTAATTTTCTGCGCTTTTATAAAATCCTTCAGTGTTCTTAATTTTCTTTATCTCTCTTTCTACTGCGGTTCGAGACATTTTACCTTCCATTTCTTGTAGTATTAGACTAGTTACGTCTACACCATTATATATTGCTTTCATATTATTTTTTATTATTGAGCCTGTAATCCAAACTTCGTTATCATTCATTTATCCTAGTTTTAGTATTGTATTGTTAAACTGATCTTCGCTTATTTCACCTGCTAAAAACAGATGAATTAGTTCTTGTGTTAAAGTTATTTTGTCTTCTATTGTCATATTATTGTGTTATTGGTTTGTTACTGTAATCTTCGTAGGTAAAATCTCCTTCTTCAAAAAGATCAGACAATGCTGCGTACGCTGCTTCGCCAATATTATCTGCTCTGCCATATACATCATGCTCTTGAAAGACATCATAGTTTAAATCGTCTACGATTCGTTGAGATTCAGAGTTATATATAACCATGTTGTCTATTTCTTGATATAGTGCATCATAAAATTCATCTTGATCCATATTTTCATGATCTTTTAATCTGTCTACGATATCATTATACCAGTTTTCTTCTTTGTAATTCATATTGTTATTGTTTATTATATTATCCAGTTTGGTTCGTATTTACTTTGTAATCACATGAGCGTGAAACTCTGATCTTACTACGTCCGTATTAGTCCATTCATTAAATGGATTGAAGCATTCATAGTAGAAAGTGAATAGATCTTCCTCGTGTCCTTCTAACACTAATGTGTCTATATCGTCTGCAGTCGCGTACGCAACTAGCTTTAGTTTGCGATCATATAATTGCTCTAGTGTGTTTTGTAAGTCTATTGTATCTATTTCTATTTGCATAATAATGTTTTTAATTCGTTTTTTAATTGTATAAGTTGTATTCTACTAGTTAAGCAAAATCTACTTCTTGTAGATAAGTAACTTATACGTTTTCTGTATTCTTTTTCCATATTTTTATTTCTTTTAAGCATTCTTGTAAGCTAATACAATCAAGGTCGTAACCTTTTTTTATTAGATATATTTCAAATTTCTTGTCGTATATGTTATTCATACTAATATTATCCGTTAGTTATCGTATTTAGTTTGTATTTTACCAGTCTTCTAATAAACATTCTAAGCATAAAGGCATTTCATCTACGGTAACATCAAAATACTTTCCTTCTTCTTCACCTAAAATCTCGTTGCAATTACTGCAGTTAGTTATTTTTCTCATAGTATTTAGTAAAAGTCTTGTCTTATCCAGTTGTTAATAATTCTGCTAACTTTTAATCGATCGCTTCTGTCTAAAGCAATAAAGTCTTTGCATTCAGTCCAGCCTTTATTAAGGTTAGTTTTGTCTTCGTAGATTTTACACGCTACGTCGTGATAATTTAATGTATTCATATTTAATTTTTTAGTGAGTGTAGAGGATTCGAACCTCATTTACGGACCACTAGTAGTCGCGCCACCGTTCACTCTTTGTCATTAGTTAATATTGCAAGAGGCAACTAATTCTATAAAACTCTTTATTCTATTATCCATTAAGGATCGTATTTACTTTGTATTAAAATCCTAGATGAGTAAATCCTAATTTTATTACTCCTTCGTACATAGTTATAATCCACACGGGCATTATAAAAATCACGGCTAATATTCTTATTACGTTTTCAATTCTACTTAATTCTTTAATTGCTTTCATAGTTTATTTATTTGTGTTATGTAGTAGTAATTTGATTACTGCTTGCTTTTCTTCGTAGCTACACGTGTCATAACCGAACTCGGCAAAGTGTACTTGAGCGAGATAATCCATTTCGTTGATAAATTCTATTGCATTCATATTTTAATTGTTTTAATTGTTATTATTTCTTTATTATATTATCCGTTTACTGTCGTATTTAGTTTGTATTTAGATTAGTTATTTTCTAACTGAATCCAATACTCTACAACCTGAATATCTTTATAGGTATCCATTTTCTGACAAGTGTATCCACAGTCATCATACCAATCCATTTCACTATATAATTTAGACTTTAATTGTTCTAAAGTTATTCCATTTCTTAATTCGTGGTTTAATCTATTTTTAATGTTTATATTTACATTCATAATTTTTATACCTATTTCTAGGATTTTATTTAAAGTTATGCTCGAGGTTGCTTATCAAACCTTGGTGATCATTGATTAATATTCTAGAGGCAATCAATTTTATAAAACTCTCAGTGTCGTTTGGCGTAAGAGCTTCGTTGCTTGCTTACGTATATATTATCCATATGGTATCGTATTTAGTTTGTAAAAAGGTGTAGTATAATTTAATAGACAGGAAAGTGTAGATAGTATACCGCTATGACTATATGTCATGACACTATGTCATACGGTAGTAGTATAAATAATACTAATAGTATACAATATACTATAGATATAACTTATAGTAATAGTATAACCTAATCTTATAGTTATAATACTAGTATAGATATAGTTTATAGCAGGAAAAGGCTGAATATATAGGGGGTATCGCAGGGAAAAGTCAAAAGGTTTGGCCAAAAACCCAAAAAAAGAGGGGCCGTGGGGTAAATGAAAACCATTCTGTAAAGGGCTGACAGTCAAGCATATAGGGGTATAATACTTTACTTCCCTATAATAGCATAAAACAGTGACAGTAGCCTATTAAGGTTACTAGTAAGGGGCTATTGTCACACCCCTATGGTTATTATTCGTACTAAGTTTGTAAGATTAGTAAATAGCATGTAAAATGTGTAAGTATATAGAGTATACAATAAGCGAAGTCAACAAATGAAAAAACAATTCTACAAAACAGGCATGTTAAATGGTCCTAGTTATAAAAATAAAGCTTCTAAGGCAGGATCTGCGGTACCGTTTTATAAAACTGGATCACCTGCTCTATTTGTAACAGATTCTTTTACAGATCCAACAGATAAAGAAAAAAAGATAGACAAATCAAAAGCAACTCCTGTAGGCAAACCAAGAACGAGAACAGAAAAAATTGAAGTAGATGGTAAAAAAGGAGTTAGAACTTTTACTGATCAGGACATGCAGACTCCTGGGAGTAACGAAGGTTCTAAAGAGTTT
>Ga0209713_10000463_pt1 | contig 22875 bp, 10 predicted proteins | sample ArcOceMetagenome_3_FD_187444 | JGI IMG/M metagenome (GOLD analysis project Ga0209713, IMG submission 187444) | Marine eukaryotic phytoplankton communities from Arctic Ocean - Arctic Ocean- Svalbard ARC20M Metagenome (SPAdes) (version 2) | ecosystem: Environmental > Aquatic > Marine > Oceanic... | reverse complement strand
AATTCGTATATTAAATTTGTATATTAAATTTATTGAATGTTTATCTCTTAAATATGTATTTAATACATAGCAAGCGACGCCGCACCCGCCTTGTATAGACCCGTTGTCTCACCTACACCAGTTACGTTAATAGTTCCCTGGTAAGCAGTACCAGAACTTGTAATATCGGGGTGGTCGAATGTAAGAAGTAGGCGAATATTGTCAAAGCGATTAAGGGGAATAGACGAACCGCCAAATGCGCGCGAAGCAAGAGGGAAAACGTAATAACCGATACCAGAATCAAGCATCTCCTTGTCTAAATTAAACTGATTGCTGTACAAACCTAGAGTCTTATTAGTTATACCCCTAAGCAGGGATCCGTCCAACTGACCCGAGAACGAAGACGAATTGAGCTTAAGCTCAGCATACTTTAAAGTAGGCATAGAATCAGCGGATAGTCCGGGGAAAGTAGCGCTAATAATAAGATGAGAGCCGTAAATAGAATAATGATCTAAATCAACAGTAATTGCCTGTTCGGGGTAAAGTTTCTGAGGCACCTGAATGTTTACATTCTGTGTCATCTTGAGACGCTTGGGGATGCCGTTGGACATGTTCTTCATCTGTTCGCGCTCTTCGTTGCACATAATCATATGCTGAGCATAAAGCTTAGTGGATAGTGTGGCAGTTGGTGTCCAGGCAACTGGAGGCTGGGTGACATAATCGCCGGTAGTGTTGGTGAAAACCTCCTTAGCATGTACACCCGTCGTATTGAAAATATCACTGAAGTTGTTGTAATGTACCTTAATCTTTACATTCTGATGAGGGGCAGCCGCCATAAGGTATCCATCCTCCGACTGCTGAGTGAAATTTTCAAGCTGGGGACCAATAGACTTGGTAAGCATGGGGAGGGGGATAAATGCCTGGTATTTAACACCGGGCGCCCAGATTGGTTCACCCCTTGATTCGCGCTGACCATCGCTTCTTACATAGCCGGATGTCTGAAGACCTAGACGATTGTAAGAGCTCTCGGCGATCTCAGTAGCATTGATAGATAGAAGATCATTATACTCAAGGGTTTGCCAGATCTGAGTACCAACCTGGAATTCGATTCTCTTAAGTACATTTGCTAGAGGAAACTTTACCTTTGTTGTAAGGTTGGAATCGGCCCATTTTCCTTTGCTCTCAAGGCCCGCTGGGAGGCCGCCAGAAATAATGGTGCCCTGGGGGACAGATTCGAAAAGGCTGGTCCATGGTATCGCCTGATCAGGCTCGGCCGCCTGTGAATTGGCGGCTCCGCCGGTAGCCGGGAGATTGATGTAATCCTGGGGAACGCCGTTCGCTTCGTCGATAATCTGCCTGTCTCTAACTACTTGAAACGCCTCTGCGTAGGAAATCTTTCGGCCACCGGGTGGTCTTACCCACTCCGCAGGAAGAGGCACAGAAGCGCCGACGCCGGCATTGTAGGGGCCAAATGAGGCGCCGGACGCGTCGCCGGCGTTATAAAAGTCAGCAAGTCCAATTATCTCATCTTTATCAAAGTCATGGTGGGTGAAGGTGCCAGCAGCGTCCGGGATACCACGTATTTGCCATTCTCCCTCGCCACCGTTATAAAAATAAAGAGGGTTTACACTGGCATTAAATGCGATCTTCGCGGCGCCGTTCGTCGCCGGGATATAACCAGTCCCCTGGACGCTTGGCGCGTATGACAACACTGAAGTCTTATCCGCGTAAGCAGAGGCTCTCCCGTAGCCACCGACGGCGTTTTTAATCATAGTCGATACTACGGTTGTTGAGACCGGCTTATTTAATTCTACGACTACGGATAGATACATATCACCAACGCAGTCAACGTCGTTATTTACTGTGAAAATTTGGCTCCCGCCCCACGACGCATTCTTACCGGACCCAGATGTAGGAACTTCCATAGTAGACGAGCCATATAAAAGCTGACGGGATGTATCATTATCATTCCAGAAAACCGATACTACATCGGTCGACGAAGAATCGCTAATTTTATTTGTAACAGCAAGACCCTGGGTCCCACTTCCATTATACGAAGCATGAGCAGCTACAGCTCCAGACATTTTTATTTAATATACGAATATATTTTTTTTTTAAATTAAATTCGTATATTAAATTCGTATATTAAATTTGTATATTAAATTTGTATATTAAATTTGTATATATTATCAATTAAGTAGACTAGATACCCCGTCTTTATATTTTATACTAGATAACCCCCTGGCTGTTACATTTATATTAATAATATCTGCTAAAATCTGGTCAGATTCTAGACCGGTTGAGGAATCAAATATCAATTCTAATCTAATAGTGTCGAAGTTGCTAAATGACAAAGATGAACCACCAAATGCTTTATTTGCCAAAGGAAATACATAGTCACCCGGTGAATACTCTAAAATATAATCGGGTCTGTATTCATTTCTGTACAACCCTAAAGACTTATTTGAAATTCCGCTCATAAATCCCCCGTCTAATTTAGAGAAGGGTTTACTGTTTAAAAACAATTGAGCAGTTTTTAAATAAGGAGTAACAGATATATTTGTATATTCTATATTAATTATCAAGTGTGAGACGTATAAAGATATGAAGTCCAACTCCATGCTAACTGACTGATTAGAGAATACATTTAAAAAGTTATTATTGGTGCTTTGAGATGTATTTATCTTTTTAGTTATACCATCTGGTATATTTTTTAAATCCGTAAGTTCATCCTTATTCATAATTATTTTCTGGCCATACATCTTAGTATCAAAAGTTATATTAGGGGTCCAGGGTTCGGGTACATTGGTTACATATAACCCATTCCCAGAAGATTTCCCAGTAGTTTCATATCTAGCCCCCTCTGATATTAAAGAACTAGAATTTCTACCAGTTTCTATAAGGGTTGTAACATGAGGAGAAGAATAAACTGGGGCCGTGTATCCTTGCATAGCGGATACATTATTTATATCCCATACATTTTCTAGATCATTATAGTAAACTTTAACTTTAAAATTGGAACTGTCTGTCAACCCCGCCAAGAATCCACATTCTGTTTGTTGAGTAAAATTATTAAAACCGGACTTAACTCCACTCGTAAACCCCGGAATAGGAATAGATAAATTGTATTTTTTACCCGGAATCCACCTTCCATTATTTTTGGCCTGGCGCGTTCCATCGCTTCGTAGTCTACCAGAAGAATTGTCTCCCATGATTTTATAAGAACTCTCTGTCATCTCGGTTGAATATATTGCTAAAAGATCTGAATAATTTATAGTTTGCCAAACTTTTTCATCAACTATAATTTCTATTTTTTTAATAATGTTCAATAATGGAAATTTGGTTTTTGATTTTAAATCAGAATCTGCCCATTCTGGACGCTGATAATCTCCCCGGAACGGTGGATATACAGCACTATCTGGTACAGATTCAAATTGTTTATCCCATCTAATAGGCTGCCCTATTTCAGGTAAGTTAATAAAATCTGTTATGTCATGATTAAGTCTTCTCTGGGCATCATTTACAATGTTATAACCGTCTGTGAATTGCATTGGTCTGGCACCATCGGCTTTCCTGGGTTGCGGAGATGTGGGGTTGTGAGTATATTTCCCTATTGTAAACATATAAGATCTACCAACTTCTTCCTCTGTTTCACGTGTATGAGAACGAAAAGATTTATCGGCCAATAATACAGACGAGACTGGATCTCCGTCTTCGATTTTTGCAGTTTCCCCCTCATCGTGTATAGAATACGCGGCTGTCATGCCACCTCCTGGGTACCAGTCAATCTTTTCTTGCAATTTGCCAATTGTAGACATTAAAGGCGCCCCAGCCAATATATTATTTCCTTCTCCGTCCATAGACACAGAAATCCCTAGTCCGTCGGCGGTTCCTTTGTATGTTCCATACTTTCCATAAGTTCCAGGCCACGACTTTTTATCAGTCTCATTTCTTTCCCCGCTACTCGAATCCATTTCTAATATCTTCTCCCAACTTTCATTTTTTCGTTCATATAAAAGTACAACCCCCTCGGCAGATCTCTGCCTTTTTGACCTCATCCCAAGGGACGCGACACTACCATGTTCACTCCATCCTTCTATTGCACCGAAAGGAGTGTCATAAAAACTGCCCCCGTGCCTCTTTATATATTTAGTATTTAAGTCCCAACTTTCAGTCCTTCCTGCACCCCTCCGCAACCCTCTTAATTCATTTATAGGAACCACCGTGCCGTCCGCAAAGCCCACGAGCGCTATTTTCGATATCCAGGCGTGGCTCCCCATTAAGTAGGTCAAGACGTCGGGAAAGGGCGCAACCTCGGCGCGCGCGGCCTCGCTCTGAAAGTATTCTACACGACCAAGATTAGTTTCAATTATTGAGTTATTCACGCGGGGTATTATCAGATTTTGCCTATCTCTGGACCTATTTTTATAAATAGGATGTTTTTCATAGATCCCATATGGGCAACCAATTGCCAATCTTGTACCATCTCTATTAAACGCCAAAGAAGTGCCCGTAAAAGAATTTGGCTCTCCATATATTTCCGTTGTTTCATAATATGAGCCGTGGCCTATATTGTGATCCACGACCTGTTTATGAATAGTTATATTTGATATGCCAGTGTCGTATCTTATTTTACTAACGGCAAAATGTGTACCATCATAATTCATTGCTACCGAATAACCTTCTCCAAACACACTGTTCTCCTTTTGTACCCATCTCCGCCATTGATGAGTCATATTTGGAGGATTCAATCTATAAACAGCATAACTCGACCCTGTTGTATCGTGATGATGACCAATTATATATGAATTTCCATCTCCGCTAAGTTTGATACTTAAGCCGCGCGAAAATTGATATCCTGGCGCAATCATGTATCCAGTACTGGTCGGCGGTGCCGATCTTCCTATGTATAACTCGTTGCTTGCAAAATCACTTTCCAGTTCTTGTTGCACGAATATTGGATGATTAACTACTAAAGGGTTATCGGGGATAGAAGAATCTTCCTGCCATCCAAGGGTCGTATTCCAGTTGTAAATTTTTACACAGTGTTCGCTGGCAACGGCGTCAAAGGGAGCTATTGTTGAGCGCGCACCGGAGTGCGTCAGTGCTATCCTGTTTCCATCTTCAGACAATGATAAACATGAACCAAATTCAGAACCAATTGTGTAAAACTCGGGAAGATCACCATCGTCTACATGTATACGAACCCCAGTTACATTAGGAATAATAGTCTGTGCGGCGCCATATTGAACCTCTCCGACCTTTGCCCATGTTTTTGTATCAACGTTATAATCATATGTTGTAAATGAGTTATTATCTCCGCCGGCGTCTCCAATAACTATACGATTTCCATTACCACTTAGATCAACGTGTTGATTGTATCCATTGGACACATTCCATACGTGTCCTTTAGGTCTGGCATTTAATTTAGAACTAGGAGCTCTAAAAATCCTACTCAAAACCCATTTGTCATTTTCTTTTTTATAAACTCTAACCAGTCCAGGTCTTCTAACTCTAAAGACGGGGGTATACGGCGACCCGAAGGGCCAATCCTCCAGCGTGTAGATGTTAGCCTCTGCCTCGCTATCATCTCCGTACATTCTACCCTGAGACACAGCATATGTATTTCCATCGGCACTCATTGCCGTGCAATATCCATTAAAATCTGATTGATAGAATACTAAATTATCAGGTCTTTTAGGAGGATCCTCAACCGCTTCTATTTTTTGGAGATAACATATTTCTGTTTCATCTACAACGGGGTATTCATTATATTCAGGAACATCCCTAGAGGGAGTAAGAGGATAAACACTCGAGTTCTTATTATTATAATGATTAACAAGATTAATAATGTCTGTTTTAGAAAGATAAGAAACAAATAAATCGCTCGCTAATACATCAGTGGACCTGTACAGACAATATGTCCCATTTGATTTTAAATCAATATATTCGGTTCCTATTTTTTTTATCTCCTCAGATTCTGTATGATTTAAATACTTAGGTAAATAAGAAAATGTATAGGGGTTTGGGGTGGGATGGTCTAAAACTGAAATTAAACTAGGTGATATGATATTGTCATGGCCCTTCTTATTTTTTATTGTACTCAAGGCCGGGGGTGGTTGTTGAAGTTCACCTGCAATGCGTGTAAGGGTGGTGAGGCCGATGGAGGTGAACCCGCTGTAATTGCCGCCCACTAAGATAGGCTTACCCAAAGTTATATCAAAGCATGTTTTAATACGAGCACCCTCTGTATTATCATTATCACTCCCAATGTAACTTGCCCCAGGAAATGTAATGGTTCCTGAATATTCTGGTTCGCCGTTATAAACGCTATATAACCTCATAAGTTTTGTAAAAGATTCTGCCCATGAAGGCCCTTTACTTAAAACTTCGGTTAGTTTGTATATGTTATTGGGTATGTCTATTGTTATCCGTCCATCCAACCCTCTGGCGAGTCGGGTAGGGTCAGTTGTAATAACCGGGTCGCCAAAGGGGTCCGTGCCTCGCGGAGCGGGCATATCAAAAGGCGTACTGTTCGACCATCTCCACGTGGGGTCTATGCCGGTTTCGGAACTTAAATCATTGGCCGTAATATCAAACAAGACATCATTTTCACTCAGTAAATAATCATTATTTACACCCCCGCCTATAAAATTCCCCACCCCCCGATTAGACTGTCTATAAGGTCTACAACGAGAGAATAAACTACTCAGTAAAGCCTGTCCATTCCCGCTATACGTGGTTATTGTCCAAAAAACTCTAGATTTCTTGGGGGCAGGGAGAGGGAGGGGGGCTGGAGGCAGCCAGGCGGCGATAGCATCGGGGTAAGCAGCGTCAATAATAGATTTTAAAACCTCTTCATTTATTTGCGTAAGTATTGATTTAGTAGATGTTATATATGCGTCCATTTCATGTGCAGTTATTTTTCTCCCATTTATTGTATGTGGTTTCCAAAAGTCTAATCTAATTTTATAATTAAGGGGATCGTTGAGGGCGTAGAGCGAGAGGTGTTCGATTGTGGCGGTAACTAAATCTCCTCCGGGCTTTTTTTCAAACTCTTCATCGAATAAAGAGCGAAGACGTTCGGAATCCATTTCTGGATTGTACCAGCTTGTATGTCCAGCACTGGTTAGAGAAGGAGTGGGAGTTGGTTCATTTACACCTTCTAGAATCGAGTCGTTTATAAATATTTTGCCGTGCAATTGCTTCCCACTGGGAGCGTTGGTGTGATGTATTACATTTCCCGGCCAATTTTTATAAGGTTGTGACATTGCAAATTGTGACATATATAATTTCATTGCCTTAGCATATTCTCTTACAAAAGATGGTTTATGTATATCCCCTGTAAACACCGAGTAAGGATCCGCCGAAATAAGTACCCACGCAATAGATCCATCATTCTTAAATGATTCCGGAGGAGTGTACTGGCCGTTCACTGTGTAGGTCATCTGCAATTCGTCAGTAAAAAATAAAGAAGAACTGGGGACCCAAATATTAGATGCAACCTGTGGCCGACCATCTCCGAACGGGGAGGCCACATTGTTCCAGTCTGTTAGGTTTTCTTCGGAGATTCCGTTTTGTATCTGGGTCGTTATATGCAATTGATTTGCACCCGACATGTGTTTGGAAAAATATAGTATATGATCCCAATTCCTATTCAGCTTATTAACCGCCGCTGCGGTTATATTTCCAGACCATGTTCCCATACTTTCTTCAGATGCTATAACATTCATAGTATTAGACAATTCCGCGCAATAAGAGGTTAAATTGAGATTAAGGTCTGCGATATCCACTGTATCGGGAAATGTAGCTCCAAACATTTTTATTTCTTGTGAATACAAATTTTCAGAGAATCCTCCGTTCATATTAATATTCACACCCCGTAGTTTTTCATCATTAAAAAGTGAACTAGCTGTAAAACTGTTTTGGTCTGAACTTTCGGGGTGTGTGAATTCATCATTAAACTTATTTCTGATCCCAGTGTGATAATAAGTATCTGTTATGTTGAATGATCTAACCCTGTCGGCCGGTTTATACGTCGCTGAATGCACGGAATAACAATCAGATGCCGTTCTACCCTGATCCTGTATAAGAAATTCTCCTAATCCTATGTTTTTATTTCTCTGAAAAATTACCCCCTGGGTGTCAGAAGGGTCTAAATATGTTTCCGCGCAATCGAAATCATTAACTTTAAATAAATCAATGTCTTTCTTAAGAACATTTTCTATATCCTCCCAGGCTTGGGCTCTCGGAGCCGAATCTGGCCCCACACCCCACGGAGAAAGAGAAGGGTCATGATCAGAAAGAGTTACTGCTTCACTTGGAAGCCCATAATTATCGACACCGTCCATTCCTGAATCGCTATATATATACCCAGAACCTAGATCATTTGCGTCTGTCTTTAGATGTAACCATCCATTAGGAGTTCCGATGTATCCAGAATTAGGTAATGTATCCCCGGGGGCAACTCCTCGAATTTGCCAACCCTTCGGTTCGATTTTACTTGGATCATCTATTGCATCTCTAGAAGAAGGTTTTTGTAACAGTGTAGTAAGTGTCTTTGGGTTTAGTTCAGTGTCAAGAGGGGTATCCGGAACGTTTAAATTTAAAGTTATTGATAAATAAAGATCTCCTATGCAGTCCGTTTCTGGATCTATAGAAAAAGTCTGGTGTCCACCCCACGTACAACCCTTAGAAGTACCTGCTGTTAAAAGTTCAGATAACACCGAGCCGTGTATTATTTGTTTAGTCGTGTCGTTATCATTCCAGAATACAGACCGCGTGTCTGTATCTAATTTATCTGTTACTAATAGAGACTGTGTTCCTGTGCCCGTGTAAGTTTCGTGCACGGCATGATAGCCCACAGAATCTGTAGCCATTATATAATTTAATATATATTTTAATTACATTTAAAATAACGAAATAGATGATATTCCATTATTGTAATATAGATTTGTCTCGCCCCTACAAACTATCTTTATCTTAGATGATTCGGGCACAATTATACCTTCATCCGGTATCCCTCCATTGGCTGTAAAAAACAGTCTTAAATTTATATCATCAAACCGATTAAGAGCTATGGAAGATCCCCCGAAGGCTTTAGAGCCTAATGGGAATACATAATACATTGTATCTAATTCTTCTTTATCTAATGCGAAATTATTTGAATACAATCCCAAAGATTTAGCGCCAGTTAATAACCTATTTGAATTTACTATACCAGAATGGGTCGTCCCGTTTAACAGTATTTCGGCCGACTCTAGATAGGGAATATTAATTAATATTCCCGGAAAATTTAATGATATTATTAGATGAGAACTGTATATAGAAAAGGTGTCTAATTTAATATCTACAAATGTATTTCTATGAAGAACTTCTGGAAAAGAGTTAAATATTACGCTCTGAGTGGTTTTAAGCCTTTTATATAGTTTATCTTTTTTAGTTTTTAACATATCTTTTTCTTCTTCAGACAATTTAATATATTCCCCGTATAAACTTGTTCTTAGTTTTATATTAGGATTCCATATTTCCGGAACATTTGTAATATAATTGCCGCGCGTGTCAGATGACGATAATGTATAAATAGGTGCAGAATATCCCTGATATGCGTATACATCAGTTGTATCAAATATATCTTCAACTTTAGCGTATTCAATTTTAATTTTTACAATCTGCTCCATGGCTAAACAATTTAGATAACTATCCTGTCTATGAGTTGTATATGTTTTAAATTTCCCATCTGGATTACCACATATTAGAGGAATAGGTATAATTGCCTGATATTTTTTACCCGGTACCCATTTTGAATCACCGAATGTTTCTTTAGTACCATCAGACCTAACAAGTCCGGAACATTGAAGTTGTAAACTCTTGTAAGCACTTTCTGTAAGTTCTGTGGCATGGATAGCTAACATGTCTTCATTTTCTAATGTCTGCCAAATCTGAGTACCAACCTGAAATTGAACATTTTTAATTATCTTTGACAATGGAATATTAACCTTTTGTTTTAAGTTAGATTTAGCCCAATAAGGATTAGTGTAATCATCTAAAACGGGGGGGTCAACAGCCTGGTCAGGAACCGTGTCCCATTGCTTTTTCCAATTTAAAAAACACTGCTTGTTATAGGAATCAAAACTAATATTAAAAAAATCTGTTATGTCATGATTCAGTCTTCTCTGGGCGTCATTTACTAATTTAAAAGCATCATTGAATGTCAATCTTAATTTACCCGGAATCTTTTTAGGCAGGGTTTTAATTGATTTATCAATTTTTTCAAGATTGTATATATAAGATCTGCCCACGCACTTATAACTTCTTCGGGGATTAGCCACTGTAGTACCGATTGTCGACATGTAAGGAGCACCAGATACAATAGACTTTCCATCCCCGCTCATATCTATAGACCATCCAAGTCCTTCTCCTCTACTTCCACTGTATTTTTTCCCTCTATAAGAACTGTAAACCGAATCGTTATCGGAATAATTTAAATCGTTGAACTCCGTGGAGAGACCCCCATAAACTGAAAAATAGTTTGTAATAAAATCTATTCCCCCATATTGATGCCATGACTGATTCCATTCATTACTCAACTCTCCTCCGTATCTAATACTATTATATATTGCAAGCTTTTGGTTTTCTCCTAAAGATAGTGTTTTTTGGAATTTAGTAAATTCAAGTGTAGCAGATGCGCCACTGACTAAACTTACCTCTCCATTAGAACCCCCATAATACATAGACGCGACTTCGGTTGCACTAAGTGCGCCGGTCCATACTCCAACATCTCTAATAACTCCATTTATGCTACTTCCTCTCCCTCGTGTACGACGAGTACCTATAAAAGACGTTTCCTTAAATACGACATTGCTATACGCCGGGGACCACGGCGGCGCAGTGGAGTTCGTATAATCATGAGAACCAATTAATTGACCGTCTACATAGAAGCTTATTATTTCAGCGTCTTTTGTGAGAACGTACCAATGTTCTTCTCCCCTGCGCACATAGAATGGAGTGATATCGGGAAGGGCTGCATATAGACCATTTGTAGAAGTAGGAATGGGGGTGTGCGGACCATATGTCACTCCTATTAGGTCCCATTCTCTAAGACCCGGAATTCCGGCATCTGTATGCATTTGATGAATTGCAAATTGATCAAATGCCTCCGCCGATTGCACCCCGCCTGATATATCCCTAGTCCCAATAGTTATAATAGGAGGCCGGATTGATCCGGCAGGATCACTGTTGCTCCCAAATGAGCGAAAAACACATGTTGCAGAAATTGTTAAATTCTGCGACGTTACAAGCTGCCCTACAAGGCCAGTTGGGGTGGCAAAACTTGCACCCCCAAGGCCATCGGGATACAGGTAGGGTTGATCTGTAATTCCCAAGGTGTGGCTCGCCGCAGCGCCACCTGTGCGCCACTCTTGGTTCGCGGCTGTAAACGTATCTGCGTCTGGACCTACATCCAAAATTTCTCCAGAATCTGTGAAAAACCCCGTTCTACTTGTAACAAATAACTCAGGAAATGTTTGTGGGGAAACATGAGAATGAGAGTCTAGTATATTTTTTTCTCCACTCTCACCGGATATATCCCCTAATAATTCTATCCAACTATTAGAATTGTCTTTCTCATATATCTTAATATTTCCTGCGGCTGCTTTTTTGATTGCAAAGCTGCTGTTACTCGTGTAATACCAATTGTTGTGGTAAGAGTTAAGGTTGGGGTTCTCGCGAAGCCAACTGGATGACATAGGTATCTCCGCAACAATGTCGCGAGCACTCGCCCCCAATAACATAAGTTGAGGAGGAAATTGAGGCAAGTGAGGGGTAAATCCATTATCAGATAAGGGGGTTCCAAATGCGATTCGTTTACCATCTCTAGATATTGAAAATTCCCCTCTACCACACGGTATTTGATGCGCTCCTAGTTCTTCTGCTGCTAGCCTTGCACTCCCAGCCTCCTCTGAATTATGTCGTACTATATCATCTTCGGAAGTTACTAGATTAATGTTATCAACCTTAAATGGCTGTCTAGCCGACGCCCTCGCAACGTCCCTTTCAGATATAGTAGCATTAGTTTCTTGATACCATTTACAACCGGTAGTGATCTCAACTGTAAAATGATCTCCTGTTGCCAGTTGCCCAGGGAGCCAGTCCGGAGTCACTGTAACAACAGTATTGGTCGAATAATCCCACTCGTAATAATTTGCGGGCATATCATATCCAGGGTGGGGGATAATTTCGGCCTCAAATGTATTACCAGACGGGGATGTCACATTCATCATGGGACCACTGTTTAGATTATAGAATATCTCGCTTGAAGGAGGGTATGCCACAACCATTGTCCTAGGGATGACTCTTTGACCTATGGGCAAAGAAGATTCTTTAGTATATATTTTTATATTCTGAGGAAAATATCCATACGTTAGTGTTTTTTTTACCCTAGCCCCGCGTATAAAAATATGTGTACCATCTCCCGATATAAGCGCTGGATTACTATTAAATGTATCTCCTCCAATTCCCGGACCATCTATCAGGATATTAAGTAAATTGTCTAGTTGACCATTTAGACGGTGAGGGTCTGCTGCGGATTCTGCTGCAAAATAGTCGATCCAAGTTTGATGAGACGTGTTTGCAATGTCTCGGGCTTCCCATTTGGCCTTCTCGTCATCAAATAGTGCCTGCGCGACTGATGAGTTAATATTTGGAGTAGATGTTGTTACGGGAGGTGCAAACGCCGCGGCGGCAGAACTAATCGGCGTAACTGTTCCCATCTCATGTATTGTTCTAGGGCTTTGATTTGGATATTTATGACCTTTTGCATTATCGCCGTCCACCACAGACCCTCCATGGTCTCGAACGTCGCCCACTCCTGCTATTCGTGAACCAATGGGTAAATTGTTTAAAACTGTGTTAATTAATGCCGAGCCACCAGGTCGCGAGAGCTGCGAGAATTGGGTCGCTAAGGTTCTATAATTAGGAAGAGTTATCAATGGAAGAACATCTGAATTAATCCAGGTCTCACTAGATATGTCATAATCCCATACATATACGTAATGCGTTGTAAAATCCGAAGTTACAAGAGTTTTCCCATCGTCTGTCAATGATATTGAATCAGCCACTCCCGTTATCCCAGTGCTCATATCAGACCATGAGCCAGAATTCCATTTGAAAACTTTCGCGGGAGAGAGATATGAAGTAACTGCTAATATATTTCCGTCGCTTGACATTTCTACATTATTTCCGAAGCCGCTGCCCCATACACTTTCAGGAAGTGGATATATCCCGTATGTAGGATTGTCGGGGAATCCAAAATTGGGCCCGAAGGTATAAAGATTATCCCCTGTGTATACACCTAGAAAATAATAGTCTTCGATTTCATCATTTACTGCGGCTGCCCCATGTGTAGTTATATCTGAAATATTCCAGTTATTACCACCGGTGTAATCATATGTTGTAATAAAATTATTTGGGCCACCGGCCTCTCCTATAACCAGCCTGGTTCCGTCTCTATTTAGAGAGATGTGATTTTTGCACCCGGAAGCCCACGGGGTTTTTTGGGCGATGAGGGGAAATTTCCCTTCCATAAACGCCTCGTGATATACATTTCGATATATATATTCTTGAGCACCGGGCCGTTTTATTGTTTTTGCTCCCCGTGGGTATGAAGTCAAGTTACTTTCAGATGCGCTAAATGTTTTATTTAAAACCCATTCGTCACCATTTTTTTTATATACCCTTACTTTACCGGCCCGTTTTGGATTCATAGGAAATAATATGGCACCTGCTTGTATGGCAGCGGTCCACGCCGCCGTATGAGTTGAGTCTGCTTCTCCATATGGCCAATTTGTATCCGGTGGATTTGACACGGGCGCTTTACCGGCTGAATTAATATTCAAAGCGTCTATCTGGGATTGAATTGCTGAACTTTGTTCGCATCCATACATTCTACCCTGAGACACCGCCATTGTGTTTCCATCTTTACTGATTGCAGTTGCATAACCATAATGATCTTCACATTGATGAGAGGGAGATACATCTTCGACATCTGCTATAGGATAAATCTTATCTAAACAAATAGAGTAGCTACCGTCTGGGGGGTTAGCACTGTTTAATGAGGTAAATTCACCCGACTGACTAAACAAATATTCTCCCTTATCGAATGTATGGTTAGATACGTAATTCGGAAACCCAAGGGGGGACTTTCCATCTTGTGAGCCAAACTCTGGAGCTACCTCAAACCCAGGAAGGCCTACAAATTCACCGACTTGCGAGTGGAAGGCTATCGATGTATCATGATCGGTGAAAAAACGATTATCGGGAGGTGTTGTAATTGGGTTAATTGGGTTAGAGATTACATCAGTCTCGTTATAATAATTTACTAATTTTTTTATTTCTTCTAGTGATAAATACGATTTAAAAAAATCACTGGCAGGATTTCCAGGCGAAGTATATAATTCAATATTTCCATCAGAATTTAAATTAAAATGTTCATTACCCGTTCTTCTTAATTTTTTAGAGTCATTGTGAGATAAATATTTTGGTATATAACTTAAATCATGGGGTCTATATGTTGCCTGATAAGAAGATGGTACGAGGGAGTCGCTTATAAGACTGTCGTGTCCTATGTAATTGGGGCTTTCTTTTAATGTTCTAGAATAAATTCCATTCATAACAAGACTCATTGGACGCGGATCTCCTAGGGAGTATTCTTCTCTATCATTAAATAATTCAAGTTTTGAGTATTTACTTACTCTCATATCCGGGTTAAATAAGTATTCCTTTTCTGTATTTCCATAGTAAGTACTATCTCCTAGAAATTCTTGCAATGTCTGTCTCGAAGTTCTATTAATTGGTAATTCCCTAAGTTGTAGAAAGTCTCTAGGTTTCCAGTCCCAATTTGGATAACTAGGAAGATCTTGAGGTTGCATAAACGGGTGAATATTATTTAGAGGGTTGGGATAATTAGGAGAATTTGTATCTTCTCGCCAACCATTGGGGTATCCGATTTGAACTCCCTCTGGTTTTTTGGCACCCTTCTTAGTTCCTCTAGTTCTATACATTAAAGGTTCTGTTAAGTCCCATGACGTTATAGCTTCTTTTGCAGAAGGGCGTCTGAGTAATGTAGTTAACGTCTTAGGAGGCCCCGGGTCTAATTGGGCGCCTGGTGTATCTAATTCAATTATAATTGACACATATAAATTACCAAGGGCGTCTACATTCTTATCTATATCAAAAATCTGAGTTCCCCCCCATGATGTATCTTTTGTTGAAATCGTACTTGGTATTTGTTTAGTATGTGTTCCGTGTATTAATTGTTTAGTTGTATCATTTTTATTCCAGAATACAGACATAACTTTATCCTCTCCAGACAATGTATCTGTTACTGCTAAAGACTGCGTCCCGGACTTATCATATGAAGAAATTGAACTATATGCTCCAGTTGCCATCAATTATATAATATAAGAAATATATTTAAATAATATTTACTCCTTATATTACATTCACATTCACATTCACATTCACATTCACATTCACATAGTAATATACCAACAATTAATTTACTAAGATGCGAAGGATATAGACCCACCAACTGTAGTTTGAACTGTTGTACCGCACGCGGTTGCTACAAGTTTTGCAGAACCACCACCAGTCCAGGCGGGGGAAGTATCAAATCCAGACATTACAAGACGCTTGAGAGTGCCGTCGATCGCATTTGAAAACGGGGTGCCGCCGCCATATATAGATGTTCTAATCCTAATATTAAGTTTAATATTATTACACTTAGATAACGGGACACCTGATGTGCTAAACGCTTCATCTGATAACTTTATTACGTATATCCCACCAGAATCTTTGGGGTTCTTTAGACCAAATTCTTCTAGATTAGCCATCTTAAGAGCGGAAGCGGGAATAAACCCGGTCCTGTTACCCCCAATAACTAACTCCACGGAGTCTAACCAGTCCCTTGTATAACCAACCACCGGCACCGAAGGTAAAAAATAGTCAGAATTTCTATGACCATTGCTACTAACGTATTCTAGTTGACCACTATTTTCTTCTCCAACTTTATGGAGAGATCCATTCTGCGTCGCCGAGGCGACATACACAGGAGAAAAATGCCTCATCGATGGTTCAGTCTCAAATCTCTTGTGACGCAATAAACCTAAATTATTGGTCATAAAATCTCCTTCATTGTTTTCGGGGACAAGAGGGCCCGCGGTCTCTTTATCGTTCACTCCACTCCACCAACCATCGAATAGTGGTTTTTTGTCGTTCGAAGTCGCATCATATGGACCAAACCCAGCCTGGCCCGATGCGGCGGACGTGGCGCTTGCCGCGTCCTTGCTGGAATCATATCGATTACCTTTTGTAAAAGGCCAGGGAGTGATTAAGTTATTATTATTAAAAGTTCCATCATCGCCGACTCCAGGTACTCTCATTGAGAGTAATATATGACTACAATTGCATTCAAACTTACTAATATCAAAAGACACCTGTTTGTATTCTCCAGAAGGCGCCGATAGAGTAACATAATTATCCATTGCAGAATTGGGGGGTGTATAATCTATATTTGTAAAGTCTTTTGGTGTTTGGTACTCTAATGTCTCAGATGTTTTTACTACGCGATTGACTACATTATTTCTAATAAAGTTTTTCTCGGTCTCTGTAATCATATGGGTAGTCACTGTAGCACTTGTCGAGAATTTCCAGTTTTCCGGAATCATAGTGGTATTGCTGGTAAGTTTTTGAATTCCAAAAATCGGCCATACCCCCCCCGCTCCGTGTAACCCCTCATGTTCATGACCAGTATTTCCAACGGCTACCGCATCTGCGAACATATCAGGATTGAATTTATTGTAATACACTTTCATTGTTAATTTATTGTTAGTAGACCCGGCCTGTAAAAACGCGCCAGACATTTTGGCCGATCTGCCTGTGAATGGGATAGAGATGGACCAGTCTATCACGTTATCCTTAATAGCCGCAGTTCCGTGATTGGCCGTAGTATTGGGTCTATTGATATTTGTGTATATATTAGGATACTCATGTCCTTCGGCGGTGCTTCCAGACATATTGCATGAATTGTCTGTTTCGGTTATATTCCTAGCAAAAATAGAGTCCGATGTAAGAGTGTCTATAACCAGTCCCCCGAGTTTTATTTCTATTTTATTTATCAAAGTTAATAGAAATGTGTTAGAGAAATATATAGCCGTGCTATTTGCAAAGGAAGCCTTATTTTGTCCCGCGTCTGACCCGGCTGGAATATCGAATGCCATTCGAGCAGTTAATATAATATTACTTATAGCATCTATGTCGTCTGGCATTGCAAATGTGTCATGATTTGTTGACTGCCCTGGAAGACCCGTTGGGAAAGTGGTAAGACTTCCCTGGACAACTGTCTGACCAGTTCCATTTATATACTTAGTTGTGCACTTAGTTAAAAAATCCGATTCTATTAATGTGTCTTCAGCATATTTATTAGCTCTACACACTGATTGAGAACCGCTGGAGTTAAATGTATTAATAGCTACATTGCTAATACTCATTCTGTTTTATATTGTATAAGATATTTTTTTTATTTTATTAAAAACGTTTAATTTTCATTTTTTTTATTATTGAATATAATAAATGTCTCAGTTCGAATGTAATATAAAAGATCTAATTAAAGTAGACGAAGAAATAATAGAAGAACGTGTAGAATACGAAGAACCGAAGGTCACGGATGACCAGAGAAAACCGGTAATTGAAGAATTGGCACCCAATAAAATTAGCAGGAGAGTTAAAACTGATCCCCCTAATAGACAGGTTGCCGATACTTCACAAAAAGACGCGGAAAAGAATATTACGAAGATTATTATAAATGAAATAAAAGATAGAAAAAATCATAGGGTTTTTTTAATTATCATTGGGTTATCCCTTTTACTGAATTCTGCCCCGGCATATAAACTCATCGGTGATATATTTCCATATCTAATGGAGTCTGTTAGTCAGCTTAACATAAAAGGAAAGATACTAATAGCATTTTTAATATCCTGCGCGATTATTATATCTAGGTCTTCTTTGCTAAATCGGCCTTAAGTTTATTTTTCTTAGCCTTAGTGGGTCCGATAGAAGCTGGTTTACCTGTTATACAATTTTCCAGGTTAGATAAAAAATCGTCTCTTTTCTGTTCCTTTGTTACTGGTATGGTTTGGGGTATATCTATATCTTTATTCTTTGGTTTCTTCCACTTCAGGGCACTTTCCAGGCCAGAGGAAATAGGTACTGGCGTACTTTGATATTCTCGGCAACAACCGTATTCTCCATCACTTTCTGATAGACATTTTTGACAACACCCTCGCGGTGTTAGTTTGAAATATATATTATTGTGCCTATGAAAATCTCCTTTATTTTGGCAATACTTAGATTTAGTGGCAATTATATAAACTGCGTATTCTCTAGACTTCTGTATTATACGAATATCGTCTGTAGAATAAAGTGGTATATAATTCTTAAAAAATTTAATGATTGCAATATACTCAGTGGACGTTTTATTAAGTCTATCGAAACCACTCTTCGTTGAGCTATCACCGGAGTCCTCCGTTTCTTCATAATCTTGAAGGTTAATAGTAGGCGTAATACAATTTTCGTCAGATCTAATACTGGTCCTCTTAATAGACAATAAATTATCCAAAATGTAATCTTCTGTTAGCTGTTTGCTGTATTCTTTCCCGATGTATACTCTCTGCACTTTGTATACTCGATTTTCATAATGTTTAATACCGTCCGAAATTGAACATTTGTCTGATCCTATTAGTCGAAGACCATTTGCGTCATACACGCATTTATCGATGATTTTATTCCACGAATCATAACACGATTCTATTTTACCGAATTCTGTTGTTAGGCGAATGATTATGTTATTACGAATGCTGTGCGCAATTGGTTTATCGGCTAAGATATCTGGCCAATGTAAATGATAACCCTGTTTGATGTATTTCACACCGGATTTATAGTTTTCTTTGCATTTATCAGCGGTTGTTATAATGCAAAATTGAGGAGATCCGTATATATTTTCTATAACGTCCTGTATAACCTCTACAAACTTGTATATATCTAGAATTTCTGTTGAATTAAAATCAAAATCTATAAAAAATTTAAATACATCGGTCTTTCTTTCAACTATACAGTTTTTACAGTTAATGTACTTTGCATATAATTCTTGAAATATTTCATAATCTTTAGTTAAATCTAACTTCCCCCCGTCTAATAGAAAATGTGTCACCTTTTGTTTATTAGAATCTGTGACAATCTTTCCGGTAGAATAAAACCAGGCTGTTAAAGGATTTTCCATTCTTAGTTATTAATGTTTTAAAACTTTAAATTAAATTTTTATATTATCCCCTGAATTTAATAGTTACGTTGTAATTATTTGTATACACCCCTTTTACGGCACTTGGAGACAAAACAGAACGTTTGTCCTTTCTCTTGTTCAATAGCGTTGTATTCATATCAGCATCTATGAGTTTTATATTAGAAATTGCATAATCAAAAATTTTATTGTCGAGAATCCATCTAAAAAAATTAAGCTGACCAACTGTCGTTACTATGTCTTTATCACCGGGAGTATACTTATCTGGACATTCTCTCCATTTAAGTGTGCCAACGTCGATTATTATTCTCCGTTGCCTACAAAAGGGGTCAAAATATTTTTTAGAATATGCCTTCAATTGATTTTTATAGTCTAAATATATATTAAAATGAGTAACGTCTCCGTTGCTACGGAGCAACGGGTAAATAATATTATACTTCTTCGAATAATTAGTTACTAACCAGTCTAAAAGTCTTAAGCTTAATGGAGTATTTTGATAAATTATGTCTCTAAGGAGAGGCATTTTATTTTTATAAAATAAGATCAAAAATTTAACAAGTGTATCTTCTCGCGACGAAAAAGACATGTTTGTATTTATTAGGAATAAAAAGAATCTTTAAATATATTTAAAGACTGCATCTATTTGTATAATATATTAAATGCTATCTGAAATAACAGGTGAAGATTATAAAAAACAGGTTATATTCTTACTTAATAATAATTGGACAGGAAGAACAGATTATTATTTCCCAGCCCAGACTGCCGTTAATGTAGAAAGATCACACTTTATAAAGCTAAAAAATTATAAATATATTTTTTGCAAGAAAAACACAAAAGAAACTAGAAGAGCTATACTATTTATGTTTATAAACTCTAAAGCAGAAAATACTTCAGTTATTATTCTATCAGACTTTACAATGTACAATATAGATATTAACTGTTCACACGATTACTTTTATGGTAGCATATTCGATATTTCATATGCCCAGGGCGAAATTATTATATGTGACTCATTTATGTCATCTGGGAATAAAATTAATAGAGCGTCATACGAAGATAGGTTGGCTGATTCGAGTTACTTCATTAGTAATATAATTAATACCGATGTCCCAATTAATATAGTAAATTACGCCACTGACATATCCGGTGTGTCAAAACTTGAAGACAATGAAGAACTATTCATTATGCCAAATAACTTGCCAATTACAACAGGTATAAATTATTCGTGTTTTAAGTGGAAACCCACTGAAAAATTGGTTTTTAATTTGAAAGTATCTGAAAATGAAAATGATATAGACTTGTATAGCACTAATTTTAAGAAATCTTGTATTTTTGCGACAATTAAGGGGGATATTGATACCGGAAGAGAACAAATTGATTTTATTAAGGGTCTTGAAGATTATAGTAATGAATGTATAGTAGAATTTAATATTACAACTGACAAAATTATCCCAATGAGTGTAGCAAAAGATAATACGATACCTACATCAATTAGGTCTATCGAGAAGATAATCCACATTAAGCGAGAAAATATAACACTACAGGATCTCGCAGATAATTGCTCTAAGTAAACTAGCATACCAAGAACAGAATTAACTAAATCATTTGAATTCACTTGAACTTAAATGATTTAATTTATACTACATTCATTTACAACACACACTTATATTATCTACCAGAGGCCACCGAAGAGCGACCGGCGGGTACGGGCGCGGTAGGCGCGACGAGCACGGATGGCCGACTTGGTCATCTTCAGCTTCTTCGAGCGGCGACGGCGGGTGGTCTTCTTCGAGCGGCGGCGGTAGGCACGACGGGCGGCGATGGCCGACTTGGTCATCTTCAGCCTCTTCGAGCGGCGACGGCGGGTGGTCTTGCGACCAGCCTTGCGGCTGCGCTTACCAATGTAGACCTTGCGGCCCTTGGAGCGGTAGTATAGGGCGCCGGTCTTACCCTTGTATAGCTTGCGCTTGCGGCCGGCTACGACAATGGAGGTCTTCGAGGCCTTGGTCGAGCGACGACGGCGACGGATGGGCGAGCGGCGCGAACGACGGGGCGAACGACGGGGCGAACGCGAGCGGCGACGCTTGGGCGACGAGCGACGCTTACGACGCTTGGCACCGAAGTATAGATCAAGAAGGTCGGACATATTTATTTTTAATATATACAAAAGAAATTAATTTAAATTTAATTCACAATAAAATTTTAATAAATTTAGAAATTACATTTTCTCTAAAATTATGTTTATTTAGAAATTCCAATAGAATATTTTTATCTTTCTTTTTCATGAAAAACTTTTCAGGAATATCATAATCAAATATATTAAATATCTCTCTACATACTCCATATTCGAAATGTTCGCACGTTTTAACTGAATTAGTCAATACAGTTTCTATACACCCGTGTTTCTTAATAAGATTATATGCCGTGATTGGCCCTATTTGAGGAATTGATTCAGTATAATCACAGCCAGATAGAATACAAAAGTCCACAAAGTTTTCCATATTCATATCTATGTCATACAATAGCTTTGCTAGATCGATCTCAATTATGTGTTTACTGATATTTGTTTTAAGAACGTTGGAGCATCCAAACGTAAGGGCATCTGAATCGTCGGTTATTGTGTAATCTACTATTCCATTTCTCTGAAGAAATGCGCAGTATTTCTCTGCATCATTTGGAGCCGTACAATAAGGAATGCCCGATATTTCTAGAAATTCTTTGCATTGTTCAGTGTGGTATTTTTTTACAATTATCAGTTGAGATTGCAATTTTTCGATTTCTGAATTTATTTCTCCTTGTTCTAACTCACTTTCTGCTACCTTTTCTTTTAGTTCATCTAATCTAATGTATATTTTTTGTTTCGCGGCTTGCCTCTTTTCCAGGGTTATACCCTTTGCATCCGGAGGAACCCCATCGAAAACAAAAACCGGGAGAATTCCGTTCATTACATAAAACTTCGCGCGATTAGCAATTCCAATTAGGTGAGAATTTTCAGCCTTACACGCGTATTTAAATTTATAAAGAAGTATACTAGAATCGATTGCTACGGTTTTACCATGGTATTTTTTGATGTCATTATATGAAGTACAGTCGGGCGAATGCTTTTTAATAAGGGCGTTTAATCCTCTGATTCCCATTTGTTAATGTATGAACTATTCTTTTAAATTATATTTACAACGAACTTAATCAATGATAGAATATGCATCCAAATTAATAACTGGAATGTCTTCTTCCTCTGTTCTGAGATCTAGAATCTTCTTAGGATGACGAAATAGAGGATGAGTTTCAATTCCCGCCTTGCGGTAATGAACTACATTCGCCCAAAAGTCTGCAAGAATAGGCAAATTCTTATTAAGCCACTTATGGTTAATGTAAGTTCTTACAATACTCATTGTCCTGGGGGGGAAATATTCAATAAAATCGGAAACTTCAAGACCACAAATGAACATATTCAACTGAACCTGAGGATAATAATAAACGGGGATCTTACCGGGGACAATCTTTCTTTTGTATGGACACTTAACTTCTAATAGAATAGGCTTTGC
>Ga0209713_10000462_pt1 | contig 22892 bp, 21 predicted proteins | sample ArcOceMetagenome_3_FD_187444 | JGI IMG/M metagenome (GOLD analysis project Ga0209713, IMG submission 187444) | Marine eukaryotic phytoplankton communities from Arctic Ocean - Arctic Ocean- Svalbard ARC20M Metagenome (SPAdes) (version 2) | ecosystem: Environmental > Aquatic > Marine > Oceanic... | reverse complement strand
TAGCGAGACAGACACACAGCAGTTTATGCTACCTATCACTATGCCGCTTATATTTTCTATCGCCATATCATTTTCCATAGTAGTAGGAGATCCCAACGGCACACTCGCTACTTGGATGAGCATTATCCCACTCACCTCACCAGTTACTATGATGGTACGCCTACCCTTTATGGACGAAAGTCATAACTGGCAGATTTACTTATCTATAATGGTAATGCTGCTCTCCATTTTTGTGGCTATAGCTGTAGCTGGCAAGATATACCGCACTGGTATATTGATGTATGGTAAAAAAGTCAGTTATAAAGAGCTAGCCAAATGGCTTTTTTATAAAAATTAGGTAACTTAGCAGAAGTTATGCGAAATAGTATTACCATCTTCCTCTTTATCAGTACCGGAGTGTTTGCTCAGGTAGATTCGTTCCCTTATTTTAGTAATCATACTAACGATATTACGAATATTATTTTTAGCCCAGATGATAAGTACATTCTTACCTCGAGTTGGGACGAAACTATAGTAATACATAGAAATGACTCTACTTGTGACACCATACAGGTTCTTCGCGATTTCAAAGGAGCAGTAAACACAATGGCATTTAGCAGAGATGGTTATAAACTGATAGCTGGTGGCCAAGATGGCATTTTAAACATGTACACCTTTAGCGATTCTTTCTTTATACTAGCTAATATAGATGCTCAACTCCTTCTAAACAATGCACAGATAGAGAAACTTATTTATGGTCCTGGAATGCGTATTATCTTTAGTGCAGGATCAGATGGTCGCTTTATTATCTACGATTTAGTGAAAGAAAAGCCAATGATTTTGAAAGGTAATAGGCCAATATGTGCTGCTGCAGTAGCCATAGATAGAATGAGCTATTTCATAGCAAACGATGGCAATCCACTTATTCAACAGTTTGATATCTTTGGTAAACTACTGAATACCTTCGAAGGTCACAACAATGATATCACCGATCTATTGGTAACCGTAGACAGAAAATATTTGATATCTAGCTCCAAAGACAAAACCATCAAAATATGGGACATAGCAAATGCCAAAGTAGCCCATACTTTCACTGATCATACTTGGTCTGTAACCGATATAGATATGGACCCATTTGGACTCTACCTAGTAAGTGGCAGTTTAGACGGGACAGTGCACTTATACGATCTAAAAGCACAAACCACTTTAAGCTCATATGCACTCACTGGTTTCAAAGTGAATACGGTAGCACTTTCCCCATCTAACACCACCATAGCAGCGGCTGCACAGCCTACAGGCGTGAAAAATCCTGCAGGATTTTTCACCATCCCAACAGGCTTAAAGCCTAGAAAAGTAGCACTTCCTAAGGTTATGGACTTAGAACCACTCATAGCAAAAGAGCAAGCTAAGAAAGAGTCTAAAGAAAAACCCAAAAGCGCTAAAGAAACTAATACTAAACCAGATAAGCAAGCTAATAAAGAATCGGTATTGGAAATATCTGAACAAGTAAAAATCACTATAAAAGACAATGAGTAAAGAGATACTAAATAGTAGCAAAGCCCCAGAACCAGTAGGAGCATATCCTCACGCCAGAAAAGTAGGTAACCTACTATTCCTGAGCGGAGTAGGACCACGAGAGCGTGGCACCAAAAAAATACCTGGTGTAGAGCTAAACGAAGACGGAACTATAACTAGCTACGACATAGAGAAGCAATGCCACTCGGTATTCAATAACGTAAAAACAATACTAGAAGACTCAGGAAGCAGCTGGGATAACGTGGTAGATGTCACCGTTTTTCTAACCAACATGAAGGATGATTTTAAGACGTATAACCGCTTATATGCAGAGTATTTCAAAGACAATCAACCGTGCAGAACTACACTTGAAATCAATTGCTTACCCACTCCTATCGGCATAGAGCTGAAAGTGATAGCTACGATATAACAGTTTGGTCCTGAGTTCGGTACTCGGCTCGTGCCTTACCGAACTCAGTATGACAAAAGCTCCGCAGAGAACCATCGCGATAAGATCACAAAAGCACATCATAACAACCTTGTAATTCTGAATAAATTTTTATGCAGAGCAACGGAATAGAAATTTGTACCAAAGAATGGATAATAACAAAAAATGCCAAGTCGAATTGACTTGGCATTTTTCTATTGCTTCAAATATTGTAATTTGTTAATCAAAGCATTGCCTCATCCAGTACTTTTTCTGTGGTCTTATTCACAGGCACTACGGGTAGTCTAAACTCATTTTGGCAGATTCCCAACTTATTCAATATATACTTCACTCCTCCGGGATTCCCATCCATAAAGATAGCTTTCATCAGCGGCAATAGTTTATAATGCAAATGCTTGGCATTTTTAAAATCTCCATCAAGAGCATAGTTTACCATCTGGCTAAATTCCTTGGGATAGGCATTGCCTAATACGGATATCACGCCTTGCATTCCTGCTGCTATATACGGCATAGTATAATTGTCATCTCCGCTTATCACCCCAAAATCTTCAGGTGCTCCACGTATCACATCCATACAGATATCTAGACTTCCACTAGCTTCTTTGGTGCACACTATGTTAGTTAGCTGAGCTATACGTAGCGTAGTTTCTGCACTTACCAAAGAACCCGTTCTGCCAGGCACATTGTACATTATCACAGGAAGCGGAGTAGCATCGCTCACCGCTTTATAGTGTTGGTAGATACCTTCTTGGCTAGGCTTATTATAGTACGGACTCACACAGAGTATCCCATCTACTCCTTCCAGATTTTCAGATTTCAGTCTCTCCACTACTGCAGCAGTACTGTTACCTCCTATACCAAACACGATAGGCAATCTTCGTGCATTTACTTCTTTTATCTTTTGGAGAATAGCTTGTTGCTCTTCATTATTTATAGTCGGGTTTTCTCCTGTAGTACCCATTACTACCAGGTAATTTACTCCACCATCTACGAGATGATTCGTTAGTTTTTCTAGCCCTAAGTAGTCTACGCTTCCATCTGAATTGAAAGGAGTAACCATCGCTACGCCTAATCCTTTAAACTTTTCCATTATTTGATGTATTTTATTATATCGTTAAATAATTCTTCAGAAGTCTCTGAAAGGCTTTTTATCATAAAATCTTGAGCAAAGGAATACTGCTCAAAATGCTTACCTATACGTGTCTTAGATACAGAATAGGTAGAAATAGCCTGCAACTCATTGCGACCCTCCATATCAAGATTGATAAGGTAATCAAAGTCTTTAGCTATAAACTTACTTACAGCTGATCCTTTTGGCAATTTCCAAAAATTCAAGTCTTTTTTACAGAAGTACTCTTCTTTATAGCTTGGCACTAAGTCTCCCAAATCTTTCTCTTCTAAGAAACCAATGGTTCCCACTTTTTTACCCGCAGCTTCAAAATAGTGCATCACTTTATTGAGTAGCTGTGTTGAAGTCTTTTTTACATCATATACTACTCCTACTTCTCGCACATTACTCATCTTTTTAAGCGGTTCCGATTTATCAGATTGCTTATGCCTTGCTAAGCTTCTTCGCCCTATATTTATTTGAAAGTCTGCCAATGGAACGAAGGTACGGATTATTATTATTCAGAAAAAAAGCATTGCCTGTGAGCAATGCTTTTTGTTAAAGAAACGGTAGTTTAATGCTCAATCCTGACGGACACATCTACACTGACCACTCTTATTTTTAGGTAAAGAAGAAGCATATGGAACTGCAGTATTAAAATCAACGAAAAACGCAGATTCCATACTGTTCTCACTGCTAGACCAAAATGACCCATCATTTTCACCTATACCGTCCAGATTAGGAGCAGCCGTTCTAAGTGCTTTTAATTCTTCATACGAAGGCATATACCAATCTGAATGTCCGTATGCATCTAAGTCAGCACACTTATTAGCAAGGTGAGCACCTCCTATTAAAGCTATTTTAGCCGTATTCCCAGCTCCATCTTGAGTATTTGTAGCACCAGTAACATCATCTATCCCCCAAATACCTGCACCGCTGTTTGTTGGAAAGATATATGTCTTTTTACCTGCAAATGCAAAACTCTCTAGACCAAAGGCTATAAACTCAACCTCATTTCCGTATCCTGTGCCAGATGTAGTAGTAGCATATGCTCTCACGTAGTACTTCTTATCTTTAGTAAGTCCCGTAATTTCAGTTACAAAACTTCCGTCACCTGCACCACTTTTCGCCACACTATTATTAATATTTGGCGATGGCAATTCACTATAGCACACTCCACGCTCTATAATCTCTTCACCACCATTTCCCAATATTGTTCCTCCAGACATGACAGAGGTATTGGTAATCCCAGTAATATCTACCGTAGTGAGTGTGGGCAAGGACTTATCTTCCACTTCTGTAGGTTGAATAGTAGCCTCTTCCGAGCATGCGTACATACCGATTATTAGCACTAAAAATCCGAGTTTAATTGTGTTTTTCATATGAATATATTTTTAAGGCTGAAACACAAATTTATAAAAAAAAAGTTCAATTGCATTTTAATCCAGCATTCCTGCAAACTCATCTTCACTTATCATCCTAACTCCCAGCTTCTCTGCTTTCTCTTTTTTGGCAGGTCCCATGCTGTCTCCAGCTACTATAAAATCTGTAGATTTGGAGATGGAGCTTACGTTTTTGCCGCCGTTATCTTCTATGAGTTTCTTCAATTCGTTTCTACCAAAACGAGTAAAGACACCGCTCACTACTATTTTGGCACCGTCTAAAGAATTACTAGCTAGTTCTTTTTCTACTACCTCAAACTGCAAGCCCGCAGCTTTTAGCTGCTCTATTTCTTCTCTATTTTCAGCTATGCTAAAGTAGTCTATCACACTCTTGGCTATCACTCCTCCTATTTCTTCTACCCCGTTTAGGGTTTCAAAATCTGCCGCCATTATCGCATCTATATTTTTAAAATGAAATGCCAGTTTCTTGGCAACCGTCTCACCTACGAAGCGAATCCCAAGGCCAAAAAGCACTTGCTCAAAAGGCTGACTTTTAGATTGGTCTATTCCCTCTAAAATATTTTCTACGGTCTTTTCTTTGAAACTAACTACTCGCTCATCTCCTGTATCTTCATTCACTATCCCCTTGCTAAGTCCTAGTAATTGCTCTTGCACTAATATGTACAAATCTGCTGCTCTGTGGACCAAACCCGATTGATACAGCACATCTATCTTACCCTCTCCTAGACTTGCCACGTCCATGGCTTTACGACCTATAAAATGCTCTATGCGGCCTTTTACTTGCGGTGGGCAGCCCTGTGTATTGGGGCAGCGGGATACTGCGTCTCCCTCTGGTCGCTCTAGCAGCGTATCACACTCTGGGCAGGCAGTTGTAAACTGTGTTGGCTGGCTCCCTACTTCTCTATTGCTGGCATCCACTTCTACTATTTTAGGGATTATCTCTCCGCCCTTTTCTACGAATACAGTATCGCCTACTCGCACGTCTAGCTGTGCTATGAAATCTGCATTGTGCAGACTTGCACGCTTTACTGTTGTTCCCAAAAGCTGCATTGGCTCTAGGTTAGCCACGGGTGTCACTGCACCTGTACGACCTACTTGATAGCTAATGCTCAAAAGTTTGCTTTCTGCTCTTTCTGTCTCAAACTTATACGACATCGCCCATCTAGGAAACTTACTAGTAAAGCCCATCTCCTGCTGCTGCAAGCGGCTATTCACCTTTATCACTACTCCGTCTATCTCAAAACTTAAGTTCTTTCGCTCTTCGTCCCAGTGCTCTATAAACTTCCATACATCTTCTATGGTATCGCATAGTCGGGTAGCATCATTCACAGGCAGACCGTAGCTTTTCATTCGCTGTAGACTATCCCAGTGATCTAGTTCTTCTTTTCCGTGTTCGGCAAGCTGATACATAAACCCATCGAGCGGACGTCTCGCTACTTCAGCACTATTCTGAAGCTTGATAGTCCCCGCTGCAGTATTTCTTGGATTCTTATATAAGTCCTCTCCATTCCTCGCTCGTTGTTCATTCAGCTTTGCAAATGCCGCTTTATGAATAAACATCTCACCACGTACTTCTATATTTTCAGGAATATCTCCAGTCAATTGATGGGGAATATTTTTCACAGTCTTCACATTAGCCGTGACATCATCACCTTGTGTGCCATCTCCACGAGTAATCGCTTGTACTAGCTCTCCATTGGCATATCTCAGTGCTATCGCAAATCCATCAAACTTGAGCTCCGCAGTATAGTTATATGCATTACCTCCATTTAGCTTAGCTACTCGCGTATCAAAATCTAAAAGTTCTTCCTTGTTATACGTATTACCTAAACTCAACATTCGGCTACTATGAGGCACCGTATTGAAGTTTTTGGTGATATCGCCACCTACCTGCTGGGTAGGGCTGTTAGGATCCGCATACTGCGGAAATGCTTGCTCTAGCTTCTCCAGATCCTTTAGCTTCATATCAAAGTCTCTATCTGATATGGTGGGCTGGGCAAGAATGTAATAATTATAATTATGCTGCTTTAGCTCGGCAGTTAGTTCTTGTATTTTGGCTTCGGTAGACACTGTGGCGAAAGTACAATACAAAGATTTTCATTACTAAACTAAACTCCCACAAGATATAGGCAATAAAAAAAATGACCAAAATGAGTCTGCTTCCGTATATGCAGAAATGCCAAAAATTAGACCTAAGCATCTAATAAAAATAGAATGACCATTGCTGCTTATCTTTGTGCTTTCTTATGAAAAGAATAATAACATTCTTACTAACCGTATCCGTCACCCTACTTTCTTGGGCTCAGAGAACGAACCAAATATTTAGACTAGGACTAAGACTAAACCTGGCTAATATGAAGTACGATCTATGAATATTTCGTTGTCCTAAATAAGTATCACAGTTAGAATAGGTTGATTTTTTACATCACATTAAAACAAAAAAACCTACATCTTGTTTTAATACATTACTAATGAGCAAATTACCAGCGGCTTACCAATTTATAGACTTATCTGACTACGGCCGTAAACCTGCCCGCTGGATAGCAAGGTCGCTTAAAAACACAAAAGCTACGCCCATACACGTAACCCTGGCATTTGGAGTAGTTGGGTTAATCGCTTGTTATTTCATCCTATCACATCATTTTTTATTGGCAGGGATATTTTTAATACTTAAGTCCATACTCGACGCTGCAGACGGCGAGCTAGCTCGAGTAAAGGCCACCCCTTCTTATAGCGGGAGATATTTGGACTCTATTTTTGACATTGTACTTAATTTTTTAGTACTCGGCTGTATTTGGTATGTTACTTCTGGGCCATTGATCATCGCTTTGTTAGCATTCATAGGGATTCAACTCCAAGGCACATTATACAATTACTACTATGTGATTCTCCGAAATGAATTTGATGGAGACGATACCAGTCGTATAAACGAGAAAAAAGCCCCTATCGCACTGCCCGGAGAAAAGCAAGAACTCGTGAATGTACTCTATGCGATATTCAACATACTGTACCGTGTATTTGATCAAGCGATCTACTATGCAGATCCTGACGCTCCCAAAAAGCAAAATATACCTAACTGGTTTATGACATTAGTCTCTGCCCTTGGTCTAGGCTCTCAGCTCTTGATTATAGCTGCTATGCTAGCGTTTAATTTAGAACACTATATCCTACCTTTCTTGCTCTCCTATACGGTAGCCATCCCACTTCTGATTATAGTGCGGAGGCAAGTGAATAGGTAGAAAAATAATACCTTTGACTTCATGCCTGTAGACTTATCAGATATCCTCGTAGTAGGGGTTTCGTCCAGAGCCCTCTTTGATTTAGAAGATGAGAATGCCATCTTTGATACAGAAGGAATAGAAGGATACCGCAAGTATCAACTAGCACACGAAAATGAACCACTCAAGATAGGATCCGCTTTTTACCTCGTAAAGAGCCTACTCGAACTCAATAATCAAGCAAATAAACGTATCGTAGAAATAGTACTCATGAGCAGAAACAGCCCAGAAACCGGCATTCGAATGCTCAACTCTATCGCACTACATGAGCTCGATATCACAAGAGTAGCATTAAGCGGTGGCGAGCCACTAGCACCCTATATAAACGCCTATGATATTGACCTCTTTCTGAGTAAAGACGATAAAGATGTACAGACGGTCATAGACTCTAGAGCATGTGCCGCAGCATCTATTTACGCACCACCAAAGTCTTTTAATCCTAAGGATAACCGAGTAAAAATAGCTTTTGATGCGGATGCTGTTTTGTTTTCTGATGAATCTGAACATCGTTATAAAACTGAAGGAATAGATGCCTTCCTAAAACACGAAAAAGAGAACGAAGACAATCCGCTAAAAAAGGGCCCTTTTGCTGAACTGCTCATAAAACTCTCTCATATACAAGAGCATCTTCCCACTACTATAGAGCTATCTCCACTGCGACTATCTATAGTGACCGCTCGCAGTGCACCATCACATATGCGAGTTATTAAAACCCTACGAAAATGGGGTGTATACGTTGACGAAGTATACTTCATGGGTGGATTATCCAAAGACAAGGTACTAGAAGCTTTTGGAGCACACATCTTCTTTGACGATCAGGAAGCACACCTGGATGCCACTAGTAAAGTGGTGCCAAGCGGCAAAGTCCCCTACAACTCTTCATCACCTATGAATGCGATTGAAAAAAAAAGCAAACCCAAGCAATCGTAAACTGATTTTGATTTTATCAATTAAGCCATTTTGCTAGTACATTTGTGCTTGCATTAATTGTGATAAAATGATAATAGACAAACTACAAAACACCTCGCTATACACTTCTATAAATCCTAGAATTACTCAAGCATTTGAATATCTAAAGTCCACCAACTTAGAAAAAGTAGCTGTGGGAAAACATAGCATAGATGGGGACAATGTATTTGCTCTAGTAAAAGAGTACGAGACCAAAAGTGAAGAAGATTTACAAATGGAAAGTCACTTTGAGCATATAGATATACAGTATATCATAAGCGGAAGCGAACTCATGGGACTCGCCACCAAAAATGCACATAAACCTATCACCGTAGACAAAGAAAATGACTACGCACTATATGAAGATGAATACTCTTTTATGCTTTTCGAAAAAGGAATGTTTGGCATCTTTTTCCCAGATGACTTACACCTACCATGCATACAAGCAGACAAACCTGAGATGGTAAAAAAAGTAGTTGTTAAGATAAAAATAGGGCAGTAAAACTCCTTATATATTGAGCTACCGAATAGTTTATAAAACCGTAATCTAACTTACGTTTTTTGCTTTTTCTTCTTCACACTAGGGAAAAGAATATTATTTAATATCAATCTGTATCCAGGCGAGTTAGGGTGTAGATTAAGGTCCGTAGGCGGTTCGTTAACATAGTGCTGATAGTCTTCGGGATCATGACCTCCATAGAAAGTAAACTGTCCTTTGCCTATAGTTCCGTGTATATATCGAGCTTCGTTTAAACTCTTGTTTTCTCCCATTATGATGATAGAACTCTTTATTTGATCTTTGTGAAAAGCAGTAGTTTGTCCCATAAATCCTTTAATTATACGCTCATGATTTTGAGTTAAGATAGTAGGAATAACATCCCACTTGGCACTAAATTCATTCAATGCAAAAAGGTCATTTCCTTCTTTAACTCCTCTACTCCTAGGATCTACATCTATACTACTCACCTCATATTTCATAGGATTCATCTCTATCCTAAAGTCTGTAAAAGCAAAGGTTTTAGTATAATCTAATTTAGCCTGTGCACCTGGCTCTATCGGGTCTCCGTCAAACATACGCTCACATATATCAACTCCATCTGCTGCCATGGCTATATCATAACTATCTGTGGCACTGCACATAGCAAAGAGAAAACCTCCGCCAGCAGTAAAATCTCTTATCTTTTTGGTCACTACTAATTTCAACTCAGATACCGTTTCGAAACCATGCTTGCTCGCCATTGCCTCTGCTTCCGCTACCTGCTCTTGATACCAAGCTGCGTTTCTAAAACTGGCATAAAATTTTCCGTACTGCCCAGTGAAATCTTCGTGGTGTAGGTGCAACCAATCAAAGGTTGGCAACTTGCCATCTAGCACATCATCGTCAAAAACCACATCATATGGAATCTCCGCATAGGTAAGTACCATAGTAACAGCATCATCCCAAGGCTGAGAAGTTTTGGGAGAATAGACGGCTATTTTAGGCACTTTTAGCAGCTTCACTACTTCCGCATTTACAGCAGGACTAGCCAATTCGTCTTTCAAAGAGTTTGCTTTACCCTCACTCATGGTCGTAAAACTAACACCCCGTAGCAAACACACTCTCTCTATATTTTCAAAGTCGTCCATCATAAAACTACCTCCTTGATAGTTTAGTAACCACTCTACTTCTTGGTCCTTGCTTAGTACCCAATAGGCTATTCCATAAGCCTTTAGGTGGTTTTTTTGTGAGGCATTCATAGGAATTAGAAGTTTGTCTGCATACACAGCACCCACGACTAAAACCATTAATTGAATATATATAAGTACTCTCTTCATTTTCTTTATTTTATAAAATTACACGCCAGTCTATATCCTACATAAACGAGCAGTACACCTATCACATTGCTTGCAAGTAAATATACTACAAAGTTTTTTGCCAATCCAGATTCTAACATTCGCATAAGCTCCAGACCATAACTAGAAAAAGTAGTAAACCCACCTAAAAAACCTACAATGCCGAACATTATCAATGTATTTTGACCTCTCATAGCATAGAAACTAAAGATCCCAATAGCAAAACAGCCCAATAGATTTACCGATACCGTAGCCCAAGGGAAATCTGTAGAACTAGCAAACAGCCTACTCACTCCATATCTACATAAAGCTCCGAGCCCACCGCCTAAAAAAACTAGTAATGCGTTCATTAATAAAACTCGTATAGAAAAATGTATTCTATCTCCAATACCCCCTTAGGATTATAGGATAAAATATTATTTAGCAACCCATTGTCATAGTAAAAATACTCTTGTTTTTGATTCACTGTATTTACCGTATTTGCTATCTGTCCCCTTTGATTATACTGGTAATAAGTCTGAACAAAATATGGATTTTCACCATATGTGGCAAAAGCCGCACTGAGCAGTCTCTTTTCCTCATCTAGTTCATAACTGGCCATTTCTGTGAGTTCCCCTTTAGCGTCTGCAGTAGCCAGCTGCACCAGACCGCCTTGCTCATTATACCTTGCCACATTCTGGGTATAGCGTTGGCTACCATCTTGCATTGTAACAAGCGTCTCAGAGCTATCTAGTCTGCCCGTATCATTTTTATAGTAGGTAGTATTAATAGACATACTATCATTGGTCTGAAAAAACAAAACCTTAATTTTCTCCGGGTCTTTGCCAGTAGCAGTATCATAGATATAGGTGGACTTACTAAAATCTAAATCATCTTGTCTAGAGATAATATGATTGAGCCCCGTTTTATCATATTTTAATATGGTCTCTTTTAATGTTTGCATGCCTACGCAATTCATATCTACCTTACCATAAATTAATCTCGTATCTTTATCATATTTTTTCAGGTCATACAGACAAGTGTCTTTATTATTTATAAAGGCATGAACAAACTGCATTTTCTTGACCACTGCAACATTATTCCTCCCTAAAGCTGATGTGTCATTCTCTTGAGCCATTGTCATGACACAAAAAACAACCATTACTATTCCTGTTATTCTAATCCTCATTTTCTTGTAAAACACACATCACTAAGTGTGCCATATTTTTGTTGTTCTATCTTTATTTTACCTGCAAAAGCTATCATCGCGGCATTGTCTGTACAATACTCAAATTTAGGAATGTACACAACTGCTCCTTTTCGCTCACCCAAGCTCGTTAGTTCACTGCGTAATGCAGAATTAGCTGCTACACCACCAGCTATTCCTATTTCTCTTATTCCAGTCTCGTCCATGGCCTGTGCTAGTTTGCTTATTAAATAAGACACAATAGTATACTGAATAGATGCACAGAGATCCTTTTTATTTTCCTCTATGAAATCTTTTTGCTGCCTAGTAGCTTTTTGCAAGAAGTAAAGTATCGATGTTTTGAGGCCAGAGAAACTAAAGTCTAGTGCGGCTACATTAGGTGTATTAAATTTAAACTTAAGCGGATCGGCATCTTCAGATAGCTTATCTATAATAGGACCTGCTGGATACTTCAAATTGAGCATTTTCCCTGCTTTATCAAAGGCTTCCCCCGCTGCATCATCGATAGTTTTTCCTAAAATATCTAATGTGTAATCTTCATTTACTCGCACTATCTGTGTGTGCCCACCAGACACTAGTAAACAAAGAAAAGGCAACTTGGGCACGTCTCCATCAATAAAATGAGCTAGTACATGGGCATCTACGTGATCTACATTCACATATGGCACATTAAGCGAAAGAGCCAAACCTTTAGTAAAAGAATGCCCTACAAGTAGAGACCCCATAAGACCTGGACCTTGAGTACAGGCTATTGCGTCTATTTCTTCTTTCAATATACCTGCTTGAGCCAATGATGCTAGCACAGTAGGCACCACATTTTGTTGATGTTTTCTGCTTGCGTGCTCCGGAACTACTCCTCCAAATTCTTCGTGTATTTTTTGTGATGAAATTACGTTGGAGCAAATTTTGTTATTATACCACACCGCAGCAGCAGTATCGTCGCAGGACGATTCTATCCCAAGTATACAGATTTGTGAATTGTTCTTTGATAGTTCCAAAGTATGTTTGTGACCTTATGCTGTTTGTTAAAAAATAAGCGTTGTCAAAAATAGTAAAAATACCGCTCAAAATCGTAGCCATACTACTTGGTCTACTGCTGATTCTTCTAGCGGTGGTAAATACCTCATGGTTTAAAAATTATGCGGCAGACAAGGCTACATCATGGCTTACCAAAGAACTAGGTGTAGATGTGAGCATCGGCGAAATATCCTTAGAATACTTTGATGAAATATCTGCTACCAAATTATACATAGCAGACCAACAGCACGATACTATGATCTATGTAGAAAACCTGCACGTAGATTACGACTTATTCTCATTTACCAATACCCTCATAAAGCTAGATAACATAGACATAGAAGACGCTAAAGTATTCTTAGGAATACCAAAAGACGAGAGTCAAATTAACCTTCAGTTTCTTATAGACTACTTCTCTCCTAAGAAAAAAACGACTAGACCCTCTGCAGCACAAGTAATAAATCTAAGTAAGGTCTCCTTAAAAAACACCGAATTTAGATATTTCAATAAAAATTTTGGCCAGACAACCGACAGAGCTTTTGACGAAAACGACTTGCACTTCAAAAAGATAAGTGGACATCTTCACGATTTTAAAATAATAAACGACTCCCTCAATTTTGTACTAGAAGACTTATCTGGACTCGAAAAATCTGGACTCAACATTCAAAACCTGAGTGCGAATACCATAATTAGTCCGAGCACGATGCGTTTTGAAAGCTTAGTACTCCAGACCTCCAATAGCTATATCAAAGACTTTTTACAATTCAAGTATTCGAGCTATGCAGATTTTAGTGAGTTTATAACGGATGTGCAAATTGAGGCGAATTTCGATGAGTCTAAAGTACACACTTCAGATTTAGCTCTGTTTAGCAACACCCTAAAAAAATATACAGAGGTGCTATTTGCCAACGGAAAGGTCACTGGAACTATCGATAACCTGAGAAGTGAAAAGCTGGAGATAGGTATGAGCAACCATACTCACTTTAATGGCAAAATAAAGATAACAGGACTACCTAATACTGCAAAAACCTATCTGGACATAAATGCTAAAATACTCACTTCCACTGCTAGAGAAATAGCCAAACTAGCTAAATTAGATCCAGTACCTCAGGAGTTTCTTGCACTGGGGGATATAAGATATGTGGGTACTTTTAGAGGCTACTTTACAGACTTTTCAGTAAAAGGAGAAATACACAGTAGTGTAGGCGATGTGGCTACAGACATTACTTATAAGCAACTGGGGACTAACAATGCGGGCTATGCTGGCATATTGACCTCCCCAGACTTAGACCTAGGTAAACTGATAGGTAACAAAACAATCGGCACCACATCTTTTGACCTTCAATTAGCTGGCAGCGGTCTGGATGCACAATCCTTAAATAGCAGTATATCTGGTCAAATAGGGCACATTTCATACGCAGATTACGACTACAAAAACATAGTATTAGATGGTAAAGTTGCCCTAGGTTTATATGAAGGAGACTTCAAAATACAAGACCCCAACTTCAATTTAGACTTCAATGGCTCTCTGGATATAAGCTCCGAAATTCCAAAAATAAAAGTGCGAACCAACGTGTTTGCTCTTAATTTGAAGACCTTAGGATTAGATAGTCAAGATAATATTTTGAAGTTTAACGGGTTAGTAAATCTAACGGGGAGCGAGCTTGACAATATAACGGGCAGCATAGACCTAGACAGCTTTACAATGGAGAAAGGAGATAGCACCTACCGTTTGAAAGATGTTAAACTCACTTCCGAAAAAAACACGAACTATCGACAGTATTCTTTAAAATCAGACCTCGCTGTAGTAGATTTAAAAGGAAATTTTTTACTTAGTGAAGTAGACACACTAATAGAACATATCAAGCATATTATTTATCCATCTCAGTTTGCAAAGCCTATGCTACCGATCAAGAGTAAGAACATAGCATCAGTAATATCTATAGATACATTTCAAAACATTTTTAAAGAATTTATACCTTCAGCGTATTTTGAAAGCCTCTTCTTAGATATAGAATACGACCACACAGCTGGGAAAATAGAAAGCACGGGAGGGCTCACTAATTTTAAGTACGACATAGTTTCTACACCCTTTATTGATTTAAAAATATCCAACGGAGGAGATTTTACCCCAATCAACTTTGGCATAAGCACTGGAGGCCTGTTACAAAACGACAGTATATTATTTGACCAATTAGATGCCAATGGATTTATAGATGATGGCATAGTCAACTTTGAAACTACGTCTAAACGAGATAGCATTTTAGATATATTACTAGCTGGCAAGCTCACCTATATACGTGATAGTATATCTGTATACTTAGATAATTCCAAAGTTAAAATATATGATAAAGATTGGACGCTAAAGAGAACTAATTTCCCCAACATAGTATCACATCAAGGTATTGTAGAGTTTAGATACTTTGACTTTAGAAATGAGAATGAAATACTTTTCGTAGACGCCTCCATTGGCGAAAAAGCAGACAAAATAAACGTAATACTTACAGATTTCAAACTAGATAATCTCACTCCATTTATAGCAGGTTTTGACCTGAAAATAGCAGGGATAACGAATGGGTATATAGACGTATCCGACAGGCAAGGTTTCCCTATTATTGAGTCTGATTTAATAATAGAAGACCTACAGCTAGATGACGACACACTTGGCACGCTCACTTTACAAAGTATAAATAAAGACAACTTACTAGCTGTAGCTATAGATGGCAGTATAAGTGGAGGACTACTTAATGACATGAAAATACTTGGAAATATTGATTTTAAGAATATTCAGTCTCCTCTTAACTTAAAACTAACTACAGAAAAAAGTAGCATAAAACCTTTTGAAAAATATCTAAAGGGGTTAGCTTCTAACATCAATGGGTTATCTACTACTAACATTAGCATTACAGGCCTACTAAACAAACCAAACCTCAGGGGGAAAATGCAAATAGATAATCTAGACTTCAAAGTAGATTACCTGCAGACCAATTACAAGGGAGATGTAACACTTGATATAGATTTTAATACTTTTAAAATAACCCAAGCTACTTTAACGGATAGAACCAACCAAAAAGGGAAGGTTTCTGGAAGCATAAACCATAGTAATTTTACTGATTTTCGTTTCAATGTGAATATAGACGAGCTATCCAACTTTGAGATAATGAATACATCAAGAGAAGACAATGAACTCTTTTATGGAACCGCCTTTGTAGATGGCAACATGCTAATATCTGGTCCTATGGACGATATTCTACTTCAGATAAATGCAAAAAGTAGAAAAGGCACTGAAATCTTTATTCCATTAGATAACGCATCTACTAGCGGAAAACTAAGTTACGTAGAGTTTGTAAATTTAAAACTAGACAATAACCAGCTAAACAAGACTTTTAAATCTACCGCAGGAGTACGTATGGATTTTAATTTTGAGATTACAAATGATGCTAATATCACGTTAATTTTTGATGAGCTCTTGGGTGACAAAATAGAAGCTGCAGGCCACGGTAATCTCAGAATGGAGATAAATACTTACGGAGATTTTAATATGTATGGGGGCCTAACTATCGATAGAGGAAGTTATCTATTCACAGCATTAGATTTAATTACTAAATATTTTACAGTAAAGCAGGGAGGCACACTGTTTTGGGATGGAAATCCGTATAATGCTAAAATAGACTTAGAAGCCATAAAAAGAGAGTATCCCGTGCCAAAAGCACTAGTGAGTGGCATAGTACAAGATGAAGAAGAGCTAGCCAACTACTCCACTGCTATACCCGTAGATTGTTACCTTAAGCTAACAGGTCTCCTTTTCAATCCAGAGGTGGCGTTTGACCTTGATTTCCCATCTCAATCAAGCCATAGTGCTACCGCTAACAACACCCTTAATACGGTGATAGAACGGGTAAAGCTCGACCAAGAAGAACTCGATAGGCAGGTTTTCGCACTCTTAGTATTGGGCACATTTATACCTCCCAGTTTTTCGGCAGGTTCTACCAATAATGTGGTTACTGCAGGGGCTCGTCAACAAGTTGAAAAGGGAGCTGCCAATACAGGAATAAATAGTCTGAGTGATTTTGCCTCTAGCCAGTTAAACAATTGGTTAGGACAACTAGACACTAGGCTAAAAGTAGGAGTAGACTATCAAAATAGTTACGAAAGCGAAGCTGAACTTATACTATCATTAAAAAGAAATTTCTTGAATGATAGGCTAGAACTAGCCTATTCAGTAGATGCTGCAGCGCAGGGCTCTAAACCTTACGATGTGAGTATAAAATATGATATAAACGAGGAGGGGAATATTAAAATACGTGGCTTCCAGAAGCAAGCAAATGACCCCACTCTTGGTAATATAAATAACGTAACTACCACCGGAGTGGGCCTATCTTTCAGATATCAATTTGATAGATTTAGACTACGAAAGAAAAAAGTAAAGCCAGAAGAGGACACAAAATTACCGTAGATTAGCAACACAATTTTTAAGACCTACGTTTAGTATTATTGGGCACTAATACAATAGAAGTAAGGCCTTAGTAAACCCTTATTTTTTTATTGAAAGTCCGTTGTAAGTTTAAACCTAAGCACACGCTGATTGCCAGCATCACAAATCCAAACTATACGATTTTTATATGCTACGGCAGTTGGGTTATTAAACTGAGACAAGCCCGTTCCTTTACCTCCAAAGCTCGCAAGCTGATACTTGGCACTAGCTGCCCCTGTAGGGGGTTTCACCCCTTCTAGCCCCGTTACTGTAAATTGATAAAAAGAGTCTTTGCTTCTATCTACAACAAAAATGAAATTAGTACCATCACCGGTTACTAACGCAGAGACAGGTTCGCTAAATTTGTTAGGTTCTGTTAGATTACCATCAGACACTGTTGCGTCACTTTCAAAAAGAATTCGAGGCTCATAATTAGCACCAAAATCAGTTTCTATGTAATCTATTATTTGAACTTTAATAGATGTGTTTTCTGAAATAGAAGTGAATACAAAATGATCTGGACCTCCAGCAGATATCTGTGGCGGCTGTACAAAACTAGAGATCCCAACTGGTTCTTTGAAATAGTTTCTAAATAGACCACTTGGCGTATTCACACTTACAGGAGTCAGATATTTCCCATCGCTACCAAATAGGAGTACCGCATCATCCGGACCACCAAATTTTTGAGGATTATTATCTGTTCCACTTCTAGTGACATAGAATCTATTATCCTCTAAAACAGCAATCTTATTTAGACTCACTTGTGCATCACTAGAGGAGAATGTAGTTTTAAAATAAAAAGGGTGAATGATAGTATCTACCACTCGTGCATACTCTAAGCCAAAATTAGCCCCAGGACCATGCATATCCACTTTGTAAATACAATTAACTACGAAGTCTTGCCCTGCTACTTTAGTTTCTATAGTACCAATGGCAAGCAAATCTAAGCGTCTGTTTTGGGCTATTGATTTCACCCCTTGCAGTTTAAAACGTTTAAGTACTCTACCACTTTCATCCATAGAAATTATCTCTTCAGTAGCAGCATCTACTACATACATTAACTCATCGAAACCAGCAATAATGTCCACCGGGTTTACAAAATCTGTAAGGGCAGGCTGCACAGGCACATAGGCAACCTCTCTAGGAGAGTACTCTGGAACCTCTATGAAATCTGTACTTGTTTTTTTACCAAAAAACCCTTCACAAGCGGTAAGCGAAAAAAGTACAATAACATATAGGCTTAACTTCACTGTTTGATTCATCTTTTGTCGTTGTTAAAAGGTAGATTTATACCAAATATATGCTGCACACCCATTCTATTGGTTGGGTTTATCCCATAGTCTATATAAAGGGGGTGATGCCCTATTCTGGTTTTCACACCAAGGCCAGCCGTAGGATAATTTTGTCCTTTTACGCTCAGCTTATATCCAAGTCTCACAAAAAGAAGTTCTTTCAGATTCAACTCTCCGCCTAATCTTATATTTTCTGCATTATCACTTGGGTGATTAAGCTCTACAGCTACTGATATTTTTTTACCCTCAGTTTCGTAGGCTGTGAGCGAGAAGCCCATTTTGAAAAGTGCTGGCGTAGTATATTTTTCTAATGATACATCTGTCCTATTATAATCTGTCTCTAAGTCTGCACCCTTCATTTGCGAGTTACCTCCAAAATTTTTGACTGCCACAGCGAAAGTTAGATCTTTAAAATCTGTAGTATATAGAAATCCAATATCTGCGGTAACCGTATGATTCGTATAGGTAGCGATGCCTTCGTACACATATTTCACACCTACTCCTATACTAAATCTATCTGAAAGTTGCTGAGCGTAGTTTCCACCTATAGCCGTATTATTAGCATAGAACAGTTGGCCGGTTCCGTTTGGCTCAAACTCCGTACGCACTTCCATCGCACCACTGTTAAAGCTATTCACATTGAGACCTACAACACCACCTCCTTTTAATTTTAACGCTCCACCTATATAACTTTGATTGATCCCTGCTCCTATAGCAATATTACTAAGAGCTATTCCTGAGTTCTTTATTTTGACAAGTCCTGCCGGGTTATTTTCTGAACTAAAAAGAGAACCTTCGCTAGCTACACTTGCTCCAGCCATACCAAAAGAAACAGGGTTTAAATCGTTTTTTAAGAAACTAAGAGCGGATAGTCCAGCTCTTTGTCCCCCAAAATTTGGCAGCAATTGACCGTAACTGGTACAAGCTAACGCCACTAGGCAAATAAGGTTTAATACTCTCAAAACGCAGGAGCAAAAGTAACAAACCATAGCAAGACTAAAACACGTTGTTTGTTAATATTACATTAACAAAATCTAAAAGCTAATCTCAAGAGACACATAAGGTAGAATCGGCATCAAATTAATAAAGTCATAAGTTGTTATGTAGTTCCCATTTTCGTCAGTGCCAGATCCGCTGTATACTACAAAAAAAGGATTCCTAAAGTTCACTACATTATAGGCTCCATAAGATAATTCGGTTGATAGTTTACCTTTAAAAAAAGCTCGGTTATGGTTGAACGATACGTCAATCCTCTTGTAAAAAGGCAATCTATAAGCATTTCTATCGCTGAATATAAAAACGGCCCATCTGCATACTCTATTACAGTCAAAGGTCTACCACTAGCCAATATCCCATTAATACTAAAAGTCGTGTGTTTTCGGATACGGAGGGTATGAAAATACTTTAAACTATGTGGCCTGTCAAAGTCAGCCGGAAAAATTCCCCTCGATTTACTTATGTAGAACAAAGCACAATAGTGCATGAAATAGGCCATGCTATTGGACTAGTAAATAATGGCGTACCAGCCACAACGGCTCATCACGACGGGCAAACGGTGCCCACTGCACCAATACTAAATGTGTAATGTACTGGGAAAATGGTTCAGGGGATATCGCTCAATTCATTGCTCCATTTTTAACAGGAGGAAAGATCTCCTTGTTTGAAGATGCCTGCATTGCAGATGTTAAATCAAAATAAACCACCTTGTAAGTGTATCAACTTATGGCTTTGAATATTCTTTTTGTATGTACTCCTTGCGACATCTCAAGATTTCGAAATATAGCTCCAAGGCGTCTACTGCTTCTATATAGGATGGGTGAAAGGAACAGAACTCCTTAAACTTTACCAACTCTTCATTTTCATAATTGGTAAGTGTGATGATAATCAAATCATCAAATTTTTTGCCAGATACCTTGAGCTGTCTGTCACGCTCTAGCAGCTCCGCATATTTTCTACGTTCCTTCCCATCTTTGCTAAATCGATCGTACATATACGTAACAGGACTGCCTAACACCATCCCATCTTGGGCCATTTTATCCAAGCCTATTAGCTCTTGACGCATCTCGAGTATCTTTAGTTTTTCACGCACCTTTTCTTCATCAGACTTACCCAGATTATTACTTACAAACTTATTATCGAAGAGTGATCTATCCCCTAAAATAGTAAATCGCACTTCCCTTAGATCATAGACCTTGGGCTGCAAGTAAAACACTAAAGAATCTCTGCCCTTCCACGAAGCAGTATTCACAAACAGTGTATCATATGTAAGATGGCTTATGGTGAGCATGTCACCCATTTTATAGTCTATTGCCACAAAACCATTCACATTGGTAAGTTTAGCTTCTCCTCTAGGTGACGAAATCTTGGCATAAAGCACAGGTTCTCCATTTTCTAGAGATTTGAAAACAGCTTTAAACTCAGCATTTTGGGCATATGCAAGGTTAAAAATGATAAATGATATGATAATGCTTATAAATCTCAAATGATTTTGCTTGTTCAACGTACAAAGCAAGCATATAGTTACCTTATTATTGTAAAAAATTATGCAAAGAATATTCTTTATCTTACTAACAGCTTTTTTAAGCTTACCTATCTTCGCTCAAAAAATAGATACTCATCATATAAATCCAGACTCTGCCACCTATCTAAATGTGTACGTAAAGACCATAGCCCAAGACAGCTTGCAGAGTACCTTTATTATATGGATTAAAAACACAGTAAAGCCGCACTACCATGCCTCTCATACAGAAGTGGTTGAGATACTTTCTGGCAAAGGCAGAATGACCCTGAATGGCAAAACTTTTATAGTGCATAAAAACGACATTATAATCATACCCAAAGGTTCTGTGCACTCCGTGACTAACTTACATCATAGACCACTCAAAGTGCTTTCTATACAAGCTCCTAGGTTTGATGGGGATAGAGTTTACACTAAATAATACATATTTGACACTATGACTCGCAATAATAAAAGCCTATTTGGCATCCTATCTTTCATCCCACTTATTAGTAGGATAATCGGGATGGTCATTAATACTGAAGTCACTGCTTTACTAGCTAACGTATATGATGGATTACAATCTCGCAGAAGATTATGATGATGCCAATACTTCCAGTTAAGCTTTTTTGAGACCTTGCATAAGATAATAGTACTTTCGTATCCTTGGCAAAGAGCATTATCATAGCACCTATAAAAAACAAAGTAAAAATACTTCCAGACGCCCCCGGAGTATACAAATACTTTGATAAAGAGGGTAAGATCTTATACATTGGCAAAGCCAAAAGTCTAAAAAAACGGGTGAGTTCATATTTCAACAAAAAACAACATGAAAATGGCAAGACTCGTATACTCGTAAGTAAAATTTGGGATGTAAATATAACAGTGGTACCTACCGAGATGGATGCACTCTTACTCGAAAATAGTCTTATAAAAGAGTTTCAGCCAAAGTACAACATCAACTTAAAGGATGATAAGAGTTTCCCTCTAATTAAGATTACTAAAGAGCGTTTCCCCAAGATATTTCCTGTTCGAAATCCAAAAAAAGATGGGAGCACCTACTTTGGTCCGTACAGTAATGTGCGGTTAATGAAAATAGTTCTTGAACTCTGCAAACAAATTTACCCTACTAGAAACTGCACATACAATCTGTCTAAAGCTAATATAGAAGCTCATAAATTTAAGGTTTGCTTAGAGTATCAGATAGGTAACTGCAAGGGTGCTTGTGAAGGACTAGAGAGTGAAGAAGACTACTTGGAGAGTATCAATGGTATAAAAAACATACTTCGTGGAAATCTAAAAGAGGTAAAGGATCACCTAAAATATAAGATGGAACGTGCATCTGCAGACTGGCAGTTTGAAGAAGCATCTAAGTATCAAAAAAAACTGGAGATACTAGATAAGTACCAGAGTAGAAGCACAGTAGTAAACCCTCGAATAAGCGACGTAGACGTGCTCAGTATTGCTCAAAATGACCAATATGCCTACATCAATTATCTCCGTATATCTGGAGGTGTTATCATTCAATCCAAGAACATGGAGATGAAGAAAAAAATGGATGAAACCACTGAAAAATTATTGGAAATGGCCTACGGTGATATAATAGAAGATCAGAGAGAAACCACAGAAATAATAGTACCTATACCTCTACCTCTAGAGGGCAATTTTATAGTCCCTATAAGTGGTGATAAGAAGAAACTTCAACAAATAAGCTATAAAAATGCTAGTCTCTATATGCTAGAGAAAAGCAATCAATATGAAAAACTAAACCCGCAGATAAAGATAGACCGATTACTATCTGCTATAAAAAACGACCTAAGACTTACGGAGCTACCGTATCACATTGAGTGTTTTGATAATTCTAATATACAAGGAGCCTTTCCTGTGAGTGCTTGTGTGGTTTTCAGAGATGGT
>Ga0209713_10000461_pt1 | contig 22900 bp, 11 predicted proteins | sample ArcOceMetagenome_3_FD_187444 | JGI IMG/M metagenome (GOLD analysis project Ga0209713, IMG submission 187444) | Marine eukaryotic phytoplankton communities from Arctic Ocean - Arctic Ocean- Svalbard ARC20M Metagenome (SPAdes) (version 2) | ecosystem: Environmental > Aquatic > Marine > Oceanic... | reverse complement strand
CTCCTTCTCCTCTGCGTCCACCCTTGCCGTCCTCGCCGCCGCCACAGCCCGAGTGTCCGCCGCCGTCGCCCCCGCCGAAGCGGCCGCCGCCCCCTCCGCCCTGCTCACCAGGGCCACAGCGTCCACCGCAATTACCACCGCCACAGGGCCCCTGCCCTCCAACAGCCCCGCCGTTGGGACCGCCACCAAGACCGGCAACACCCCCACAACAGCCACCGCCTCCTTTGCATCCTTCGCCGAGCCCACCTCCGCCAGCCCGCCCACCACCGTCCTCGCCGTCACCCGCGCCATCGTGTCCGCCTTTAGCGCCTCCCATCGCGCCGTCCCCCAGTTCGCCACCGAGCCCCGTGACACCACAGCCTCGTGCACCACCACCACCACACGAGCCACCACCGCCGCCTCAGCCTCCGGCGGTGCCAGTTCAGCCTTCACCACCGCCCGATCCGTCGCGGCCACCGCTCAGACCTCCACCTCGGCCCTCGCCCCCACCACCATCACGGCCGCCTCCGCCTCCACGACTGCCACCTCCTCCACCTCCGATCCCACCACCGATGTCCCCACTGCCCTGGCCTCCGCCTCTGCTGCCTCCGCCTTCTGAGCCGCCACCCCGACCGCATCTGCCGCCCGTCGCGCCACCAGAACCTCCGCCGCCACTATGCCCGTCGCCATCGCCTGCACCTCGAGCTCCACCCCCGCTGCCCCCGCCGCCTGTCTCACCGCCATCGCAGTGTGAACGGAATGCCGCGCACGACGTGGACTTCGAAGCGTGCTACAGCTGGTGTCGAAACAATCTGGAGATGAACTGCCCGAGATGCAAGTGCCGCGCGTGCCCCGAGTGCCAGCCGTCTCCGCCCCCGTTGGAGCCGACGATACCGCCGCTCTCGTCACCTCGGCCAGCTTTGCCTCCACCATCGTTGTCGCCACAGCCTCCTCCTCTGCCCCTGGTCCCGTGTCCTCTGCCTGCCTCGCCGCCCGCTCCGTCTTCATCGCTGCGTCTGGAGCAGCGGCGATCTCAGCCAGACCCTGCTGCATACTGGACTGAGCCACCGCCACCAGTGCCGTCGCCGCCGCCACCGGTGCCGACGCCGTCGGAAGAAGGTCCTCGCCACCGCGTGGGTTGTTCCGCCACTCATCCTCGTGAATGCACTGCGCATTTGGGCGCCCAGACGGTGCACCAGGCGCCGGCGCTACCGATCGCTCGGGCGTAACGTTGCCGAAGAATGACGTGCAGTCTCGAGGATGTGTACTTTAAACGTACCGTTCGCGGTGAGAGGTGAGTCACTACTCGTACTGAAATCTACCAAAAGCGGTTAAAGTCGGGTGCGTCAGGACGGTCGCAGCAAGCACCGGTACACCTCACGCCCGTCGAGCTCGAGCTTTGCTTCGGTCTCGCTGCGAATCGGGCCAAACGGGTTGGTCGAGAGCCACCCCTGCCCTGCAGCTCGAGGCGCTGCGTGTCCCAGCTGCACCAGCCTCTCGCGCCGTCGCGTCCCAACGGTCGTTGGCGTCGCGCCCGGTTTCACCGTCGCGCCGCCCTCGCACGGTCCCAGTCCGACCGCCTCACGAATGAGATCGAGCTCTGCCGCGTCGTCGACGGCGCGGAGCCCCTGCGCCTCGGCGAGGCGACGCGCGTGCACCGCGACGTCCTCGACGTTCGACTGCAGCAGCAGCCACCCGCCCCCGGGGCGGAGGGCCGTGGCCACGTCGGAGAGCAGCCGTGCGCTCACCATGTAGCTCTCGTCCTCCGCGCTCGACGGGAGCTGCGCGTTGCCGCCGCCGCCGCCGCCCCCGACGCGGAAGGGGCTGGGGAACTGCAGCATGATGCCGCCGACGGGCGAGGCCTCCGACTGCGCCGCCACGTGCGCCACCGTCTCCTCGGCGGCGCAGTGCACGAACGCCGCCGACTGTGCCGCACCCCAGCGCGCCGCGACGCCGCGCGCATAGCCCACCTTGAGGCTCGACGCGTCGCACCCCAGCACGTTGACGCTCGCGGCGTGGTGCAGCAGGCCGAGCAGGCTGCAGCCAAAGCCGCAGCCGACGTCCACCACGAGCGGGCGGCTCGGATCGGCAAAGGCGACGCCGTCGAGCGCTCGGCGGGAGGCCAGCGCGTCGGGTGCCGACGCCTTGCGCAGCTTGGCCGCGCGCCGCCACAGCCAGAGCGCGGGGCGCGGCTGCGTGAAGACGATGCGCTCCACCTGCGCCGCCGCGACTCGCGCCTCCTCGCGCCGCGCCGCCTCGGGCTCGCGCGCCGCCGCCTGGCGCAGCGCGTCGGCGCCACGCTGGTAGACGGGGTGCTCGGACGGCACGCCCGCCGCGGCGAGCCGCTCGCACACCTGCAGCGTCGCGAGCGGCTGCGGGCGACGCCAGCGATGGAACTCGTCGGCCTGCAGATGCGCGAGCCTCTCCGGGAGGCCGTTCGCCTCACCGGCGAGCGCAAAGTCGAAGGCGGCATCGGCGGCGCTGCGACCCAGCAGCACGACGCCTGCCGAGCAGCGAGCCTCAGCGTCGGCGCACAGACGCCGGACCGCGGCCGTGTCGCCCTCGGCCGCGCAATCGACCGCCGTCTTTGCGAGGCGGCCAATCTCGAGGTCGCCGGGCTCCTGCGGAGTGGGCGCGGGCTGCCAGTGCGTGCCGCCGCCAGCCTCGTCCTGCAGCTGCATTCCAGCCGACTCGAGCGTCTGCTTGATCGCGTCCGCCGCATCAAAGTGTCGCAGGCTCCGCAGCCGGCACCTCTCGGCGACCAGCGCCTCCACGTCGGCGGTGCTCAGCATCGTCGAGAGCACGGGAGCCACGCAGCGCCAGCGGCGGCACGAGCCGCTCGATGCGAGGCCCAGCCGAGGCGCCAGGCCGAACGGGTGGACGGCAGCGATGAGCATAGGCGGTTAGTGCGGGGGTGCAGTCGAACAGGGAAGCAAGGATTGCAAACCCAAGCCGCGAGATGATGAGCACAAAGTTGAACCCCAGTCCTGCATCCATGCATGCAGCCGGAGGTGCCTGAGGTAGATGCCTTAATCTTATACATCGGTCCCGCAACCTGTCCCCTTGTCTAAATCTTGTGGTCCAACGTGTAAAGCCCATCGTTCATGCAGTCCACACACACCAACACACATATACCCAGCATGCAGTTCAGCCATTCGCAGACATGGCAGCTCCAGGCGCGTAAGTGATGTTGATAAACAGCCCCCGCGCGCGCGCCGAACTTGGCGCCGCGCGTCGGGTTTCTACCTGCCCATTGAGTAGTCACCGTCAGGCATGAGCCTGCTGCGGCGCGGCACGACGAAAAAGAGCGTGCCGGTCGAGGAGCCGGCTCCGGCGACCGCGACGCCTGTCAAGAAGAGCCGCTTCGGCAGGAGCAAGAGCAACATCACGGAGGAGCCCGTCGAGGAGTTCAGTGATGACGCGCCGGACAGCGCCGGCAAGAAGAGCGTCACGGCGAGTGGTGGCACCCGGAAGCGGTCGCTCATCGCGTCGTCCAAGAGCAAAGATCCTGATCTCGACAGCAACAGCCTGCTCGTCAAGATCTCGACCGTCGAGCTCTTCGACTCGAAGGCGACCAACGTGCTGGTCGAGGTGGACATGCCGGGCGAGAAGAAGCACGTGAAGACCAAGCCCGCAGCGCTGGTCAGAGGCAAGGCAAACCTCGACTGGGAGAAGTCGTACGCCGCCGGCCCGAAGACGGAGCTGCGCAAGGCGATCACCGCCGCATTCGGATCCGAGGACGGCGACACCGAGGTGCAGTTCGTGCTGTACAGCGGCGAGAAGGAGCTCGGTGCGGCGATGCTCGACCTCAAGGGGCTGCTGGACCAGGACAGGAGCCGCGCGCCCCAGACGCTGGACGTGCGCGACGACAAGAACAGGGAGGTCGGGAGTCTGACGTGCTCGGTGAGCGCGCTCGCGCTCCTCCAGGAGGTCGACGACGCGACGGACGAGAGCAAGGCGATTCGCATCGACGTGCCGGAGCTCGAGCTGGTGGTCGACGCCAAGCAGGGGGCGCCGCAGCCCGTCCGGCTCACGATCGACATGCTGGGCATCGAGAAGATGCAGTCGAGCTCGGTGACGCCCACCGAGGACGGGGACTGCAGCCTGGACTTCCAGTCGCTCTTCCACGTGACCAAGGGCGGCAAGCTCGCCAAGAAGCTGCAGCACGCGCTGCAGCAGGACCCGGAGCTCACGACCGAGGGGCGCGTGCACATCGAGCTCGAGGCGATCCCCGCCGGCAAGAAGACCGGCAAGGTGCTCGGCGAGGCCTACATCTCTCTGCCGGAGCTCTTCGACCGCGGGAGGGACATGAAGGCGGCCAGCGTCAAGCTCTTCAGCAAGGCCGCCAAGCCAGGCGCCCTCTCGCGCACCACCAGCTCCAAGGCCTCGGTCTCCAAGGGCGCGGAGATCGCGACGATGACCATCTCCGTCGCGGCGCTCCCGATCCTGCGCGAGCTCGACCGCCAGGCCACCGCCGCCGCCGCGCCGGCCGCCGCGCCGGCCGCCGCCGCGCCCTTGCCCGCACCCGCCACCTCGACCAGCCGCAGGGCGCGCGCGGCGGCCGCCGAAGGGGCGGTGGAGGTCTCGATCGGCTCGGTCGAGCTGGGCCGCGCCGCGCCGGTGCACGACCTGATCGCGCGGAAGCGGATCAACAAGCTGTGGGTGGTGGTGACGTCGCCCGGCGACGAGCTCGCCAAGAGGCTGCCGCCGCCGTCGCACAAGACGGCCGAGGTGCGGCTCGACGACGGCCGTTGCACCTTTGACGAGCGCGCCTCGCTCGAGCTCGCGGCGGGCGGCGCCTTCCGCTCGGCGCTCGCGTCGGCGGTGGCCGCGTACTCGCCGACGGCCACGTACAAGCCGGCCAAGCGCGGCGACTCGGTGCTCACCTTCGTGCTCAAGGGGCTCGGCAAGCAGCAGGAGGAGCACGAGCTCGGCAGCGTCGCCTACGACCTGATCCAGATCCTCGACGCCGAGCAGGAGGCGCGCGACGTCGAGCTGAAGCTCGTCGACGGGCGCGACGACGTCGGCACGCTGACGTGCTCGATCTCGGCGCTGCCGGCGCTCCGCGCCCTCGACAAGGAGCCCGCTCCCTCGACGAGGAGCCCGGCGGCCTCCGCCTCCGCCTCGGCGTCCTCGTCGGCCAGGGCCGCGGCGGCGCAGGCGGATGAGGACGCCGAGCTGGGCCGCAGCGGCAGCCGGCGGCGGCGCGCAGCCCACGCGAAGGATGGCATCGAGGTGACCGTGTCGACGCTCAAGCTCGACGGCGCGTCGCAGTTCGTGACGGCGCAGGTAGAGCTCGACATGCTGGGCACCGAGCCTGCGAGGAGCGCGCCGCTCCCGCTGCAGAAGGGCGCCGCGATGTTTGGTTGGGAGAAGACGTACGACGCGGGCGCTGGCACCGAGCTGCGCAAGGCCATCGCCGCGGCGCTCCGCACCGAGGAGGGCGACAGCGACGTGCAGTTCGTGGTGTACGCGACGGAGGCGCGCGGCGGCGAGAAGGAGGTGGGCATGGCTGTGGTGAGCCTGGAGGGTCTGCTCAAGAAGCGCAAGGACCAGCCGCTCGGTGCTGTCTCGATCAAGGACGAGAAGAACCGCGAGGTGGGCACGCTCACGCTGGCAGTCAACGCGCTCACGCTGCTCGAGGACATCGAGGCCGACGACGGCAAGTCGTCGAGCAGCCGGCGCCAGCGCCCGACGGAAGCCGCCACCGAGTCTGTGCGTGGCCGCAGGGAGGAGGCCTCCGAGCCCACGGAGAGCCGTCGGGGCTCGAGGCGCGAGGCGGCAGCGGAGCGGGTCGACGACTCGCGCGAGGCCGTGAGCGAGCGGCGGGGGCGGGGCGGGTCGCGTCGCGAGGCGGCCGAGGATCGGAGCAAGGACGAGGTGGGCCCGAGCGCGCGGAGCCCGTTCGTGGTGAGCGCGGGCCGTTTCGTCATCGGAAAGTCGGTCAAGCTCGAGAGGAGCGCCACGCTCAAGCTGCAGGTCGACGTGCTGGGTGTCGAGACGCTCAAGTCGAAGGCGTTTGCGCCCAAGAAGGGCGAGGTCGACTTTGCGCTCGACGAGAAGCTCAAGGCGACGGTGGACAGCGCGCTGGCCGACGCGCTGGAGGAGGTCGTGCTCGGGGCGACCGAGGAGAACAGCACGATCGCGTTCACGGTGCTGATGAGCAAGAAGACGGGCGAGGACGTGCTGGGCTCGGTCAGCCTCTCCATCCGGGACGTGCTGCACGACGCCAAGGACGCCAAGGAGAGCGCCGAGAAGGTGATGAGCAACGACGGCTTCACCGAGGTGGGCAGGCTCGGCTGCAGCGTCAAGGCCCTCGAGGCCCTCGAGGAGATCGAGGACTCGGCGGGAGACGCAGACGCTCGGCAGGCTCGGGTCAAGGCCCGCGGGGCAAACCGCACCACCACCACTGGCCGGCGGGCTGGCAAGCGCGGCCCCGGCCAGATCGAGGTGAAGGTGACGTCGGTCCAGCTGTCGAGCAGCTACAAGTTCGAGAGGGGCTTCAAGCCGGACAACCTCGAGCTGGAGGTGGACATGCTCGACATCGAGAAGAAGCCGGAGCGCGTCTCGGCGCCGATGCAGAAGAGCGCCGCGACCTTCGACTACGACAAGACGTTCGACGCGGGCGCCGGCACCGAGCTGCGCAAGGCCATCGCCGCGGCGCTCCGCACCGAGGAGGGCGACAGCGACGTGCAGTTCGTGGTGTACGCGACGGAGGCGCGCGGCGGCGAGAAGGAGGTGGGATTGGCTGTGGTGAGCCTGGAGGGTCTGCTCAAGAAGGGCAAGGACCAGCCGCTCGGCAAGGTGTCGGTCAAGGACGAGAAGAACCGCGAGGTGGGCACGCTCACGCTGGCACTCACGGCGTTCGAGGTGCTGCAGGACATCGAGGACGCGGACGTGCCGCCGGCGGTGGAGGTCGAGATGACGGCGCTGAAGCTCAACAGCGAGGGCACCAAGCTGCTCCGCAAGGTCGGCACGCGCGCGAGCGTGGTGGTCGAGGTCGACATGCTCGACGTGGACGCTCTGCTCGAGCGCACCAAGAAGACGACGCTCTCGGGGCGCGGCGACTGCACCCTCGACTTCAAGAAGTCGTACGACGCGGCGCCGGGCTCGACGCTGCAGTCCGCCATCCTGCGCGCGCTGCGCGCCGAGCGCGGGAGCGACGACGACTTCACCGAGGTGCAGTTTGTGGTGATGGCGTCGGACGCGGGCAGCGAGGTGGAGCTGGGCGCGGCGGTGCTGCGGCTCGACAGCCTGCTCGAGAAGAAGAAGGACCACCTCCTCGGCGCCATCCCCGTCATGAACAAGAGCATCGAGGTGGGCAAGATCACCGTCGGCGTCAAGGCGCTCGCGGCGCTCCGCGCGATCGACGCGGGCGGCGAGGCGGGCGCGCCGATCAGCGTGCGCGTGCGCGACCTCGCGCTGCTGCGCTCCGAGCCGCGCGAGGCGTGGGTCGAGGTCGACATGCTCGGCGTCGAGGAGCGCACGACGGGGCGGCAGGTGCCGCGCGGCGGCGCGTGCGACTTCGACTGGCAGCACGAGTACCCGACCGCCGACGGCACGCCGCTGTACCAGGCGCTCGTCGCGTCGCTGCAGGGCGACGCCGCCGAGGAGCCGGACATCATCTTCCGCGCGTACCAGGCGGACGCGACGGGCCGGCGCACCGCCAACGGCGAGCTGATCGGCACGACGCGCTGCAGCCTCGAGGACCTGCTCCGGCGCAACGCCGAGCTGAGCAACACGCGCCTCGAGCTGCTCGACGCGCGCGGCATGCAGACCGGCAGCGTCACCGTCTCGGTGAGCGCGCTGGTGGCGCTGCGCCGCGCCGACGACGAGGTGGCGGCGTCGCAGACGCTGAGCGTGACCGTGACCAAGGTCGAGCTGACCTCCGACGACGCGCGCAAGAAGCTGCGGCGCGGCGGCGGCGTCGGCGTGATGGTCGACATGCTGGGCACGGCCGAGGACAGGGCGATGGCCAAGCCGAGGGACATCACCAACACCGGCGCGACGCTCGACTTCTCCAAGGAGTACCAGGCGGCGCCCAACTCGGCGCTGCGCAAGGCGATCAAGCAGGCCTTCGAGTCCGAGGCGGCGGAGGACTCGGAGGTGCAGTTCGTGCTGCTGCTCGAGGACAAGGCGGGCCGCCAGACGGAGGCGGCGCAGGCGGCCGTCAGCCTCGAGAAGCTCTTCTCGAGCAACCGCGACCACAGGCGCGGTGAGAAGACCTGGGGCCCGCTGCCGCTGCTCGAGATGACCGGCGGCCGCGGCTCGGCCAAGCCGCTCAAGGTGGGCGAGATCACGTGCGAGGTGAAGGCGCTGCCGCTGCTGCGCGCCATCAACACGTCGCTGACGGGCAAGCACGCCACCAAGCACACGGGCGCGCAGCTCAAGATGTCCAAGCGCGAGCGCGAGCGCGAGCTGGCGGCGGCGGCGGCGCGGCGCAAGATCGTGATCGCCGTCAAGGACGTGACGCTGCACCGCACGCTGGCGCGCCGCCCGCCCGAGAGCCTGCACGTGGCGATCGAGTTCCTCTCGGCGCCCGAGGTGCGCACGCACGCGCTCAACGCGGCGGGCGGCGGCCGGCTCGACTTCAACCACACGTCGGAGTTCGAGCTCGCCATCAACAGCCCGATGCGCGACGCGGTGCTCGACTCGCTCTTCTCGGACCAGCTGAGCGCGTCGGTCGTCCACCTCTCGCTCTTTGGCGCCGAGGGCCGCGCCGGCTACCAGCAGGACCAGTACATGGGCGGCGCGCGCTTCTCGCTGCACGACCTGCTCCGGAGCGGCGTCGACCTCAAGGACGAGAAGCTCGAGGTGCGCGCCGAGCAGGCCGGCGGCGCCGACCGGCCGTGGGAGGCGGCCGCCGACCGCTCAATCGCGACGGTCACCGTGAGCGTGACCGCGCTCACCGCGCTCAAGGAGGTGGCGGCGGCGCTCACCAAGTACGGCTCGCCGGGCGACGCCAAGATTGGCGAGCTGCAGGAGGAGCGGGTGCGCGAGGCGGCCGCCGTCGCGGGCGAGGCCGTCCCCGGCGTCGGCGGGGTCGCGGCGGCCAAGGTGGAGGGGCCGCCGTGGGCGACGAGCCACGCCGACGACAAGATCGTGGTGCGGATGCGCGAGCTGGTGCTCGAGCGGGCGGGGCGCGACGAGGTCTCGCGGCTGTCGCGGCAGAAGAAGGTGCAGGTCGACAGCGTCGTGCTCGAGATCGACATGCTCGGCGTCGCCGACAGCAAGCTGGGGCAGGAGCAGCTGACGACGCCGCCGCTCGCCGTCTACGGCGACGGCACCGTGCAGAAGCTCGACTACGACCGCTCGTTCTCGACGGCGCCGGGCAGCAAGATGCGCTCGAAGCTGCTCGGGGCGCTCGAGTCGCCCGAGCAGCAGGACTCCGACGTGTACTTCGTGCTGCACGCGGTGGCGCGCCCGCTGCACGCGTCGCGCGTGAGGGACGCCAAGGACGAGGCCACGCAGAAGCTCGAGCTGGCGTCGGGCTTCATCAACCTCGAGGACCTGCTGCACCAGGCCAAGAAGGACACGCAGGACGCCGAGCTGATCCTCGGCGTCGGCGAGGAGGACGACAAGCAGCCGCAGAAGGCAATGGCGCGGTTGCGGCTCGACGTGGAGGCGCTGGTCGCCATGGAGCGCGTCCAGGCGCAGCTGCAGGCGACGCGCGTTCGCATCCAGGCGCACAAGGTGCAGCTGTCGAAGAGCACCCTCGAGCAGTTCAAGGGCCAGTTCGTGCAGCTCGGCATCCAGCTGCTCGGCCTCAAGGAGCAAAAGTCGACGGCCGTCGAGGTCTTCGACGACGAGCTCACGTACAACTTCAAGTTCTCGTACGCGCAGCAGACGCACCACGGCGCCGAGGGCCGTGCCGAGCTGCTCAGCGCGCTCCACAAGACGCCCAAAGCCGAGCAGTATGCGACGATCACGCTGTACGGGCTCAGCACGAGCAAGCAGCGGGGCGCAAAGGACACCAGCGAGGTGCTCGCGAAGCTCGAGCTGCCGCTGTCGGAGCTGCAGCCGGGCCGCGAGCCAAAGCAGGAGAAGAACGCGCTCGAGCACGTCGACCCGGCGGCTCGCGAGAGCGCGAAGCGCGGCGGTCTCAAGGGCGGCAGCGCGCCGGGCCACGTGTGGCTGACGGTGCACGCGGCCGACGCGTTGCACTGGCTGGCGGTCGAGGGCCAGATGGCGACGGGAGGCGCAGCCCGGCGCGAGTATCGCGGCAAGCAGCAGGGGCAGGAGGGCGTCTTTGTCGACGGCAAGCGCGTCGAGGCGAGTGCGAAGACCAAGAAGGGCTTTGCGGCGCTCAGTCGGTCGCTGGGGCACTCGGTGGGCGACTTCACGCAGGCGCTTGGAGCCCTGCCCGACTCGTACGCGCCCTCGCTCCTCGCGGCGCGCCAGCACTCGGGCCTCAGCATGCTGTCGGTGGCGCTCGCTCGGCAGCTTCCGGCGCCAGAGCCTCCGCCCGCGCAAGGCATGTCCCCATACCAGGCCGTCGAGCCTGCCGGTCTGCGGCCCTCGTTGCAACCCTCGTTTGCTGTCGAGCTCGGCTCCATCGAGAACGCGCCCGCTCCACCTGGGCCGCAGCATTTGGTCGCGCGGCGATCTGTGCGGGTGTGCGTGGTCGAGTACGAGAATAGCGACGAGGCCAAAGACGTCACGGGCAACTATGTCTTCCGTGGCAACGTGCTGACGCTGCCGGTCGAGTACGACGAGCGCGACAACATCTGGAGGCTCGACGCCGCCAGCCGGCTGCTCCTGCTCCGCACGCCGACACCGACGCCAAAGAACGCGGTGCTCCTGATCGAGCTCGTGCTCACGATGGGGTACAGGGCGCCTGACGCGGCCACTGGCGCACCCATGGACGCGCCGCCAGGCGAGAACAAAGTGCTCGTCTGCAGCTGGGCTCAGATGCCGCTCGCGACGCATCTCGCCGATGCCGCTTCGGCGATGACCAGCCGCGCGCCGCTGCCGCCGCCTGCGCCGCTGCGGCTCTCGGGTGGCACGCTGTTCGAGCCAAAGCAGCTGCACTCGCTGGGTGGGGCGGCGCAGGCGGCGGCCGCCCTGGCAAACCCGCCCGCCATCTCAGTCGCTGTCGTGCCGCTGCCTCCAGAGTTCCACAACACCGCAGCACTGCTCTCGCCCGAAGTGCTGGTTCCCGTCGAGTACGCGCCGATGCTGGTGGGGTGCCGCCAGCTCTGCCTCGACTTCAACACGCACCAGTTCATGGGCGGCGTCGGCGCGAGCCTCGGGCAGGCTGAGGTGCAGATGGCGCTCTCGGGGTTTGCGCTGCTCTCTGAGACGCCCGACACGCTGCGGACGCTGTTCCAACTGTGGGCGGGGAGGCGTGACGCTTGGTTCACTGCGGCGCGCGGTTCGCGGCGCGGCGTCGAGCCGGCGCCTGTTGAGCTGGCGACCATGCTCTCGGACGTCGTCAGGACGGCGCACCTGCTTGGGCGCGGCGGCACATCGAGATCACTACCCGCGTACGATTCGGGGGAGCCGAAGGACGTGGAGACTCGCCTCATCACGCTTTCTAGGTTCGCCGACCGCACGGCGCACGACCCGCTGGCGATGCTGTGCGAAGACGACCCGTTCCTCTCGTACGCCCCGGTGCGGGTCCAGGATCTCGTCGTCGACAACGAGCCAGTGCTCAGCTTCATATGAGCTTCGACGCTACGACACCGAGCTGGGCCGGGCCGTCACGCAAGACTCTCATGTTAGCTAGGGGAGTGCATGCGTCAGAATATCTCAAAGACGTTTCCTCCGGAAACCTTGGCGGGCATCCTCGAAGTTGTCTGGCATATGGCATAAAGTATCGCGAGTACGAGTCACTATCACGGCGAACGCGCGAAACGTCGAGCATGCAGCCCAAAGCGAAGGCGGCCACGTCTCACGTGTTTGTGCTTTTCGTGAATGCGCGTCTACCACTTACTTTGGTTGTCGCTGCTCGTGGTGGCCTGCCTCGGTTCTGAGCCCGAGGCCAGGTCACCGACGAGTGACAGGGTGGACGAGTTGGATGTGGAGGAGCCAGACGTGGACGGCGAGGACGCTGACGATGACGAAGACGATGCGGAGGACGAGGACGACCACGAAGCGGACGACTTCATGGATGCCTCGCTGGACGGCGAGCCAATTCCGTACGACGGTCTCAATAAGAAGCAGCGGGAGAAGTGCAAAAAGTACAAGTACGTCAAGAAGCACTTCCAACGCTGCTGCGGCATGGGACGCTTCAAATATCGCGCTGAGCACTGCGAGCGCGCGAAGCCAAAGGAGGACCCTGACCTGCGGACGACGGCCTACCCAAAGCTCCGATCGCGGATCAGCGACCGCTGCTCCGCGTGCGTCCGGATGGTCGACAACTTCGACCTCGGCTTGCTGCCGCGTCTTCGCGAGAAGCAAAAGCTGAATCAGAAGCACTACAAGACGCGGTACGCCAAGTCGTCCAACTTTGGCGGATTCGACGACATTGTGGAGGAGGAGGTCAGTCGCATCTGCCAGTGGCCCCGGACGTACCACGACCTGAACATTCGCAGGGCGTGCGGTGGACTGGTTGAAGACAAGGAGGAGGAGATCATCCAGGCGATCACCATTTGGGCACGCACGAAGCTGGCCAGCGCGAAGTGGATCAAGAAGCACGAGAAGCTCGACAGGGCAGTGCAGCGCTTGGATAACGCGCTGCCTGGCCCCAACATCTCCGAATACGATGCCAGGACCGAGAAGTTTTCGCACGCGATGACCGCGGAAGCCCACGCCATGATTTCGGCCTCTCGAAAGTCGGCGCCCATGAAGAAGAAGGAGCAGAAGATGTTGAAGCACATGGCTCGGAACGTGCTCCCAGCCGCGGAGCAGGTCCAGATGATCACCCAAGACGGAGAGCCGGACGACGAGAGCACCGGGGGGGAGGTCTTCGACATGTCCAAAGCCGTGGCTTCAAGCGTCGGGATGGCTCGCGACGACGAGCTCATCAAAGAGCTGCGGCCTGAGATGTGCGTGAAGATCCTGGAGGAATGCACCGACTACGACATGTACGAGCTTGACTCGCAGGACAACGACGAACGCGCAAAGCTGTCCACCGCGGCATTGACGGGCGCTACGGAGCACCAGCCGCTCGAGTCGGATTTGCCCTCGGTCGACAACCAGACGGGGCCTCTGACGTTTACCGTCGCCTCCGACTTTGTCAGGCGTGCGGTGCAGTGGGGCAAGGACATGGACTTTATCGTCTACATGTACTTTCCCGGTCGTTGGAACGTGACCGACGACACGCACGCCAAGATGCGTCCCAAGTGGATTAAGCTGGCCCAGCTGCTTGATCCGTATGCGAGCAACGGCGCCTTTGCAGTCGCGTGGATCGACTGCGTCTTCAACCAACTCCCGTTTCCGCACGGGATGCACATCACCGAGGACACGGTGGCGCTCTACGGCGCGGGCGAGAACAACAAGTTGACGCCCAAGTACCTGACCGGCCTGCAGGGTGGCGACATTCACATCTCCGAGCTGATCAAATTCGTCTTCGAGGCGTCGAACAACATCGCGACCAAACAGCACATCTCGAACAGGTTAGCGCAAATCGGCGACGACCTGACCGTGGACGCCGTGCTTCGCAGCGGGCTCACGTACATGACGTTTGTGGAGTCGCTCATCCTCGATGAGCGCGAGCTCAAGCCCGAAAACCTGACCAAGCTGCGCGAGGGGTACGAGGTGCAGAGGGCGCTTCCGGCCCCTGGCCGCAAGGAGCTCGAAGCCGCCCGCAAGGCGCTTCCCAACCCACATGAGGAGCTCATGAGGCACCATGGGCTCGACAAGCACGGGAACGACATGCTGGAGAGGAAGAACAAGATGGAGCTGCGCAGGAGACGGCTGCGGCGGCGCCTCTCGCAGCGGTTCAGTGCGCGGCTCACGGAACGGGCGCACGCACATCGCGCGAGGCGCGAGCGGCGACGCCTGCGGTAGGGCCCTCAGATGGGGCTGCCTTCTGCGTTGCCTTCTCTGATGCCGGTATGAGCAAGTATAGACATGCGTTGCCGACGCCACGGCGAATAAAACTCCACGATAAACAGAGCGGTCTCATCACCCTACGCGCAAGCAAAAACAATCTGTAGAAGCCCATCCTGATCTTGTAGTGTGAAAACAACGCGTCTGAGAAGTTTGGCGCGGAGTCTGGCTTCGCAGGAGTCTGGCTTCGCCGCCGCGTCTCAATGACGGAGGCCGCGAAGTACATCTTCGTCTTCACGGCGGTCGGCAGGCTCGGCCAGGACATACAGCTGCAGGAGATCGAGCTGTACGGGCCTTCCGGAGCCGCGCTGGCCATCGCGAGCGCCACCAACCCGGGCGGCATCGCCGCAAATGGCCAGCTGCCGAGCAACCTGATCGACGGCGACAAGACGAGTCGTTCCTCAAAATGGTTCGACGGCAGCATGAGCGTGCTGGGCAACTCCACGGTCGTGCTCGAGCTGGCGCAACCACAGGATGTGACGGGATACGACTTCTGGACGGCCAACGACAAGGCGAACAAGCGCGACCCGGCCGACTGGCTGGTGTACCGGGAGGCAGAGGTGGGCGAGTGGGAGCTCGTGGACAGTCATTCGGGGGTGACGGCGCCAGTGGCCCGCTTCACCTCGTACGGCGGCTTCACACTCTCCCCGTTGCCTCCAGCCCCGCTTCCTCCTCCACCGCCGGCACCACGTGGCCCGCCCGGCTCGGTCAGCGCCGTGATGTTCACCTTCACGGCAGTCGGCCAGGCGGGCCAGGACATACAGCTGCAGGAGATCGAGCTGTACGGGCCTTCCGGAGCCGCGCTGGCCATCGCGAGCGCCAGCAACCCGGGCGGCGTCGCCGCAAATGGCCAGCTGCCGAGCAACCTGATCGATGGCGACAAGACGAGCCCACCGTCGAAGTGGTTCGACGGCGGGATGAGCGTGCAGGGGAGTTCGACTGTGGTGCTGGAGCTGGCGACGCCTCAGCAGGTGGCGGGATACGACTTCTGGACGGCCAACGACAAGGCGAACAAGCGCGATCCGGCCGGCTGGCTGGTGTACCGGGCGGGAGTGGCGGACGAGTGGGAGCTCGTGCAGAGCGTGTCAGCAGTGACGGCGCCGGTGGCTCGCTTCACCTCGTACGGCGGCTTCTCGATGTACGACCTGCCCGCTTCACCGCCGCCTCTACCGTCGCCGCCACCGCCGTCGCCACCGCCACCTCTGCCGTCCGTGCCTGGGACCTTCCCACCCCCGCCGTCGCCGCCGTCGCCGTCGCCATCGCCACCTCCACCGATGCCGCCTCCACCTGGCTCCTCCAACCCTCCGCCGGCACCTCCACCTCCACCGCTGCCGCCATGCCACGACACATATGTCTACGACAACAACCCGTGGCTGGTGTGGGTGACGCTCGACTTCGGCCAGGGCTACACTGGCGACGCCGCGTTCGACTGCGACTTCTTCTTGACCGATGCCGTCGGATGCAGGCAGAAGAAGTGGACCTCGTTTGAGCCCACTGAGATGTGCTGCATCTGCGGAGGCGGTAGCCATGTTCAGCCACCGACCGGACCTCCACCACCGCCCTCGCCCCCGCCCTCGGTGCCTCCTGCTCCGCCTATTCCTCAGGCCCCTCCAAGTGCGGCAGGCTTCCCCCCCGCGCCTCCCAGCTGCTTCTCCACAGCCTCCGGGGACGTTGCACCGACTGACGGATACTGGACAGGCAGCGACGGGCAAATGGTCGCGGTGCAGGCAGGAGATGCGGCTCCAGGGGTCGGCCTCTTCTGTACAGACAGCTCCTTCCTGTTGACCAACGCCCCTCCAGCAGCCCCAGGCTGCATCTACGTGATGCCAGGCGACGTCGCACCTTCTGACGGCGGCTTTTTTGGCTCAGATGGGCAGCAGTTGGACGTGGAGGAGGGTGATGTGGCTCCTGAGATTGGCTTGTTCTGCGAAACGGATGGCTCGGACGACGACTGTGCCTCGAGCTGCACGTCGGAGCCGACGACATGCGCCGAGTTCCTGTCGATGGCCGAGCCGCCCGGCTGCGCCTCGGGCTGCTCCGACGACCTCCTCGTGGAGTTCATGGTGCGGATGCCCGACGCCCCGTGCGCGGGATGGGAGGCAGAGTGGACGGCATGGGCGGCAGATTCACCTCCGATGACTTCGCCGCCGCACGCCCCGACACCCCGGGGACCACCGCCTCCGTCGCCTCCACCACCGAGTCCGTCGCCTCCACCGAGTCCGTCGCCTCCACCGAGTCCGTCGCCTCCACCGAGTCCGTCGCCTCCACCACCGCGCCCGTCGCCTCCACCGAGTCCGTCGCCTCCACCACCAAGTCCGCTATCACCGCCCGCGGTCCCGCCGAATGCACCTCCATCCCAGCCGCCCCCACTCAGTCCGCTCAGCACAGCAATCCAATTTGTCTTCAGGGCAGTCGGCCAGGCGGGCCAGGACATACAGCTGCAGGAGATCGAGCTGTACGGGCCTTCCGGAGCCGCGCTGGCCATCGCGAGCGCCAGCAACCCGGGCGGCGTCGCCGCAAATGGCCAGCTGCCGAGCAACCTGATCGATGGCGACAAGACGAGCCCACCGTCGAAGTGGTTCGACGGCGGGATGAGCGTGCAGGGGAGTTCGACTGTGGTGCTGGAGCTGGCGACGCCTCAGCAGGTGGCGGGATACGACTTCTGGACGGCCAACGACAAGGCGAACAAGCGCGATCCGGCCGACTGGCTGGTGTACCGGGCGCCAGCAGTCCTGGGCCGGCGCCGACAGCTGCAGTCAGACGTAGAGTGGGTTCTGGTTGACACACAGGCCGACTTTGTGTCGCCCTCGACGCGCTTCGCGTCCTTTGGTGGCTTTGTGCTACCAATGCCTCCTCCAACGCCTCCACAGCCCCCTGCCGCTCCACCCACTCCTCCTGCTCCTCCTGCTTCACCTTCACCTTTGCGACCGCCTCCAACGCCACCCGCTCCGCCGTTGGTGCCGTCACCCCTCCCGCCCTCTAGACCGCCACCTTCTCCACTGCCAGCGTCCCCACCTCCGCCAAAGGCGCCACCACCATCCCCACCACCTCCACCGCCGCCTCCGAGCAGCCCGCCACTGCCTTGTCACGACCTGGCATGGACAGGCAACCAGCACCTCATCTTAGCTGACGGGACTGGCTGGGCGGCAGCGGGATACCAGAGCTGCTCGTTCTTCTCCGAGGATGCGAGTCGCTGCGCAGACTTCAAATGGGCCGACGCTGAACCAGGCGTCGTCTGCTGCGCTTGCCAAGGCGGCACGTTAACCGGTCCGGCACCGCCGCCACAGCCTCCTCGGCCCCCGCCGATGCTACCTGTCAGCCCACCGCCGCCTCCACCCAAGACGCCAGCACTCAGCCCTCCGCCACCACCGGCAGCTCCACCCCTACCTCCACTTTGCGTGATTCCCTCTCCTCCGCTGCAGCCCTCGCCTTCTGTGCCCCCGTTTGGGCCGCCCTCGCCGCCGGAGGTCCCTCTGCCTGGGTTGCCCCCACCAAGCGCACCGCCCTCGCCACCGCCGCCGCTGTCTCCACCGCCGTCTGCACCGCCGCCGACACCGCCGCCACCGGATCTGCCAGAGCCACCCTCGCCGAGACCACCACCAGTGCCGTCACGGCCACCGCCTCATCCCCCAGTGCCACCTGGCGACCCGCCGCCACCGCCATCGCCGTCGCCGCCGCCACCGGCAGCCACAGACGTGTCACCGTCGCCCCCGCCGACTCCGGCCAGCATCGAGGAAACGGAGGCCGCTATAAGTGACGGCGGCTCGAGCTCGTCCGATGGGCTCGACTCGGGCTTGGCCGTGCAGATCTTCCTCCCGCTCGTGCTGCTTGGTATCCCGGCGTGCTTCCTGCTGTGCGCGGTGCTGCGCTTTGGCAGCAAGACGGGCATGTACCTGCGCTGGCGCTTCTCGCACGAGTCGCCGCAGTTCCCCATCGGCTACATGGCCAAGGAGAGGCGGTGGCTGCTGTGGCAGCGGCTGTCGAACATCTCAACCGTCACCCTCACCAACTTCCAGTCGGTGGAACACCAGCCCACGTCGCCCCGCTCCGCTGCGATGATGATGGCTGGGCTCTCGCAGCCACGGCTCGCCGCCGACGACCTCGAGGAGCTCGACGACTTCATCGATGGCCTGATGACCGACACGGGCGAGATTCGTCCTTCGATTCGTCCCACCATCGAATGGGACCTCATGTCGCCGCCACCGGCATCGTCGACGGCCCCGCTCGGTTCCTGCCCCGGCATCTGTGAGTCGGATGGCATGGCAGTGGCACCTTTCCCCAATGGTGCTGTATGCGCGTACATGCCCCCCAATGCCACTAGATGCGCGTACGCGCCCCCGACGATCGGTGTGCAGGCATTGCTCAGATCATCGACGGGTGGAAAAGCCGCCTGCAGCTCCAGCAGCCGCCAGAGGCTTGAGCCGCCTGCGGGCCTACAGTTGGGCAACATCGAGTTTGCAAACGTTGACATGAGCATTTAAATTTTACACCTGGAGAGTACTGTAGGGAGTTCTAGAGATCTCTACTCTTTCAGCTCACAAATGAACCTTTACAAAGCTTTATTCTCTCTCTAATACAAACTTCGTAATTCGGGCTCAGAACGTGGAGGTTTTTCCTCAGAGCCATGCTCAGAGCTCAGTCCATGCTCGGCCACACCCGCGACTTCGGCGTCTTGGCGCTCGCCAAGGGCCTGCTCGGCGTGATCAGAGGTGCCGATCCCAGCTCGTCCTCGGGAAGACTCGCCGCAGGCGTCAGCGTCAGCACCGATGCTGGTGCAGGGCTGGGATTGGGCAGTGGTGTCACGTCGGAGAGCGACGCCACCTCGTCATTAGGAGAAAACGGTGGCGAGGACGCCGTGTCGGTGCCCGAGCTCCCAGGATCCGAGTGCGGGTGGGAGGTGCCTCGGTCCGCGTGCAGCCGTCTGTATTGGCCTTGAAAGCTGAGCACGAAGACGAGGGCGAAGCAGATCGTCGCGAGCATGAAGATGGCCGCAGGCGAGAGCACCTCGTTCGCGTCGTACACCGGCGACAGCCCGATCAGAGCCTGCAGCCCGTACGTTGTGCCCAGCCCCACGAGGTTGCCGGCGAGCATGAGCAGCGACGCCGAAGACTCCTCGGGCACCGGGTAGGTGCACTCGACGGAGCACTCGAGCGCCACCGGCAGCAGCGGCATGATGCAGAAGCCCATCAGGCCGAAGCCCACCGTGAGCACCGCGCTGTTGTGCGGCTTGAGCTCGAGCAGGCAGAAGAGCATCCCGCACAGCGAGAGCACGAAGCCGCCCTTCAGGAAGCTGCGGAACATGTGCGTCGCGTCGAGGGCCACGCCGACCAGCCCCGCTCCCACCAGGCCGGCGCCGATCATCACGCCGCCGTACTGCCCCGCGTCGGCCGACGACGCCGCGTAGTCGCACACGAGCGCATCGCCGCTGACATCGCCGCTGCCGTTGGCCGTGGCATTGGCCGTGGCGTTGGCATGCTCGCAGTAGAGCGGCTGTATCAGCTGCGAGAGGTCCGTGAGCAGGCCGTTGAAGAGACCCAGGCCGACGCCGAAGCCGACGAGGATCTTGAGGAAGTCGCGGTTGCTCAGGAGCGCCATCATGTGCTGGCGGATTTCGGCCCACGACTGCTCGCTGCGCTGCGTGGTGGGCACCTCAAACAGCTGCGAGCGCGTGGCGCGGCGCGCCGAGGCGGAAGGCGTCGGCGGCGTCGGCGGTTCGGAGCGGAAGGCGAGGGCCGTCCAGAGCGCGGCCACGGTGACGGCGGCCGCCTGCGTGAGCAGGAGCACCACCATGCCCGACACGTGCGAGCAATTCATTGAAGAGCTGCCGCCGTGGCACGTCACCATGAGCGACGGCATCACCTGACCCGCAGCGTTGCCCAAGACGTTGGACAGGGCGCTCACGACGGTGGCGAGCTCACGTTCACTCGCAGGGAACCAGTCGCCTGCCAGTTTGGCCGGCGCGTTGGTAAAGATCGGCTGGGCCAGCCCGGCGAGGCACTGGCCGATGAGCAGCGTCGCAAAGCCACCCACCGGCGCCACGCGTGAGTGTACTAGCACCGTGCCGAGGTAGCGGAGCCAGCCGCCCGCGGCCTGGAGCGCCGCGCCGGTCAGAAGCGAGGTGCGCAAGCTGTAGCGGTGCATCAGGTACATGCCGAGCACCGAGCCCGGAAAATAGAGCACCATGAAGGTCGCCGAGAGCGCGTTCACGTAGCTCGTGTCCACGCCGTAGTAGGTGCGAACGAGCGGCTCGATCGGCGCGAACGAGATCCAAAGGACGGCGTTTAGCAGCGAGAGTAAGCAAAAGATCGCCAGCATGTGGAAGCGGGCACAGTAGCTGCGCTCGTTGCCGCGGCTCAGCGCCTTGGGATGTAGCGGCGGCGCGATCGGCGTGAGCAGGTCGCCAGGGGCGCAGCTCCCCAGGAGCGCCTCAGCTGGTGTCGGTGTGGCGCCCTGCATGCTGCCAGTAGGTCGTGAGGCGCGCTGCGCCAGCTCGGCGGGGCCGGCCGGTAGCTCACGACTGCCATTGCTTCTCTTCACGCGCGCGCGCGCGCGCGCGCGTCTCGGCACACAACCCTCAATAAAAAGAAAATGATTTTTTCGGACTCCTCCACGGGAGAGAGTCTGCACCGCGTGCTGCCCGAAATTCGATTTTCTTTTTTTGCAGGGTTGCTGGGCACATAGGGCCGAAGCGCCAAACGCCCGGAGTTTTCTAAAAGACAGTCTCTAGACCTCTTCGCTGTTAGGTCGGCTGATTTCAGTAACATGGCCTCGCTATTGCGGCTATTTTGCGTTTTGATGAATCGCATGCAAAGCATGCATCCCAACTTCTGAGGTAGAAACTGGCAAACGCGTGACCCCAATAGCGTCAATAGCGGCGCCGTTGGCGCGTGTCGGGCGTAGGCAGCGCAATGTCGTCCATCGGCCAGCCGCGCGTGGTCATCTCGCTGTCCACCAATCCAGTCCGCATCATGAGCTTGGAGCCGACGCTCCATTCGCTCTGCACGCAGAGCCTTCGGGCCGACCGCGTCTATCTGCACCTGCCGTACATACACCGCAGGTTTCCGGAGCAGCCGTTCACCGTGCCGTTCTTCTTTGCGAACTTCTCGCACTGCGTGCACGTGAGTTTCACGATAGACGACGGTCCGGCGACCAAGCTGCTCGGCGCACTGACCATGGAGGCGGACCCGCACACCATGATCGTAGTGGTCGACGATGACAAGGTGTACTCGCGCGAGATGCTGAGCGGCCTAGTGCGCGCAGCCCAGCAGCGACCGGACGCCGCGATCGGCTTCGCTGGCATCTCGGTGACACGCGGAGCCTTTTGCTTCCATCCGTCGTGTGGGAGTGCCGCGCTCCATCCGGTCGCCGTCCTGGAAGGGTATGCCAGCGTGCTCTATCGCAGGCGCTCGATTGGCCCCGCCGACGCAGTGATTCAGATGGTGCGCGCTGCGCCGAGATCGTGCCAGCTGGGAGACGACGTGCTGCTGAGCAACTGGCTCAGCCGACGAGGCGTACCACGCTTGCGCCTCTTCTCCAAGGCGCTCAACCAGTGGAACGTGGTGACGGGAGGGTACGAGGACGATACGGCGTTGCACAATCTGCGGTCGGGTGGGAGGCAACGACCACGAAAGACGTTCCATCCGGAGGAGTTCCGCAAGTACCGGCCTTGCTTTCTGTCCGGCGCAGCCTCGCATGCCGAGCAGGACAGCCACGCCATGATCAAAGGCAACGACGTCTCGGCATGTGCAAGGGCCTGCCATCGCTTCAATCGATCGAGCATGTGCGACGACTCATACCGCCGCGCGGCGTGCGAAGCCAACGATTGGGCGGAGGAGGTGCACAAGAGCATTCGTCTCAAAGCGCTCTCGTGGCTGGCCAGGCCGCCCCGCGAAGAGGTCCAAGCTTCGGTCGCTCGACTACAGCGCGAAGTACGAGCTGTGGCCGCGCCTCTGGGCAGGGAGACCTACGTCACGGTCGTTGTCAACGACGAGGAGAGCGACCAGGTGCCCGGGCTGCTTGCGCTTGCTGCCACCCTGGTCGAAACTGGTGCTACGCGTCCACTGCTCGTGCTGCTGGTTGGGCCTGCATCACCGGCAATCTCCCGTGCTGCGGCATGCCTGAAATTTACGGTGATTTCCGTCAGCCGCATCGAGGATGTGGGGCCGAATCGCAACATTCCGAGTCAGCTGCGCAACAAAGACTCACTCAACAAGCTGCATGCGTTTGGCGTTCCTGCGGAGCGGGTGATCTTCCTCGATGCGAGCACGCTGCTGCTTAGAAATATTGACGAGCTGTTTGGCCAACCTGGCCCTGCCGAGGTCGCCGCAGTGCCGGACAATGGGCACTCCTGTCCGGGAAACTTTCGCCGCTGTCGGACCACTCTCGCCAAGGGCGACAACTTCAACGACGGCGTGATGGTGCTACGTCCGTCGGCTTTGTTGTTTCAAGATCTCTTTTCGGAGCGATGGACGACCGACAGCAAGTATGATTGGGGAAGTCAGGGCTTTCTGAACGCCTTCTTCAAGGCACGTACCAGTCGATACCGAGGTGTCGACGAGCTCCCGACCAGGTACAACACTTTTGCTCAAGAAGAACGGTTGAATCCATCGAACTTCAGCTTGAGCGAGACCAGCGTGCTGCACTTTGCTGGACTGAAGCCGTGGAGCCGACGCGCGCAAATAAGCGAGCAGTCCCTCGGAGCGTACGACCGGGCGATGGCCTCATATCGCAAGCGGTGCCCCGCAACGCACTCCACGCGCAGTCGCTCCGCAGCCACCGCGAACGAAGACCGCAGAAGCCAACGCCTGCGGGGCGACATCGCAATGGCAAAGCGAGCAGGAGCTGCAGGCAGGTCGCCTGGGAAGATCCACATGCGGGATGCCTACAGGTATGGCGCTCAGTAGAACACACGTTCGTGTACTTTACG
>Ga0209713_10000458_pt1 | contig 22938 bp, 6 predicted proteins | sample ArcOceMetagenome_3_FD_187444 | JGI IMG/M metagenome (GOLD analysis project Ga0209713, IMG submission 187444) | Marine eukaryotic phytoplankton communities from Arctic Ocean - Arctic Ocean- Svalbard ARC20M Metagenome (SPAdes) (version 2) | ecosystem: Environmental > Aquatic > Marine > Oceanic... | reverse complement strand
ACCCCACTAAGGTGGGGGAGCCCCGAATCTCCCGACAGACGAAGCTAGAGTTGTTAAATTTGTCCTTATCGCACCGGATGGGAAGATTTTCTCCCGGATCCATGCGGACTCAGTCGACAAACCCGATTATCCGCACATCGACCTCCCCGGAGGCAAAGCGAAGTCCAACGAAACGCTTATCCAAGCCGCCCACCGAGAGCTTGCTACAGAGCTCAGCCCGTACGGAAGCAACCTACGGGAGCAAATAGCAGCAGCTCTGGAAGCACACCCGCGAGGACACAGTGATGTCCACATGCAACCCCGAACAGGTGATGATTATCACCACGTCATGATCTGGGGAATAAACGTCCCCGAGATGGAACCTCTGGCCGCCATAGAGACCTCTAAGAATATGCACGCCGGATGGCGCTCGCCAATAGAGATATGGCCGTCGTTCCAGGAACGCCACGCACAATACGGCGAAACCATAAAAAGGGCCTGGGAAACCGCCCGATCAAGAGGGCATCAAATAGCCCCACGTGTACCAGGAGACCCAACTCGACCAGTTACCAATCCTCCGTCCCACTGTGACGATAAGGCCGAAGTCCCGCCGTGGGCGGCACTCTCGCCTTCCCACCGACCAGACACGACACTGCTACGCAAAGCTCAACTCGAACAAGAGTTTCCAGAGAGCACCGCCTGTGCTCTAGCAGTAGCGATACAGGCCTCTCAACAGCCCTTGGCCACTCGAGTAGAAGAACTCAAAAGCCGGCTGCAGCAACCCGACCCTGATTGGTGCGACTATGACCATTGGCTTACTGCTATGGGAAAGCTATACCGAGACCCCAGAAGGGGAACAATCTCTCGGTCAATCAGACCAAAGGTCTTGTTGCAATGGAGGACAGAACGATTGAACAATTCAATCAATGGGTGTCCTCCAGTCCGAGTCGCGCATGGACTCAGGAGACTGATGAAGGATGAAGCATCGAAGCGATCAACCGCTATCTGCTCTACGGACACCAAACCACACATACGCAAGCAACTCCTCGAACAGGAAGAATTGCTCGCTCAGGCCTACCACTACTTGGCTACCCGTCGGAAGTAGCTCGGTAGTCATCTCACCCGTACCTCATCCGCGCGTTCACTTCACCCAATGCGCGGTAGATCTTACCATAGCCCGGCAGCTTTACGCCCTACCGATCTCACAAGGATCACCTCACTCAGAACCACTACCTGGCTACCCGGCCTTACGGAAGCTTGGTGGCAATCTTACCCGTACCTCATCCGCGCGTTCACTTCACCCAATGTGCGGTAGATCAACATCACCCCATGTACGCCGATCGATCGCTCGATAGCCGCTCAACAGAGTGGGAGCGACCGCATCACACGTGTATATGTCAATATCGACATGTACAGCCTCACCGCGTGTATGTCAACACCACCCGTGAGGAAAGATGAGTACGGCAACCAGCGATTAGAACTCCCGGCCAATGCCCTTGGGAAGGACAATCATTGACCCGCCCTCACCTTTCGGGGCAGCGCGCCCTTCCCACAATTACCATACGCGCTAGAGAAAGGGGGTTTGCTCCGTGCCCACACGCACTTTCTCGAACACCTGTTGTCCAAAACAGGGTATCCCTACTACAAAATAGAAAACGTCGAATAAATGGGTTGCGCGTGTCACCCGCTTGCTCCTGCTCTGCTGCGATCGCCGAAGTTGTGCCACGTTTTCTAACCCGACTCCTAGCCACCCCGCTGAGATGGACTTTGAACAATATGACGCCCGCCGCACACCGTGGCTGGTGTGAGCTGCGCTACTGTAAGCCCTTGGGTAGCGTATGCAAAAGGCGATGCATTGAACAAAGAACATTTTTGGCCGGCTGATCTAGTTCGAGCCCGGGTCGAGCTCGCTTAAGGTGGGGGGTGTGACGTGACGCGACTTAACCGTCACGTTCCGCGCACAGCCTTCCCTTAGAGCCGTCTCTACTAATATGATATTCCGGGACTGTCGCATTGACTGTCGTCAATTCACTCTAAAGAGTGAGACGAGTGGTCCCTGCGATTATCCCTCCCCTCTCCGGTGCAGCCAAAGTTCGCTACGCGGCGAACAGCGGCCACATCCGTTGCCCGTCCCACTCGTTGGGATGGATATGACGAGTCTGAACAGTGTCCTGTTTTAGTAGCCAGTGTAGCGTGTAACGGCTACAGGTGCTTGCAAGTCCTCAAAACTTGTGGGCGCCGAGATGGGTGCCAAAATAGCTAGAAATCGTGCTGGTTCATTCAGATACAAAGAAAATTGACTGCTGAACCCATAGCCCTCAGCCCTCGTCGAGATGTCGACCACCCCCACGCCCATGTCCAACTCGTCGCCTCCGTCCCTGACTGGGACAGACTATCGCTACGACGCCCTCCAGAGGTGCCCGCGACTCGGAGCCTCTCAAACCGAACCGGAACCGTGCAATCGTTATCACGACAATAGCGCCACGCATGAACCAAAGCACCCGTACCCGCCCGATACGTCAGACCGCATAGCCCATGGCCGCATGACCGTAACAGCTCACAAGCAGGAGCATAGCGACCACACGCGCCCTAGGGCTCCCAGCAATCCCCTATCGACTTCAGTCGTGCACGACCCAATTGTATTCAGTTGTTCGAGACCCGACCTCGACTTCCGCAACCCGAACGAGGGCCCAGGTCACATACCCGAGGTACCTCTCGACCCGAATGAACCCGCTCAGACTCGGCCGCCACGCCATCCCATCGATCCTGACCAAGCCGCTGAGTTCGAAAGACCTTCCGTGCAGGCGTGCTGCTTCCTCTTCAACGACGAGCCGCCGACGCAGGACGGCGTCCTGTCGATGGAGGAGCTCTTCAATGGCGAGCCGCAGTCGCAGGACGACGTCCTGTCTAAGGAGAAGCAGCCGCAGCCGATGACCAAGCTCCTCGAGGCCAGCAGCAAGCTGTACGAGAAGAAAGACCAGAAGGGTCTAGCCGTCAAGAAACTCCTGCAGAAAGGCGGCATTCTACCCCCGGACGATGACTTCGCCACGCCGGTGAAATCCAAAACTATCGCCAAGGGCGGCCACCCGGCTGGCAGGCCGCCGACCCTCGAGGAAGGCCCGGCCACCCGAGTGGCGAGTGTTGTTTACGCTACCCGCCCTGTGCCGGTCCTCGACGAGCCGCACCTCGAGTCCACCCCGAAGAACTCGGCGTACGAGGCACTCTACGGCCCCCTCGCCTCCTCAAAGATCTCGGTCACCGACGCCAAGGACGCCTACTCGGAGATCTCGGTCACCGACGCCAAGGACGCCTACTCGGAGATCTCGGTCACCGACGCCAAGGACGCCTACTCGGAGATCTCGGCCACCGACGCCAAGGACGCCGCGCCGAACGTTGTGTCGCTGAAGGACATGAAGGGCCCCGACCACCTGGCTAGCGCCAAGCAGCATCAGCAGACCTTCAAGTACTTCGGAAACCCCCGTCACCCGCATGTTCTCTATTCGCTGCTCAAGGGCGTGTACTCGCCGGGGAAGCCCTCAAGCAACCAGCAGTCACTCGAGGGCGAGCACACCCCGTACGGTTACCAGAGCACGCCTTTCGAGAGCTATGTGGACGCCGTAGCCCTACACGACATAGTCATCCGCTACAGCAACGAGGGCGAATACGATAACCGCGAACTTCAGAGCGAACTCAAACGCGCAGGCCGGTTCCTGTCGTATGGCGACCACGTCGGCAGCCCAGCGGCAACTGCAGCTACCGTCGCCGCCCAGTACTTCGCAGAGGTGACCATTCTCATCATGGAAGAGGCCACGGAGACACAGGCGACGCTTAGCGCGATGGCCCAGATCGGTTCCATGCTGGTGCAGGCGCTGGCCTGCCACCGTGAGCTACACTGCATGATAGAGAAGCTCGGAGCAGAGGACGCCGACTGCGAGCGTGGCCACGAGCTCATCGTCAATTACGAGAGCGTGAACGGCAACCTGGTCGAGATCGCCAAGTCTCTGCAGAACCAGGCTAGCCGGTCGAGTCAGCACTACACCAACTGCTTCGAGCTTGTCGGCAAGTACGCGCACGTCCTCGAGCGATTCTGGTCGGAGCAACCCGGCGCTACCGAGGAGATGATTAAGGAGTGCGACGGCATCCCACCGCCAGGGGCTCGCAGCCTGTGGAACGGCTCTAGCATGCGTACCGGCGTGTACATCCTAATCTCCAACGCGCTGCTCTACCTCGAGTCCGTCAGCGCCAACCTCGAGGCGGTCCAGATTTGGGGCCGCGCCCTCGACATTCTGCTGATGGATGAGGCAAAGGGACTCGAGGCCGTCCTGAGCACCCACTGCTTCGAATACCTTCTCATGCACCTCCCCTCCTACACCGAGAAGCAGCGCGTCTTCGCCAAAACGACGCTCGAAGGGAAGCCGCGTGCAGTCACCAGGTTTGCGATGACGCCCGAGCGCCCCACTTACGAGCCTCAGGGAGTCAAACGGTGCATGAACGCGGACCGTAAGCTGTCCGCCGACTCCCCCTTCCCCGACGCCTACGAGCCGCCCTCTTCGCCGCTCGCCGCCGGAGACGAGGCCTTCCTTCGCGAAATCGGCGACATGAACCTGACGCAGGACGAACTGCTGGACCTTTTCGACTTGCTTCCCATCGAAGAGCCGGAGCCATCGTCGCCGGTGTGCTCCGAGACCGAGCCGCCGGTGTCGGGGCCATCGTCGCCGGTGCGCTCCGAGACCGAGCCGCCCACCGACAACTCCGAGGCGCACCTTCCCACCAAGAAGCGCACGCGCGCTTTGAGCGAGGTAAGCCTAACCGGCCCAAATAACGACCTTGGTTCCTCCCGCACGTTGTCGCCACTAAGCATGGATGCAATCGGCAGATGTATTAAATCCCTGAGCGCTACTACCAGGACTGTCACCTGGAAAGATCCATTGACAACGACTGCCCCGTCCCAATCGGGACCCGATACATGCGATCACCCGCACCCATTCGCTCACGATGCACAGCATGGGAAAGACCTTAGTGGTTTTTCACCCCTTGGAGATTTCAAGACATCACTATCAGTAATAGAGGCCTGGGCTGGCGAGCCGACTACACCCCCACAAACGCCGCCCCCCGAAATCCACGCCTTCGTACCAATTAATAACGCCACAGAGAGGGGGTCGCCGAGCGGCGAAGCAAACGGAGGAGACAGCGACCCGACACTAAGGCCGGTAACCCCGACCCCCACGCAAGGAGACAGCCCGAGTCGCTACCTCGATGAATCCGCATTCGATGACCCGGCGGAGCCGACACTAGTTACCCCAACTAAAACCAACGATGAAGGCGAGGCCGAAGCCAAACCAGATACACCTGTAGATCCCGAGCCGCTCGTTACACCTGACGGTCCCGCCGAGGTGAGCGAGCCGACAGCCCCGCGTGCGCCTGCCGCCCCAAACCGAGAGGCGCCGTCCGAGAGTCCCGCGAGACGCAGACGCCTCGACCTCGGCCACGCGCCAGTGACTAAGGACGCCGCCTGGGGAGGCGAACCGATAGAGAATAAGGACAGGATCTGCTTCGATTGGACTCTGGGGCGTGAGTGCACCACTTACTGCGCACACTACGGATGGCGCCACGCCTGCCAATCTTGCGGCCTGGACTGCTCCTTCGGGGAGGGACGCTACGACTGCTCAGGTTGCACCGAGCCCACCGTCGACGCCTATCACGCAGAAGCCGACCCAAGCCCATGCCCAAACCCGCCGCCGTCCTCGCCGCAACACATGCACCCTGAGCCAGAATCCGCCGAAGCCGACCACGTGATCACCGACAGCCGAGACCCGAAAGGAGACTGGCGCGACGGGCTCGAGTGGAGCACCGACCACGTCGGCGCGGCTGAGCAGCTTCAGCGCGAAATCGAATACGAGGAAGGACTAACCTCCCAAGAGCCAGAGACCAGTGAAGCGGCAACAACAGAGCAGCGGACGCAGCTACTGCGTAAGTCGCGCCCCCGCATTCGGAACTCATTGGCGGCTACCTCGGCCATTGACATATCGGGACGTGTCGAAGAGGAGCGAAAGAAGGTTTCACCCCAACGGTACATCGACTTCGCCACTAACAACCTGCAGGCTCTGCTCGCCGATAAGAACGGGGCGCGCTGCTACCACTGTCTAGGAGCACCAACGATTAAGCCTGACACGGAGACCTGCGACGGGAGCACTGTCATGTGCCCTCTCTGCACTATCGACTCAGTTGTACCAGCGTCAGCAGTGGCCGACGAGGCAACGATCCACGCCTGGAGGTTCTTGGCGTTCTGCGACGTCTCCTCCCGGGACGAGCTCCCGAACCACATTGCGGAATGCCTCCACGGAGAAGAGGGCCGCGCCGAGTGGTTGTGCCGCGGCGGCCCCTCTGATACAGATCCGTCGTCGAAGACTCCCAACGTCAACAGCTCTGGCGTCCCCTGCAGCGAGCCAGAAGTACGGAAGCTGCCCCTCGAGGACCTTTCGAAGCTCAACTCGATACTGCCCACGTCAACCGACCCACCTCGGGCTACGGCCCCCGAGGAACAGGCCGCTAGCGAGTTGTACTCGCAGGCGTCAAGCCAAAGCAACCAACCGGCAGCGTACATAGACACGCGCCCCGTCTCCGTCGCGTTCAAAGGCGATGCCGCAGGAGCTACTGTTATCATCGTAGGAGGGGCAACTGCTCCCATAGAGCAAGGGGGAAACGGCTTGCAGGCAAACCAAGAGATTACCATCAACACGTCCCGTTGCCAGGTGCATCCAAAGGCTCAGAGAGATCGAAAGGAGCATTTGCAACCCGAGAGTCTCTCGCCCTACTCACGACGATCCTTCGAGTACGAAAACCTTCGGAAGAAGGGCCAGCCGCGAGGGGGCATGACGCTAGGAACACCGCCGCAGTGGCGCAAGCCAGCTCAGAATTCATCCGCCGACCGGCCACGACCCGTAAAGCCAATCCGCAGTAGCAAAAACCAGGCTACTACGACGCCGACCGAATGGAGGAGCTGCGGGACCGAACACGTATACGCCAGTGTAATGCGCCCCGGACAGAATAAAGCCACGTACGTCCCTTCTTGGCAAGCCCAGCTATGGGACGAAGAGAAGGGTGGCCGAGTCCGCGGCCCCCGACGCTACAACTTCCTAGAAGCCACCCGAGACGTAGCCGAATTGTCGCGGCGAGGGCAGGCTACGCAGCCTGAGAACCACAAGGAGGCACTCGCCAGCCCCGCCCGTCCGTCATGTCACTACGATCAAGCGATATACATGTGGTACACGGGGCGGGCCACGTTGCTAGACGACCATGTTGGCGTCATCCACGAGTCAGCGGACATGAATGGACAACGGTACTCGTTCGAGTACAACCATACCCATGGTTTTCCCCTGCAGCGACCAGCTACCGGTCAGCCCCCAACTCAGACAGTGGGCTATTGGGTGGCCTTCAGGAAGGATCCTAAGGTTCACCCAGGCCAGGCTCTGTCAGTAGTGCGACTTCTAATCCCCGATGGCCCGACGTCCAAGACGGCACCGGCACATAAGCCGCCGCTCTCGGAGGGGCGGTACAGCCTCCCGCTCGTATCGATAGTGGACTCGCTCCCTACGGTGGAGGAGCTCTACGCCAAATTCTACGAGAACTCGGTCGCCTACAGGCCAATTGAATACGACCGACATATCAAACCCGACCCGTACATGCCGTCAAACATGGCAGAAGAGCCCAATGGGTTACCCACACCCAGTGGGTTGAGGCAAGACGGTGCCCAGTTGACTAGAGGTAATGACCTCATCTTACAATATACTAAGTTCCCCGAACGCTTCGACACTCATGGCTCTCGACACTCATGGCTCTCGACACTCCGCCACTACGCTCGTGTGTACAAGAGCGGCCTCACATTCCCGTACGGAGGCAAGGAGCCCGACCTAGACGCGGCAGGGGACCAGTTCAAGCACAAGTACTGCGTGCTTCTAGACTACATGCTCTCTCACGCACCGAAAGAACTATTCTGTGAAATCCGAATGAGAGGTATATACTTCGTAAAGGACCTGACCTACGGCGGCAACCCCACCAAGACTCTGGTGGTACCGTCAGCCGGAGTGATTCTAGTCAACCTGACCGAGTTGACACAGGCGCTAAGCGCAGCCCCCGAACCCGGGCTACTCAAGACTCTAACCCACAAAGTCTCCCGCGTTCTCCACGAGATCTCGCACCTCTGTGACTACAGGGCCGACCCGGAGGGTTGGCAAAGGCCGGACTCTATGCTAGAGTTCTTGCTTCCCAACTATCAATTCCCAACCGCCGGCAAGTGCTCAATCCCGTACATCAACAGCACCAGGAGGAGTCAGCTACCAAATCACATGCTGTACGCGGCCACCGCCCCGGAGGAATTTCGGGCAGAGTCACTCGCGGATATCTGGATGTCGGAGGGGCCGTTGAGGGATCAGCAGAAACGGGCACAGGCCTACTGGGAAGCGAGATCACGAGGAGTTCTACCAGCCCTCTACTCTATGCTGAGGGGAGGGTTCCCAGAGCCCGGACACTTACCCCACTGGGGTCGAGATGCGCTGTTCTTATACCGAATCGGCGACCACCGCGAAGTCACGCCCATCGCGATCGGCCTCAGGGAGCTAGCCCATTGTCAGTCGACGCGTAAGACACGCCAACAAGGATGGGCGTCTCCAGCTTTCGCCGGCGAGACAGATGAGCCCGAGGACATGGGGAGAGCAGTGGAGCCGCCACTGTGGCAGGTACGGATGAAGGAGGAACTCGCCGACGCCCCGTTCGAAGGCATCCGTACTTCTCAGGATGAGATGACCTCGGACTCGCCCATGCCGGGCCATGTCTCGCCAAATGCGGGGCCAGCCCCGAACAAACCAGAATGGACCCGCTGTCAGGAATGGCGCGGAGAGAAGAGGGTCCGCATAGCCGCGGCTACATCTAGGCATCCTGGTATCGTACAGCCGCTAAACAAGCCTCAATATGCGGGCAGCCATGCCATAAAGAAAGTGTTGCCGCCCGCCAGCCACGGGGCGAGACGCCAGGGCGGAGCTCATGGCAAGTCAAGGTTCTCCGCACCAGAGCCTAGAGACGACCTCTATCCATACCACGCCATGGCTCTGCGGGAGTCGGCTAGCCAGCCAATGCGAAGGTCCTCTCAGGTGAATCGCAACCAGCGGGGCAGGAGTGGCCCGGACGCGTTCCTAGCAGAGGTGGACCCACACACCTTTCTAGACAACATGGAACGCCGGTACGCTCGTACCCTCAGTCGGCCGCCATGGGACCTAAAGGAGGCGAAGATAGAGGTCAGATTCGACATTAAGGGTGAGCACTGCGGCCAGCACCACAGGATCCTAATAGACCTCGACGAGTCCGCCGCAGTCCTTCTCTACCAAATTGTCCTCCGCGTAATCGGACATGTGAGCCGAAATATGCTAAGCTGGCGGCTACTCGGGGGCCCCTGCCGAGTCGGCTTCGACGACGAGCGCTCGGGTCACGAAGCCGGCCTCCGCGACGGCAGTTGCTATACCCTAGTGGGTAGGATGCGGGGAGGAAGTGACGAGCCACCGCCTTCAGACGGCTCTGACCTCCCGCCAGAGTCACCAACGGAAGAAGATCACCTCGATCAACTGTCCCTAGGCCTACTTGAAGCCCTCCCGGCGACTCCAGCCCTAGCGGTCCCCGCCGGCGGGGAGCGGAGTAGTCAACCTGAGGCCCCCCCTCAACTACAGGAGCCCCTGCAGTTCAGTCCTCCGTACCGCCCGCTGGGAGGAGAGACTGTGGGAGGATTGGCTGAGGTGCGAGCCGAGGGTACCATACCACAGGGACAAGCCCTGCCTCTGCCAATTCAGCGCCAGAAGGGAGAAAACCCGGGAGTACCCCAGCTCCCAACGTCTGTACACCACGACGCGACGCCGAACATCCCACCGGCCACCCCCCTCGAAGCAGATAGAATCAGCCATTCAGAGGGCTTGACGCCGGCCGAAGGAGGCACTAACCACACCGAACACCTACATGACACCGATGAATACATCGAGGCTGAGGTTCAGCGACGCGTCAATCAGAAAGTAGAGGCACGCAAGGAAGCTGAGATCCAGGCACGGATCCAGGCCGAAATGCAGACTCGCCTAGCTCCGGCAGCCAACTCCACCCTGGAAGGGAGCGAAGAGGTAGAGTATCGGCCGACACGAGAAGACCTAGGAGCCGGTAACAGTCGTGCAAATACGGAACCGAGCCGGGCCCGCTCGGTTAACTTCGGCTCAGCTCCCCGCCCTCATCCCACAAGTCACACCATGGAGGAACCGACCAGCTTGCCCCATCGGCCTCGGTCGGAGCGAGCACCGGGCACGGAGACTCGCTGGCAACACTTCCATAGCACTGGACCCGAGCATAGATGGGACGACGACCCGGTGCTACCGTCACGCCAGTCGTCGGCACGCAGCGAATCGCCGCCGTCGCCTCCTTACCGCGGCCATGGACCCGGTAATACCCCGACCGCCGCCACCTCGGCACGAGCAGCGCGTCGAGGGGCATCCGGATCCACGTACTCCATGCCGAACGATACCGATGTCGACACTCAGGAAGACACCCTCTCATATTGGGAAAAGGAGGAGTCGACAACGTTCACCGACGCCCCGAGCGAGAGCACGATGAGGCGCTATTTCGAACGACACCAAGTGGACCCGGCGGTTATAGAGCTGGTTGAACGGGTGCGCTGCCAACCTTGGCAAGCCAACACAGCGTCTCCCCATACCAACTGCTTCAACCCAAATCTGGAACGCCCTCCGCTGCGTCAGAAACAGTACAGCACCAAGAAGCTGTCTGAAACTCGCACCTCACAAAAGGATTTCAAGTTCTTCAGCGACCCGAAGCTGACGGCACCCACGGAACACGACCAACTAAACGCATGGATCAAGGTGCGTGCGGAGATGTGCATCACCCTAAGGACCTGCGTGGACACCCGCTGCGCCGGGCCCGAGTTCCTACCTGCCATTAGAGACGAGCTAAACAGGCTCTTGGGGCACACGCAGGCCCTCCCACAGCTAGCGGCCCTCATCGTCCAGGGTCTACAGACTTTTGTGACGCTGGCATCAAATTGCCTGCTACTAGCTTGCGACAATCATTTCTGTCCTGAGTACAGCCCGTTGACGGCACTGCAAACGGTTCAGCGCAAGTCCGGCCAAGCGCTGGTGGACCTATTCGCCAATATTGAGCTACTTATGCTCCAAAGCAAAAACCAAGAACAGGAGGGTAGAGATTTCCTCTATGTGACAATGCGCCACTCTGACCGCCAAGTCATTCCTGACCTCCACCGCTATGCGGTGCAGGCGATAGAGTCAGGAGACCAACCTTGGGCTGCGGAAGTAGCCCTAGCCTTTGACCGCGCGTGTACCAACGCGCGGGCATACGCTCGTACGGTCTCCGAACGCGACCGACCCGCGGTGCTACAGCTACAGGCGATTGCATTTACTGCGGGCATTATCGGACTGGATCAGAACCTGTCCCTAGGATACCGAAATGGTGGGCAACTCGCCTACGGGTCCTACGACCGAGAGGACCCCTCGCACCTCACACGACAGCCGCGGGCACGGAATGCGCGGACTCGCAATCCGGTCGCCCCGGTCACCACTAGGTCAGCGGGCCCGCCTCCTAGGATGCAACAGCAGCCCTCTCTCACGGCAACGTCATTCAGGGGGCCACCACCGGCGATGCCTCCGCAGCAGCCACCACCACCCCCGCCGCCGCCACCACAACAGCTGCAGCACCTGAAGCCTATGGAGCCTCCCGGACGCCCAATGGAGCGACCGACCAATTATCAGGCGGCCGATCCGCGCCGAGCAAGCGCACCAACCCCGGGGAAACAGGAGGCAACGACAACCAACCTGTGGATCGATATGGCTGAAATCCGCCGGGCAGCGGAAGAGTCGGACCCAGCGAGGAAGCGTCTTGCGACCATGATCTGGCCCACCGACGACTGCACACGCTTCGCGGCCGACATTGAGTGCAAGGCCACTCCGGTGTTTGAAACGGACGGCAAGCCGGCCTACTTCAACGACGGCAGGCCTATGGTCACATTCAATCATAAGAAGGCGTGCCGTTTCTGCTCGGTATGGGCCGCGCAGCCGGGCAACGTTGAAGACTGGAAGGCATGGCCGCAAGAGGTGCAGGACGGCCAGCACAACCCAAAAGTATGCCCGCGGGCCATTGCAGCGCTGCTCAAGACAGGCAATGTTGGCGCTAGCTTCCTAAAAGAGAGGTGGGGGAAGAAACCTACCAGACCCGAGGGGGGCCAGCGCAGAGCAGGCCAATAGGAAGACAACGAGGCTTGCGGGGGCGGAGCCTCGGGTAAAGATGGGGGGGATGAGCGAACACCATGTGTGGCCCATAAACCCGGTGTCGCCCCGCCGAGGGTTGAGATAAGTAATCTTAAAATAAAGATTGGTAAGATTTCCAACCCGCGGCCAGAAGAAATGATTGAAAAACAGACAAAACCATGTCTCATGTATAAACCTCAGAAGACCGCCCTTAAATATCAGGGAGCCTCGGGAAGACCGCTAGACTCGTTAGAGCAGCTGTTCATAAACACCCCACTCTCACACACCCCACTCTCACCTGCAGCAAGTAAGGAAAGCAGCTCAATACGAAACATAGCAGCACACAAGATACAGAACTGTTTGAGATTCTGGTCGACGCCTAGGTGGCGAGCACGCCGTTACAACCCGCGGACACCAGAAACCTCTCGGAAGTACCCCCCAGGAGCGACCCGCCTTCCGGGCTACGAGTTAAGCACGCGAGAGGCAGCCGCTCTACACCACTTGATAGAAAACGGACGTATAGGAGAGCTATCACGCTCCCTCGCACAACTAGAGGAGCGTGGAACCCGGCTAACAGAGAAATCACTATTACCAATGAATATATTGGCCCGACAGCTCGGTGAGCCCTACGCCTCCCGCGCTATACTAGAGTTTGCAGAACACCACGATGTACTCCGCTCCGGGCGACTATATAGCGAAACCGTACTGACGGTGCTAGAAAACATATCCCGAGAAGATGCAGAGGCAGTAGCCTGGCGGGCGGCAAAGAAAGGGTACCTCCTCACGGCCATAGCCCGGACTAAACTAGAGGAATCAGGTTCTTATACGTCCGCCCAATGGAGAGCCCACTGGCAGCTACAAGTTCTCAAGGCAGAAAGCACAATAGAACGGAGGCCAGGCCCCCGCGAGACCAGGAAGCCCACTCATTCACGAGCACTCTATGCGGTCATGACCCGATGCCGAGGCCACGCTCTAGAAGTCCTCTCACTGAAAGGGCAGTCGGCCCCGTTCCATCAATTCGAAAGCCCGACGGGCCACCCTAGCCAGTGTGAGCCCCTCGCGACCGGCCCGCCAAAGGCCTCGGCCACGCTTTCTACGACTTCTACAAATATCCCGGGCCTTCCAGAAGCGGTGCAAAGCAACCCCTTAATAAGCCAGACACTAGTCAACGCTGTCAAACAATGCCAAGAAGGACATGCGTATTGCCAATGGAAATCCTTGGCAACGCCGCTCAGGACCGGGCAATGCCGATTCCCGCAAGGAGGAATGGCGCGATTGCTCCGACCGGCCGAAACGTTCCTAGAAGACTTGGCAGCGCCCACTCATGAATCAAGTTTCGAAGCGTCAGCCTGGCACGTTGAAGTGCGACCTGGGACCCCATTGTTCCGAAAACCCACTGCGGGATACGAGTGGATACCACTCGACGAGGCCGTGTGGGCACTAGGAGAAGCGGACCAGCTACAGTTGTGGCGCCATCTACTTATTCAAACAACGAAACACCCGGGAGCGGTAACCGCCCACCAGCAGGCCAAGATGGAACGCACTCCTGTCAGCCTCCCGCGGGTGGTAATAGTATGCGAAGAATCACTATCCGTCAACAGCCACATACAAGCAACGAACCACGCGGTAGCAATGTCTGTGGACTTACTACCCCCCGAATACGACGGGCCCCGACACCTCACAGGTGAAGCAACCGATATACTACACCTCGGATGGGATCTATTGATTGGCTTCCCGCCGTGCCAGCACCTATGCAACTCCTCGGCACTATACCTTCCCCGACCTGGAAGAAGAGAACGGCTGAAGACAGCCGCAGCTTTCTTCAAGAAGCTTTTAGAAGCCAACGTCCCGGCGATCGCTCTAGAGAACCCCAAAATGCACCCGGAAGCATGTGCAGCTATTGGTGGAGTTCGGCCAAATCAGACAATCCATCCTCATATGCACGCCTGCGAGGTAACAAAACCCACGAATCTATATCTCCTGGGGCTACCCCTACTTAAACCGTCCTGCGTGGTTCCGGGACGAATGCACTCCATCTCATCTCTGCCTCAAGGCCCGTTACGAGCCATGATCAAGGGCCGCACCTTCGACGGAATCGCCCGAGCAATGGCACAGCAGTGGATCCCGGTTATAGCAGCGGCACGACTCCAACAAGAAGAGTGCAAGGTATCATTAGCCGTACGACACCGCTTAGACTTGACCTATGGACAGGAAGGCGCCTTGAACGGTCCGAGACCAGATTGGTCGGCGGTTAGACACTTTCAGCGTGAATCCACGGTAATAGCAGCCATCATGGAAGTGTCAAGCCGGAACCAGCCAGGACAGGTTGCCCGACGCCAAGGCTGGAGTACGGTAGCGGCCAGCCGCACACAGGAAACAGTACCCGAGCCGCCGGTTAGAGAGACGGTATTTGCCGCCTGGAAAAGGTACGCGGAGTTAGGCCGAGGCGGCATCTTCGGAGTAGCCCACCGGCAGAGGTCACCGCTGGCCCGGCAGTTCTCCGCGCCAGAGGAAAAGTCCCGATGGCTCGACGCCCAACGAGTTGTACGCGAACATCTACTAGATCGCGACCACATACCACACCCCACCATAACCATCACATCTTCAGCTTCGCCGATACCTCCGATCCGCCGGATACACCGCCGCTTCGGATCGTGGTGGCTTTGGACCCCTATACCAGGAATGGGTGGCGCGCCGCCACGCCACGAGTGGCGCAAGCTGCCGTACGAGTGCCAAGCCATCCTAGAGGAAGCCACCGCCGGATTACGACCCAAGACGGCCAAGATTAGAAAACCACAGGCTGAGCTGTCCTCAACCCTAGGGTGGCGCCGCCTAGCGCGTGGCCTGAGACTACGGACAGCGAGCTTCAACCATCAGGAAAGCCGAGCTACAGTGGCTAACCTGTTACCCAACGTCGCCCGCACAATCGACGACGTATGCTCCATGTGTGGCCGACCACGCGCTGGAGCTGACCCCTGCCCGAGAGGCCTAGGGGCGAGCTCATGTGCCTCACCGACCCAGAAAAACGCGCCTATACAGTTCGTAAAAGAGACCGCGGCCTCCCGCGTCTGCACCGTAACAAATCCCATTAAAGCTAAGGGTATCATCAGCAAGCACGCTCGCTCCTGGCGACTCCATAAGAATAGACAGACCTCTGCAATCGGACAGGCTCTGCCGCTGGACAAACGCATCTGTACCGCGCATGGCCTCGGCGAGTTCGCCTATCATTGGGGTAGAGGACAACCCCGGTCACGCCCCCCGAGAGTCAGACTGAACGAGAAATTGGAACCCGAGTTGATAAAACTCCAACTCCCCGATGAGTTTGGGGAAGACACTGTATCCGACACCCCACGTTTGCCCCCACACCATCAAACACACTGTGCCTGGTTGAAAGATGTACTAATCAGCACGCACAACACGGGTCAGAAAAGACTCAAAGCGCCCTATCTGGTGGGGAGGGCCTGCGCTTGGTCCCCCGCTGCCATGGGAGATAGCGGAGCCGCGATCAGCCTAATCGGTACCGAACTCCTAAAGAATTTGCCCCCGGACGCGGTAGTCAAATTTCGTTGGTCGCAAGGCCAAGTGTCCCAGAACGTATGCGGCCCAAACGGAGAGCCCCTCGCCATTGTAGGCGAGGTCGATCTACTCCTCACTATCTCCAGAGTTCCATTCCGTCATAAGTTCCAGATTGTTCTCGGTGGAGACCTACTACTAATGGGAGCCGACTTTATGGCCCCCCGGGAGGGCGATGTCTGCCCTAGGGTAGACACAGGCGACGGGGTTTCAGGGTTCTGCACTCTGAACCATCCCACGTACGGAAGGGTTCGCCTGCCATTAGCAACAGACCCAGCACCGCCCCCACAAAAACAGACCCGAGTGGCCTCGGTTGCCCCGGAGACACACAAGGCAGCCACCATGCCGCAACATCACCTACTGTTTAACGTGACAGCCTTTCGAGTAGCTCCTCGTAGTGAACGAGAGCTCCTGCTACGCCTTCCGGACCGTCTACAGGATCCACCGTGCGATGAACCGCTTCTCGTGAAGCCTCTCGCGGACTACAGGGGCTTAGACCCAAACGTCCGCGTCGCCTATTCCCTGTCACGACCGCGAAAGCCAGAGGGCTCTAACGACCTTCATGTACCAGTAAGAGTACTCAACCTAGCATCAACGGCCGTATCAATACCAGCCCTGTCGCCCCTGGCGGAAATGGAGATAGGCAGTGAGGCAACTGACCAAGAGGAAGGGCCGACGTTCACACTCGAGGAGATTCAAAAGATATCCGAAGAGTTAGTCATCGACCCCGACGGAGTACTCTCCAAAGATGAACGTCGACAGGTAGACGAACTTGTAAAGCGCAGGCTTGGAGCTTTCGCGCAGGACTCCAACGCACCATCGCAAACCCACGCAATCGAGGTACACCTCCCCCTCAAAGAAGGCGCCATGCCCCACAGGCACGCACCTCCGCGGTTAGGGGTCGAAGGACGTCGCTTCGTTAGAGAAAACGTAGCCGAAATGGAACGCCGCGGGATCGTCTACAAAACTCAGAGCCCTTGGGGATCACGCATTGTGCTAGTCCGGAAGAAGGATGGCACTCTCCGACAATGCATAGACTACCGCGACCTCAACTCGAAACTTCTAGTGCAGGATAGCCCTCTGCCCCGAATAGATACCTGTCTAGAAGCAATGACTGAAGGGCTCTTCAACGAACAAATCGCACAGCTAAAGAAAGAAGCCGAGTCACCATTACACGGCGCCCCAGCCGACCCCAACCACACAACTACGGTGTCTGAACCATCAGAGAACGACGGAGAGACTGAAGCCAGCCAGCTTCTCAGCGCCGACACCGGAAGTCTGCCCAAACCGGACACCGGGAAGGAGGAATCAGCTGCAGACGCCAAAGTCCCCAAACCCGTAACGCCCCACCGTAATGCCCCAAAGTTTTGGTGCACCATGGACCTAGCCAGTGGCTTCCATGGCATCCCCATAGCCCCAGAATCACAACCGCAGACGGCCTTTGTAACACCGGACGGTAAATACGCGTACACTCGCCTACCTTTCGGACTGCAATGCGCACCGTCATATATGGTTAACTTGATGAACGAAGTCATGCAAGGACTGCAATGGTCAATCTGCGTATGCTACATGGACGACACCCTCGTGTGGGCCCAAAACTTCGAGGAAATGTTGGAGCGGCTTGAACTAGTACTCGAACGGTTCATAGGGGCAAACCTAAGTCTCAAAGCCAAGAAATGCACACTGTTTGCCACTACGGTAGACTTCTTAGGGTTTCGCCTCTCCAGCCAAGGCATCGGGGTGTCGCCCGAAAAAGTGGAAACGATCCGTCGGATCAACCCCGAAGCTATAAACAACATCACAGCGGTGCGCTCCTTCCTTGGAGCAGCCAGCTTTTATCGCAAACATATCCGAGGATTCGCAGCAATCGCCAAGCCCCTCACCGAGCTCACACGCCAAGGAGTCGACGTGGCCACCGAGAGCCAGAAAGAAGGTGCGCAAAAGGCCATTCATACGCTGAAAGAGGCGCTCACCACAGCGCCGGTGCTAGCTATGCCCAGATGGGACAGGCCCTTCATAGTACACACGGATGCCTGCATCACAGGTCTAGGAGCAGTCCTATGCCAAAGAGACGAGGAAGAGACGGAGAGGCCAGTCGCCTACTGGGGCCGAGTGTTAACACCGGCGGAAGCTAACTATAATGTCTCTGAGCTAGAGCTTTTAGCCATCATCTGCTGCATCAAACAGTGGAGACCATACCTATGGTCCGCATCCGGAAAGAAATTCATCCTGAGAGTAGATCACGCCGCACTACTGTATCTGCACACGGCTAAGGACACGGTCGGCGGTGGTCCCGCCTCCCGCCTGCAAAGGTGGTACCTGAAGCTGCAAGAATACCGCTTCGAGGTATGGCACCGCCCAGGTCGGATACACTATGACGCAGATTTCATCAGCCGCATGCAAGGGAACCCCGAATATGCGAAGCTTACGAGAGAAGTAGACACGCCAGAGTGGGCCAAGGTCTCAGACGAATCAACCCTTAGACATACGTCAGCCCTATCATCAAGATCAACGAATCCAGAAAATCAGACGGGGTTGGCGTCCGGAGGAACCACCCTTAAGGAGGGGGAAGGAGTATTAAACAATACTGAAAACATCAACACCGAATCACCGGAAATACCAGCTACCGACCCGGAAGTACGCAAGGTAATCGCACTAGTCGAAACTGGTCAAGGACCCGCGGGTAACCAGGTCAACACATCGACAACCACCACAGACCTTTCGGTACAAGAAACACTTGACCTACTAGCCGCCCTAGAGGCCCGCCTACCAGTCGATGAGCGACCCGCGGCCCTAGAGAAACTGGGCATGCAATTAAGAAAAGGCCGTCAAATCCGAATAGCCACGCTAGAAGCAATTCTGGTACGTCTACGAGAACAAGGCCTGGGCCTTAGAGCAGCTGAGCTGGCTGAGGTTATGATGTCAGCCAACCGCATATCCAAAAAGGCGCTGTATATAGCGCTGGCTGCCACCCACGATGCAGGACTGTGCCTACAGTCAGCCCCACTACAACGAGCACTGAGCACTGACTTCAATATTAGAAGCGCAGGTGCGAAGAAAATGCTTCAGGCCTTAGAACTGGAGTTCGACGGAAACTCAGCAGCCCTTGACGAGACAAAACGCTCAGACCGATTGATACACTACGTACATATAGTAATAACTGCAATGGACGGCCTAGTATTTTGGGGTCAGAGACCCACATATCCGGGAAGCAACGCTATCAAAATAAGCGCCTCCAAGAAGTGCGAGAGCGAGAGAAGCCTCATACTAACCGCTCGCGGGGCGCTAAGAGAAGCGTTCACGGGAATTCCCCCCGTCCTTGTGTCGGCTCTAGACGACCAGCTCAAGCTTTTCCCCATGGGCCAAGCTCGAGCTAGACTCCCAGGAGACAGTCCGTGGCATAAAGAGAGCCAACACTTCTTCTGGTTGGTCCCACTACACCCACCGGATCCCCACGAGCTGCAACCGGTAGTCGAAAAGGACACAGAGAAACCAAGCTGGTTTCCGCTGAAGCTAGCCCTCAAATGTTGGTATCCAGCAATAGCCAACGCAGTTGCCAAAGCTCAACGGAGGCATCGGGACACGAATCCGAAAGAACTACAAGCCCAGTACCAAATGGTACGCGGTGACGCCGGCGAAAGCCTCCCAGTAGTGCAATCCCTTCGCCGATCACTGAACTCCCTAGTAGCCTCTTGCGTTACCTGGGAAGATTGGAATCAACTGAATCATGGACGTTGGGCCTCGGCAAAAATAGTCAACGGAGAAGCCAGCCCGTCCGCCCGCAGAATAGCAGCCGCCAACGTGCACCGATCGAAAAGCCAACCTCACCTCGCTCAAGTGAACGACTGTGCAACACGCGCCAGACAAGTCTGGTCAAAGTACGCCGCACACGACGTACCCCACAGCGAAGAGATTCGACGCGAACAACAATCGGACCTGTGGTGCAGTGAAATCATGGAACACCTGATTTCGGAAGCAATACCGACCCAGCTAACAGGTCCGGCTATCACTCGCTTCGTAGCAACGGCATCCGAGTATACACTCAGGGAAGGCTTGCTATTCAAATACCAACGGGACCCACGCGCCCATCGCAATGCAGTACAATTGGCGGTGCCTGTCACACTAAGGACACCGTTCATGGAAGCCTTTCATGAACGAGCGGGCCACCCAGGAGTAGAGAGATCCTATCAAGCGCTACGCCAAAGGGCATACTGGCCCGGGATGAGAGAAGCTATGGTACAACACGTAGCCGAGTGTCACGAGTGCGCCATGGCAAAGAAACCCTGCCAAAGCTTTGGGACTACCATCCTGCCAGGGGTACCCTCTCGGCCGTTCGATACCATATACGCAGACGTGTTGACCTTACCAGAATCCACACCGGTGGGTCCGAACAGGCTAGTTTACAGCAAACTACTGATCTTCTGCGACGCACTGACCCGCTGGGTCGAAGCAATTCCCCTGCCTAGCGAACCCACCAGCGAAGAAATCATAGAGGCCTTCATCGAAAACATTGTGTCTCGATTCGGCGTACCCAGGTGCCTGGTGTGCGACCGAGGATCAAATCTGATCTCGAAGTTATGCCAAGAGGTCTACGAGTTACTAGGAGTGGACATGAAACCCTCTACCTCCTACCACCACAACACCAGCGGACTAGTGGAAAGGTACAACCGGACCCTCGCAGGACTACTACGAGCCACCGGACAAGACGGGGCTGACTGGCCCCTCCATGTACCCTGGCTGAACTTCTTATTCCGCGCGACCCCACATGAGGTCACTAAAGAAAGTCCAGCGTTCCTAGCGCTCGGCCGAGAGTTACGCACTCCCGCCGACCTACGCATATTCGCTGAGACCGACCCCGAGACGACGGCAACCGGCCAGCCGTCTAGCATAGACACAACGGACGCCGCTACAGAAGCCGATGTTTCCGCGTCCCCACACACAGCTCACGCACTGAAGAGGAGATTGGAAATCGCCTGGGACGCAGCCGCCCACTTGTCGAGAGCGGCTCAGATGTCCAGCAAAGAGCGTCGCGACTTATCCAGGAGAGAACCGGTGTACCAAGTTGGTGACCAAGTCCTTGTGCGGAGACCGGTCAACGACCATACGGGTGTTCCCGAAGGGGGAAAACTAGCCCCTATATATGAAGGACCCTACCGAGTATCCGAGATCTTAGACAACGGCAACGTTCAGCTCCGCGATATGAAGTCTAGAGGGATATACGACGTATTCCACGTCACCAGACTGCGACCATACCTGACGTATACGACTGAAGTTTCCCTAGAGGAAGACGAATACATAGTCGAGAAGATTTTGGCCCGGAGAGGCGAGGGGGAAAACCGAGAGTACCTCATCAAATGGAAAGGTTACAGCAGCGCTGAGAACGGATGGGAGCCCCAAGCCCACCTCATGCGACACTGCATGGAGGAAGTGACGGCCTTCGACGCCCAGCGTGACGCAGCTGCCCGCCCCCGTCAAACCGGAGGAAAACTACCCCAAAAGGACTCCACAATGGCACCTACCAAGTCCCACTCAATACTCCTGAAAGAAACACAGGAGCGGGAGAAACGCCTCGAAAAGCGAGCCAACAGGGTAGCCGCACCTGTGAGAACCGCAGTCCAGCCCGCTGGAAGCAGCGAAGGAGCACAGCTCCTCACCCTCGCGGCCAGGCCTAAGCCAGCCACTGCGGCCAGGCTCATTGCGGGAACCTGGCATTATCGATGCCCTCAAGGGAACGCAGAAATCTGGGTAGACCAACGGTTCTTCTCGCCACTAGAGCTCGAATCCATGAGACACCTCCAGTCTGCAGAAACGCAACGAGGTGCACCTACCCCGCCTACCTATCACCAAACACAGAGACGCATCCGGGCTACGGTGAGACGCGAAGGGATATCCGATCTCTACGCCACCAGATACCCACCGGAGAGCCCTGCTAAGGTGGGGGGAGTCCCGAACTTCCCGGGAGGCGAGACCAGAGTCGTGAAATTCGCCCTCACCACAGCGGATGGGCATATTTTCTCTTGGATCCGAGCGGAGACAATCGATAGACCCGCTGGCCCTCACGTGGACCTCCCAGGGGGAAAGGCGAGAACCGGTGAAACGCTTATCCAAGCTGCCCACCGAGAGCTAGCTGAAGAGCTCAGCCCGTATGGACCCAACTTACGAAAGCGAATAGAGACAGCTCTAGAAGCATACCCGCAGGGACATAGTTATGTCCGAATGTGGCCCCCGACAGGTAATGGTATTCACCATGTCATAGTCTGGGGAATAAACGCCTACGAGACGGAACAACTAACCGTCAAGGAGACTTCTAAACACCTCGAAGCCCGATGGCGCACCCCATTAGAGGTATGGCCGTCGTTTCAGGAAGGCCGTGCGCCTTACGGGAAAGCCGTGAGACAGGCCTGGGAGATTGTCCGTTCAAGAGGCCACCCGATGACCCAACACGAACCAGAAGATCTATCTCAACCTAGCGACGACCCACTGTCTCACTGCGACGAAAAGACAGAAGCCCCGCCATGGATGGCGCTCTCGCTACCCCACCGACCGGACGTCACCCTGTTACGCAAAGCCCAACTTGAACAAAAACTGCCAGAAAGCACAGCTTGCGCTCTAGCAATAGCTGCACAGGCCTCACAACAGCCGCTAGCGGTTCGAGTCGAGGAACTCAAGAGCCGCCTACTACAACCCGACCCTAGTTGGCTTGACTACAACCATTGGCTCCTCGCTATGGGGAAATTATACCGAGATCCCAAAAGGGGAACAGTCTCTCGGCTGATCAGACCAAAAGTCTCGTTACAATGGAGAGCGGAACGACTAAACACCCCGATCAAGGGACACGCCCCACTCCGGGTTGCACATGAACTCAAGAGAATACTGGAGGATGAAGCCTCAAAACGATCGACCGCTATCTGCGCTACAGACACCGAACCTCACAAACGCAAGCAGCTCCTCGAACAAGAGGAATTGCTCGCTCAGGCCTACCACTACTTGGCTACCCGTCGGAAGTAGCTCGGTAGTCATCTCACCCGTACCTCATCCGCGCGTTCACTTCACCCAATGCGCGGTAGATCTTACCATAGCCCGGCAG
>Ga0209713_10000453_pt1 | contig 23105 bp, 10 predicted proteins | sample ArcOceMetagenome_3_FD_187444 | JGI IMG/M metagenome (GOLD analysis project Ga0209713, IMG submission 187444) | Marine eukaryotic phytoplankton communities from Arctic Ocean - Arctic Ocean- Svalbard ARC20M Metagenome (SPAdes) (version 2) | ecosystem: Environmental > Aquatic > Marine > Oceanic... | reverse complement strand
ATCGCCGCCGTCGCGACACCCATCGTCGTCCCGACGCCGGTGATGTTCGACTCCGAGACCAAGGCTGCGGTCGGACGCGCGCTTCGCACCGTGCCCTTCGCCGCCGTCGCCGCGCCCGAGCCCGTCGAGCCCAAGTCCAGGCCCAAGCCCGTGTTTACCTCCGACGAGAACGTCGGCACCGTCATCAAGCGCAAGAAGAAGACGGAGAAGCGCAAGACCAAGGCGCAGCTTAAGCAGGAGGAGAAGAAGAAGAAGGGCGGCTTCTTTGGCTTTTTCGGCAAGAAGAAGGACGACGACGAAGCCGCCGCGATGGACAAGTCCATGCCCACGTTGGACATCGGAGCCATCGACGTCGACCTCGGCAACAAGGCTGAGTACCAGGGTATGCTCTCACGCGCCCTCCGCACCGCCGCGTTCGTCACCGTCGGCGCCACCCCTCCCTTCATCGCCGTCGAACCCGAAGCCCCGACGGAAGCCGCCCCCGCGGACGAGCCCGTCGTCGACCCCACCGACGGCCGCAACGTCGACGGGTACGTCTACGCCCGATCATCCAAGCTCATCCGCGACGACGGCTCCTCCACCAGCAACGTGGTCGAGTTCAACGTGGTGTCCCACCTCACCGTCGGCGAGCACCTCGTGCTGGTTGGCAACGTCGCGGAGTTGGGCGGCTGGAAGGTGGACGTCGGCCGCCGCATGACCTGGTCGGAGGGCGACGTGTGGAAGACGTCCATCTCCATCCCCAACGCCGAGGCGAGCGCCGAGTTCAAGTTTGTCCGCTACAACGACAACAACGGCGTGCTGACCTGGCAGGAGGGTGACAACTACGCCTGCGAGCTCGTCTCCGGGGAGGTTGTCTCCGTCGTCGAGCCCCACGCCTTTGTCGAGAGGCTCACCGTCGAGATCTCCGCGGAGTCCGAGGAGGCTACCAAGGCCCGCGCCGCCATCGCCGAGGCCATCGCGCTCGCGTCCGAGGCTGAAACTGACTCCGAGGAGACCGTCTTGGGCGACAACGAGAACGGAACCACCGAGGAGGAGATGCGCGCCAAGCTCGCGGCGTCTGAAGCCATCAAGGCGGCTGAGGACGATATCTACAACACCCCCGTCGTCTTCTCCTTCGAGGATCAGCCCGCTAAGGTTGACTACCTCAAGTCCAACATCAAGGCTGTCGCGGAATCCGTCGTCGAGGATGAGGATCTCGCGGATGAGGTGGCGAACGTCGCGGTGACCCCCGCGGAGCTCGCCGTCGTCGAGGTGATGAAGACGGCTAAGAGCATGTTCGAGGAGGCGACCACGACCGCCGCCGCGCAGGTGAAGAAAGCCGAGGCTGCCGTCGCCGCGCTCAAGCTCAAGAACATCGAGGACGACGAGTCGGCGTACAAGGCTGCCGAGGCTGAGGTTGAGGAGGAGTCCACCAGGGCCTTTGAGGCGATTGAGACGGCTAAGCGCGCGAAGATGATCCTCGCCGAGGCGACGGCCAAAGTTGCGGAACTCGCCAAGGAGGAGGCCGACGCCGCCGAGGAGAAGGCGCAGGCTGCCGCCGATGCCCTCGCCGACGCGTCCGGCGCGGACATCCTCACCCAGGCGGAGCTCAAGAAGGAGGAGGAGGCCACCGCCGCCGCCGCCAAGAAGGCTGCGGAGAAGCGCGAAAAGTTTGAGGTTGAGTTTGACGCCGTCTCCAACTTTGAGTTTCCCGAGTTCACCGTCACGGACAACCAGAAGAAGGTGGCGGGTGCCGCGATCATCGGCGGGCTCGGCGCCGCGGGCCTCGTCGCCGAGGCTGACGTGGCGCAGGCACTCCTCAACGTTGGCGGCGAGGCCATGACCGCCACCGCCATGGCGTTCCTGTTCGCCAACAACATGGTGTTCAAGCAGGACAGGGAGCGGCTCTCCGACTCGCTCGAGAACAAGGAGAAGTTCGAGAAGTTCCTCATGTCCGGCGCGTGGATGGGCAAGGACTCCTTCGCGGGCGAGGTGGCTGCCGACGCGTTTGCAATCTTCGACCCCCTCGGGCTCGCGGATGACAAGCCGATGAAGCGGGACACGAAGAAGGAGAAGGAGGCCATGGAGTCGGCGTCCAAGCAGGGTTTCATCGAGCAAAAGCCCAAGGACCTCTCCAACTCCGTCGTTCCCAAGGCTGTGGAGGAGGAGAAGCCCGAGGCTGACAAGCCGGACGTGGGCGGCGCCATGTTTTCCTTTGGAAAGCCCGCGGAGATCCCGGGCAAGGAGGAGGCGGAGGCTGCCGCCGACGCAGCCGCCGAGCAGGCTAAGGCTGCCGCGGACTACGAGGAGAAGGCCAAGGGACTCGTCATGCCCACGGCTGGTAACCTGAACCCGCCTCCCATGGGCAGGGTTGGCAACGTCGGGTTCAGGAAGGGAGCCGCGGGGGCCAACTTCAACAACCCCAACCTGTACAACACCTCGACGACCGGCAACTTCAACGCGCCGAAGGTGTACACGCCGCGGAGGGCGGACGTGGAGACGGCGAGGACCTCTAACTCGGGCCAGTCGTACCAGACCTGGATGAAGAAGAACAAGGAGGACCTGTCCACGCTGACGTGGCAGGAGCTCGCGGACCGCATGAAGCAGCCGTACAAGCCGGAGGATGGCAACGGTCCGCGGTGATTGGGGGAGAACAAGGGGGGAAAGATATGACTATTTTACGTTATTGACGCTGTAATCTGAGAACAACGCATGCTTGAATGAACGTCTCTCCTATTCGTGTCATTGAACCTGTGAAACAATCGTGTCGGGTGTGTGTGATCAGTCAGCTTTGCGTTTCTTAGCCGCGCGGCGCTCCTTCTCATCTTTGAGGCGCTCCTTGTCATCCTTGTGGCGCTGCTTCTCCTCAGCGGCGAGCTTGTCGTCGGTGATCTTCTGGTGCGCGCGCTGGATGATCCACTGGAGGTCCTCGCCGAAGTTCTCGTGGACAGTGCACTTTTGTACCTTCCTATGGTGGACATATCCGGCGGAACAAGCTTGCGGATCGTCAATGTTTTCCAAGTTTTCCAACTGATCCAAGGTCAACTGCGGTTCCCACTTGGACCCATTTTCGATTAGCCATCGCAGCACATGCAGATTAGCGGATTCAAGAGCATTTTTAACGGTCGTAGGAGTCACGTTGCACCCTCTCTGTTTCAGATACACGAGGCATTCCAGATGACCAGAGCCGGCGGCATTGTTGATTCCGTTGTTGATTCCGACTCCGTCAAACAAAAATCCTCTCTCCACCAACCACTTGAGTATTTCGAGATGACCCCTAGCTGCGGCCTTTGCAGCGAACATTTTCCTCGTCCTCGCCGCATCCATACGATTCGTGTCCGCCTCGAATTTATCAAACCACCACTTCAACATTTCGAAGTGCCCACGATCCACAAGATGACTCACGGAGCTCTCGTTGCAGATGTCCTCCAGGGTTGCGGTGAAGTTTCCGTGGGCAAGCACCCACTCAAGCACCTCCACGTGTCCGTAAAGCCATGCATGAGTACGTGCAGCGTCCCAAAATAATGTCCATTCTCTGGGTGTTGGTGGTTCTCTGTCGTAGCGAGCTTTGACCAGCTTGAGGACATCAAGGCGTCCATGCTGTGCTGCCCCAAAGGCGAAGGATTTCATCCTATACGCATAGAACTCATCACGGGGGTGTTCGACAAGCCACTGGATAATGTCCATCTGACAGAACTGCATGGCTACATCAATCTCAACGCGTGTGATGACGCGAGGCCTCCAGGCTTTTGGTGAATCATGCTTTAAAACAAGCTCTGCACGCTTCAGCATGTCCAAGTTGCCGGCCTTCATGATAGCTTCCACGACTAAATTTTTTGTGTATGCGCTGGTGGGGTAGAGCTCTGCTGCAACGAGTATCCTGTTCTTCAAGGCCCACTCAAAGCCCTCCATGGACCCGAGGATGCGAGACGCCTCGAGTTCTCGATCGAGACCCGAAAGCTGCACCATCAACCTGAGGTCCCTGTTGACCAGCCTGAGCATGCCACGGTCGGTGGGGTCGAGCCTGGCGAGCACTTGGTCTTTGAAAAGGTTGTCGCCTGCGAGCGTCAGACGTGACAGGGCGTCCTCCGCGGGGTTCCGCGGCATCTTTGCGGCATCTAGCGGCTTGATAACGACACGCTTATCCTTAGGCGGCATCTCGACGCGATACGAGCGGATGGGGTAACGGGTGTCGCGCGAGTCGTGTGTCGTGGTACTGTGAAAAAGCCCCCCTCAAAACGCCCCTCAAAAGTCGTGGTCGAAAATTCGAATCTGAGATCTCATCAGAACACGAGAACAACAGGAACGCTCCTATCGTGTTATTAAACCCTCCACAACGGAGGGGATGCTAGTGTTAATCTCTCGTATCAGATTCGCAGCGACGTATACGGTCGCAGGGTATCAAACAGCCTCGGCACACCGTGCGCCGTCACCAGCGCACCCGTGATGTCCTGCGCCAGCTCAACAACCGTGATGGCCACCAAACGCATGTGCGTGGTACCGTACGTCTTCGACTCCCCATCCTCCTCACCACCCTTACCCCGCCTGTGCTCACCCACGGACCACGGCTTGAAGTACTTGACGTACGCCCTGAGCCAGCACTCCACGAAAAGCTGCGATACGTAAGAAATCGCCCAAACGCTAAACTGCGAGATGACGTGACCGACGAAAAATTTCGCCGCGAGGACACCGGCCCACCCGGCTGGCGTCGTCGGCAGCTCAATCGCCTGCGCCGCGGGCCCCTCGCGCCACACCGATCCCGCGGCGAAGAACAGCATGTAGAAGAAGGTCCTCCACATGCGCCTGTAGCACGTGCTCGACGCGTACAGGATCTCGCCGCGGCTGTTGAGAGGCATGGGAAAGAGGAGAATAGCCGCGAGGACCATCCCGACGATTGTGAAACCCTGAGCGGTGAACACGGTGCTCGCCTCGAGACCCGCGATGCACCAGTCGATGTGCGGCAGCAGCACCCTGAGCATGATGGCGCCGACCACGACGCCTCCCTGGACGTTCGCGGGCGAATCGCCGTTGCCCATGCGCGCCAGTGAAATCGCAAACATGTACGCGAAAGCCGCCGCGTATTCGCGCACCACCGCCTCTTGATTCGCCATGTCCCAGAGCCAGACGTCGCCGTGCCTCCACCGGAGGATGAGGAAAGGCAGCGCGGTGGCGTTGCATCCGGCGACGGAGGGCCACGCGTGCACGCGGTGTGGCATGAGCGAACCGAGGGACGAGTTGGCCGGCCTGGAAGAGCTGGTGTTCGTCGCGAGGGCACCCTTGAGGAGGCACCCGACGCCGGAGGTCATGCAGTAAAACACCATGACCAGCCTGGTGAAACCGCAGTCGTAGGTCCACACCATCAGCGGAAGGGCCATGGAGTGAAAGTTTCGCGACCCAAAGTACCCCGCGGCGCAGTAGAAGAAACGCACGGGTCCGCGGGACTCCGTCGGGTGCAAACCGATCCTCGCCAGCCACTTGGGTACCATGTGCGTGGTGATGTCAATCTGGTTGAGGATGTACCGGCGGAAGATGTTGTGCCAGTACAGGAGCACCACGAGCAGCGGCACGGACAGCGACTGGGGCGAATCCTGGTCGCTGAACATGCGCCTCGGAGCGCTGCCGGTGCTGGCGGACCCGTTCGCGATCGGGCTCTCCTTCACGGGGGAGAGCGCTTCAAACATCTCGGGGGCGTTATCGGCGCCGCCGTTCATCGAGTTGACGGACCAGCTCGCGGACCTGTTGTGCGCACCCTTTTGCTTGCTGGGGCTCGCCTTGACCTCCCCGACGCCGTTGCTCCCGTTGGCGAAGAGATCGCGCTTGACGGAGTCGTTGTTGAGGGAGATTGTGCCGTCGAGGTTGACCTTGGCGCCGGGGGCGTTTTTCGGCAACCCGTACCCGCCGGCTTTCGGCGGCTGCTGCCCCGGGGGGTTCATCACCATGGACCCCGGGTCCGCGCCGAGCCTCTTCTTGGCGCCCGGTGACGCGTCCACGGCTGCGCTGAGCGCGTGCGACGGCAAAACCTTCGCGGATTCCTCCGCGAGCACCTGGAACGCGGTGGCGAGATCCTCCCTCGTGTGCGCGGCGGACGCGAAGCATCGAAGCGCCCGCGGGGGTCGGCGGTCGGGGGGAACCAGCGGATTGACGCGCGCGACGCACACGCCGATGCCGCGGCGCCTGGCGCGCGCGGCGACGTCCGCGAGCAACGCGTTCTCATCCGCGACGGACGCGCCCACCGCCAGACGCAGGGGAACGATCGGGGAACAGGCGTCGGCGTCGGTGGTGAAACCGGGGACTCTGCCTGAGAGCGCCGCGTCGCGAAGCGCAGCGGCGGACGCCTGCGCCCTCTCCACGAGCCTGGGCTCGGCGGAGACGCGGCGGATGGCGTGAGCCGCGGCGGTGGCCAGGTACGGCGGCAGTGACGCGCTGAACACGTAGCCGGCGCCCATGAGCCGCTGGTACGCCACCACGCCCGTGTCGCCGGCGCAAAATCCACCAACCGAGGCACCCGCGTTTTCGAGCGACGCCGAGATGACGTCGATGGACTTGGGGTTGACGCCGAAGTGCTCGGTGAGACCGCGGCCGGATGCGCCCATCGCGCCGAATGAGATGGACTCGTCCATGATCATGCGCGCGTGGTGCTTGTCCTTGAGCGCGACGAGGTCCGGGAGCGGCGCGAGGCGGCCGGTGCCCTGGAAGCAACCCTCGGTGATGAGCCAGCGGCGGCGGCCGGGCCGAGCGAGCCGCGCGGAGTGGACGCCATCCTCCGTCTCCAGCTGGGCGAACACCCTGGCGCAGTCTTCGGCGTCGCAGTGGTTGTACCAGCGCACGTCCATCTTGGACAGGCGCAGGCCGGCGAGGATGCCGTAGCCGACGCCGCGGTCGACGACGGCTACATCCGCCTTGTACCCCAGCGCGGGTATCACCGAGGACACCGTGCACGCGCCGTACGAGTACAGGACAGCCTCCTGGACCCCGAGAAAGTCCGCGATGGTGCGCTCCACGTCCATGTGCGGGGGGAAGGTTCCGTAGAACCCGCGCGGGGAGCATGACCCGAGGCCGAGCTCCTCGACGGTGGCGGCGCAAGCCTCCTTCATCACCGGGTCGTTGGTGAGCGCCAGTATGTCAGTGGACGAGAGCATAATCTTGTACTGGTCCCACTTCGGGTGCTTCTCGGTGACTCCCGAGAGCTTGTACCCGTCGATGGGGCCGGATGACGAGGCCCGTGGGCCGATGTCGTCGCCGAGGCGTTCGCCTCGGGAGTGCAACGGCGCGAACCGGGCTCGGTTGGTGCCAGACGCCAGCTTGGACGCGGAATCCAGCGCGGCGGACCTCGCGGCTCTCGCCTTGGCCACGCGCTTGATGCTGACCTGCTTCTCCTTCTCCTCCTTGTCGTGGATGCTGCCCGGGCACCACGCGTTGGGCGGGGCAACCTTGAACTTGATCGAGAGTTCATCCGCGATGTCGCTAATCGCGGCGAGCGCGTCGGCGAGGTCCTCCCTCGAGTGCGCCGCCGAGACGCAGAAACGAATGCGCGGGTAGTTGACGGGGGTGGCGGGCGCGCCGACGACGACGACCGCGAGCTTGCGGTTGAACGCCAGCCTCGAGAAGTCGCCAATCTTGTACGGCTGGTAGAGCATCACCGGCATGACTGGCGACGGGTGGTGCCCCAGCACCTCCAGCCCGAGCGCCTCCAGACCTTCGCGGAAAAACTTGGAATTATCGCGGAGCTGCCTGAGCTTCTTGGCGCCGATGTCGGTTCCATCCTCGCCGGAGATGACGCGGAGGGAGGAGAGGATCTGGGTGCACACCGCCGGGGGCATGGAGCACGCGTCGGTGCAACCCGCGGCGAACTGGCGAACTCGAGCGACAGTCTCGTAGTCTCCCGCCACGTACCCACCCGCCGCGCCGAACGATTTGGTAAACGTTCCCATCATGATGTCGACATCCTTTGGATCCACGCCGAGCTCCTCGCACACGCCCCGCCCGGTCTTTCCGATGGCACCGATGGAGTGCGCCTCGTCGAGCCACACGTACGCGCCGTAGAGCTTGCAAACCTCGACAATCTCCGGGAGGCAGCACAGTTCGCCCTCCATCGAGTAGATGCCCTCGATGATGACCAAAATCTTGTTGTACCTCTGCTTACCGGCGACGGCATCCTGGAAGATGAGCTCCAGGTCCCCGACGCAGTTGTGCTTGAACGCCTTCACCTTGGCGCCGCTCAACCTCGCGCCCTCCACGATGGAGTTGTGGTTCAGCGCGTCGGAGACGATCAAGTCCCCCTTACCCGCGATGGCCGGGATCACCGTGGAGTTCGTCGCGAAGCCCATGCCCACGACCACCGCCGCCTCCTTGCCCACGTACTTTGCCGTCACGTCCTCCACCTCCTTGATGAGCGGGTTGTAGCCCAGCTCCGCGGCGGACCCGGCAGAGGTGACGGGGTAATCCATCACGGATTTGGCCACGAGCGGCGTGCAGTGCGTGTTGAGACCGCCGAATCCGAGGTAGTTGTACGACCCGAGGTTGAGGCATCGCCTGGACTGCGGGGTGGTGACGAGCTTGCTGAAGTACCCGCGCTCCGACTCCGGCTCGCGGATCCCGACGTCGATCCAGTCCTCCGGGGATGAGTACACCGGCCGGTTGAAGACGTCCTCGATGTTGCCGTACAGGTTGCGAATGTAGAAGAAATCCTTGAGCTTGCCCTTGCTCAGCGCCGGGAGATCGTTCTGCTCGCCGTTCTGATCGTCTGTTGAATGAAGGTGAGATGCGGGGGGGGTTGGGGTCAGCGGGCGGGGTGAGTGGGATCGATCGGGCGGGCCGGGACCGGACCGGCGTCGCCCCCGGTCAGATATTTTTTTGAAAAAGGTTAGCAAGATTTCAACAACGGTCCGGGCGCGCCCCGCGCGGTGGGGGCGCGCGGTGGGGGCGCGGTGCTACACGTACCCGTCCTCCAGTCCTTGATGCCTCTCAGGGCATTGAACGAGTTCTTGCCCAGACCCTCAGCGACCTGCGGGGGGATTAATAGGGGTATCCGGGACGGTCAGCGGGGCGGTCAGAGATGGGTGCGGGGCGAGAACGGAAACGCCCGGGTGCGCAGCCACGTGGGTGCGGGCGATTGCCGACGGCGTCGCGCGGCGGCGCCGCCGATCGCGTGATCGCGATCGAACCGCGGGCGCGCATCGACCACCTCCCCAGTATTCCGAGGACACCGACGAGGCGATCGGGCAGGTCCGAACCCGGATCGCTGGAGGGCGGGACCCGCGCCACCGCGACGGCCGCCGCGCCATCGCCAACGTTTATCCGCGCCTCGGACACCACCAAGGCGGCTGATGTCGATCGGGCTCGACGCGGGTTTCGCTTCATTCACGGACGATATGGGGGACGGTGGTGGTCACTCACGTAGATGGCGTACTGGTAGTAGGTGGCGGCATCGTGGCCGAGCACCCTGTACGCGAGGCCGGTCTTGGCCCACCGGCTGGAGTCCGGCACGTACGCGTCGTAGTCCATCTTAACCCGTGCAGCTCCGACTTTGGGCTCACGGGCAAGAAGGCACGGATCGAGTCGACGCCCTTCACGCGCCGGTCGCCGCCGTCGCGGGTGGGTTAAGGGCGCGGTTGAGCGGCTCTTTCGTGAGGTCGGTCGCCGTGCGTCCGAAGCCCCGAGTCTGTGGTCTCGTCCGTCGCCCTTGGGCGCGCGTGCGGGACTGAGAACGGAGACGGCGCCGAAGCTGGCGAATACCAGTTTGGCTCTGAAACGAGGGGTGACGAAGAGACGAACGAGGTTCGCTACGCGTTGTGGGTGTGAACTCGCCATTTTCAACCAATCACGAACCGGTTTCCGCTCGCACAGAGGATGAGACAGAGATCAAAAAGTGCATTTCAGGTTGGCGAGAGACCACATTTGCGTGCCCACTCGACCCGTGTTGAGTGGACAGCGCTCATGGCGTCGCGTCGGCTTCTTCGAGCGGCCTCGACCGGCGACGTCGATGCGGTCGATGCGCTCATCCGCGAGGGCGCGGACCCGGGTTTCCAGGTACGAGTCCCACCCATCAAAGGACCGGTCACGATGAGCATCACCCGCACCGTCGAACACCTCCCACAATCCGCTGATCATCCCAACCGCCGCTCACCCGCGTCTCCTCCTGTCCACCGCACGCACAGGACCGCAAAGGGACCACCCCGTTGATGCTGGCGTGCGAGCACGGACACGTGGACGTCGTCCGGAGCCTCCTCGCCGCGGGAGCGCCGTGGTAAGTCCCGCCCCACGATGTATACCCGAGACGCGCGACCATCGCGCTTTTCGCAAACCACCGCCGCCGCCGCCCCGCCCTTCCCCACGACCACGACCCCATCTGACCGAGAACCTTCCCACCGAACATCAGGAACGAGTTGGACAACGAAGGGCACTGCGCGGGGGAGTACGCCAGCGCGGGCGGCCACCCGGACCTCACCAACGCCCTCATCGACCACGCCGTGCAGGCGGAGATGGTCCTGGGCGCCGTCGGGCGCCGGAACCGAACCCCCGACCTGACGTACCTCTCCCAGCCGGTGCGGTACGACGGCGACGATAAGCTCCTGGACACCGAGAACGACGCGGTGATGATGGACTGGGAGGCGCCGCTGATGCGAATCCACGCGAGGGTCATGTGCGAGGGCAAGGGAGACACTCTCAACGTCGGGTTCGGCATGGGCATCATAGACGGGTTCGTGGTGAACGAAAACCAAACGCGGTCGCACACCATCATCGAGGCGCACCCGGACGTCCACGCGCACATGCGTCGTCAGGGTTGGGACGCGAAGAAAGGGGTGATCGTGGAGTTTGGGCGGTGGCAGACGGTGCTGCGACGGATCGTAGAAGAGAACGAGAAGCTTCCGGATGCAAAGAAGCGGCTCTTCGACGGGGTCAACTTCGACACCTACGGCGAGGACTACGACGACCTCCGGGAGTTCCACGAGCTGCTCCCGAAGATCATGCGTCGCGGTGGTGTGTACACGTACTTCAACGGCCTGGCGCCGGATAACATCTTCTTCCACACGGTGTACTGCAGGCTGGCGCAGGCGGAGCTCGCCAGCCTGGGTTTCCATACGAGGTTCGACGTCGTGGACATCGACACGAAGGACCCGGAGATTTGGCGCGGGGTGAAGCGGCGGTACTGGTGGGGAGACAAGTACTTCCTCCCGACCTGCACCCTCACCGGTGGGCAGTGAGCGAGTGTCTCATGCGTAGCACGCGGTGTTAGTCCGAGTAAGTTTTAGCCAAAACCAAAAACCAAAAACCAAACTTGCCAAACTGCCAAAGCTGATTCCGTCCGTTACGCCAGATCCATTGGAGCGGCCATCCGGGGCGCGTCCGGGGCGTGGGCTATGACGGCGCCGAACTGGTCCCGGTGCCGTCGGGTCGCGGCGATACACGCGCACCGCGCCAGCGTCAAGTCCGTGGCCGGCGGACGATGGCCCAGCCCCGGGCACCCCGGCGAGTCGGGATGGATGGACGGGGGCGAGGAGGCGTCGTTCATAGATGGGTTCGCCACCGCGGGCATGGACGGCCAGGCGCGCGTGTGGACGCTCGACGCCGCGAGCTCCAGCGGGTTCAGGTGCGCCGCGGCGTTCAACGACCACACCGCGGGGGTCCGAGCGGTCGCCATGCCGCCCCCACGCCGCCCCGGAAGGAGACGCGACGACGCGACGTCGTCGCCAGGGTCGGCACGAACGGCACCCGACGTGTTAGCCGCGACGGGTTCGTACGACCGCACCGCGCGACTGTGGCACGCCTCACGCGCCGCGCCTCCCATCCCGCCGCTCGCGAGTGGACACGGTGACTACGTCCTGTGCGTATCGTTCGGCCCCGACGCGCGCACGCTCGTGACGGGAGGGGCCGACGGTCGCATATGCGTTTGGGACTGCGACTCCGGTTCCGAGTCCACGTCCGCGCCGGTGGCTTTGATCCGCCCTGGGAACGCGGTTCGATCCATCGACGCGTCCTTACCCCCACCCTCGAGTCACGAACCCAATGCGGTGCTCTCCATGACGGGCGGCGAGGACGGGACGCTACGGGTATTCACCCACGCCCACGCGGGGCGAGCGGCGTGCGAGGTTGTCTTGGCCGGGCACGGCGGCGCGGTGACCTCGCTGGCGCTGTGCCGCGGGGAGGACCGCGGTTGGAGTTTAGGGTTAGACGCGAGGAGGGACGACGGTGGTGTGCGGGCTTTGAGGCTCGCCGCAGGGTGCGACGGGGGTATCCTGTCGGTCCACGACGTCGCAATCTATGACGACGACGGGGTCGAGGTGAAGGTGAAGACGAGTGCGGTGTTCGAGGGCCGGGTCCACGCGAGCGGCGCCGCCCGCGCGGCGTTGTTACTCCGTCCAAACGCCAAGACCGTCGCCAGCGCGTCCGAGGACAGGACCGTGCGGCTGTGGGACATGCAAAAAGGGAGTTGCCTGTGCGTGTTGGTGGGCGCGAGGTGTACCGTGGAGTCTGTGTCGTTCTCGGACCTCGGCGATTTGCTCTTCGCCGGGCTCGCAGACGGACACGCGTGGGTGTACCTCGAAGAGGGCGATACGGACCCGCAGTCGGACCCAAACGAGCCATCTCAGTCAGCACCCGAACGCGTCATCGAGTCGCGGCTGGTGTTGGCCATGGGAGCGCTGGGTACGCCGAGGGACCCGGAGTCGTCGGCGAGGTTGGAATCGGATCGGTGCGGAGGCGGAGCCGCGCCGTCCGCTCGAAGGTTCCAGGACGCGTACGAGGAGATGGAGGCGGACGCGATCGGTTCGTTACCCAGGGTGGACCAGAGTAACGTGGGTTTGGTGGGTAAGGTTGCGGGCGGGTCCGCGGACGGCGGTGGGTTTGGGTGGAGCGAGCGGGGTAACCCGACGTTGGAGTGTTCGGTGTGCCGCGGTGAGTTGGAGTTGGGCGTCGGGGACGTCGACGGGGATTGGCCGGCTCCGTTGCCGTGCGGGCACGTGTTTCACGCGCGTTCGTGTTTGGTGCCGTGGTTGAGGCACAGCACGGCGTGTCCGCTGTGCAGGGCGAACGCGTTGGGGTCGGGTGAGCCTCCCCCGGCGGCGTGTCTCCCGGTGACCAGACCCGCCGGTTAAAATTACAGAAATGATTTTTATAGGGAAACGCTTTCCGACTCACTCGTAGCCGACTCACTCGTAGGAGCACGGGCACGACGCGAGGGACCCTCGCGAATCACCCGTGCGGCGAGTAGAGGCTTTCGATAGACCATTCAGCGGATCCCCCCGCGTAGTCTCGCGTCGTCACGATGAGCGATAGCGACGGGGGCGTCGAGATTACTAGCCACCACGAGAATCCGAGTTACCACGATCCGGTCGACGCGAGCACGTACGTCTCGGCGCTGGACGCCAAGGTTGGGGAACTCGAGCGGCTCTTTTCCCCGCTCCTCCAGCAGGCCTCCGTTCCCATCCTGAACGCCGAGGGAATCGACCGGGGCGTGGCGGTCCGACCCGAGGTGTTTTCCTCGCCGCCGCTCCACTTCAGATCGCGGTGCCGTTTCCAGGTCATGTGGGATGACGCCACGGTGACCGCCGAGTCCATTGGGACCTCCCCTAGGGAGACCGCCACGCCGGGGCGCAGGCTCAGCTATCGCATGTGGAACAAAGGCGAGCCGACGGTGTCAATCGACGAGTTCCCCATGGCGCTCAGGGTCATCGAGACGCTCATGCCGGCGGTGCTCAGGGAAGCCGAGGCGCAACCAGAGCTCGGAGACGGGCTCCAGGCGATTCACTTCCTCGCGTCCCGGGGCGCGCGGGGCGGCATGCTGGTGACCATGGTGTACGATAGGCCGATCGACGAGGGGTGGAAGATCGCCGCGGAAGGCCCCCGGGCGAGGCTCAAGTCCGTCATGGAGGACATCCGCGCCGAGGTTTACGCCGCGGGAGACCGCAGCGGGACAGACGCCGCCGCCGGAGCCCGGGGCGACGACGACGACGAGTTCGAGGCGACCTCGTTGAACATCCTGGGTCGAAGCAGGGGAACCCAGATCGTGGTCGGGGACGCGTGCCACGTGTTCGAGCGGCTCACGCTGAGGGACGGCCGAACGTTGACCTATCGACAATCGGAAGGCGCGTTCAGCAATCCAAACTCGTTCGTGGCGGAGTCTACCCTGGATTGGCTATGCGACTGCGCCGCCACCACGGTCCGTGACGTCCTCGGCAGTTCGACCGGTGAAAACAGCGACGCCGGTGCCCCTAGTTTGCTGGAGATGTACAGCGGGAACGGCAATCACACCGTGGCGCTCGCTAAATATTTCGACCGAGTCGCCGCGGTGGAGCTCAGCGGAGTTCTGTGCGAGGCTGCCCGGGAGAACCTGGCGCGGAACGGCGTTGACAACGCGAAGGTGCTGCACTCCCCGAGCGAGTCCGTGGCGAGGGGAATGCTCAGGCGGAAGAAGAGGCACGAGGAAGGGCGCGCGGGGAAGGCGGCGATGGCGGCGGCGGCTGGGGGATCCGGCGACGACGGGGGGTCGACGTCGGGGGCGATTGACTTTGACGTAGACGCGTACGACGTCGTCCTCGTGGACCCACCGAGGGCAGGGCTGGATGCGGATACCCTTGACCTCGTGTCACGCTTCGAGGTTGTCCTGTACATAAGCTGCGACCCGCGGAAGGGCCTGCTGGAAAACGCGGTTGGGCCCGAGGCGGCAAAAGCTTTGGATGGCGGGGAGTTTGAAGGTGAGCTCAAGGGGTGGACCGGGCTGGCCAAGACCCATGACTTGGTGCGGTTCGCGGTGTTCGACCATTTCCCGTACACGCGACACATCGAGTGCGGCGCATGCTTCGTGAGGCGGCGCTGAGTTTGTGATGAACTGATTATGAGTTTGATTACCATCCCGAGTCGGTGTTTTTAATTCTAAGAGTTACTCTTCAGCCCTGGACCTGGTCGACGTCCTTCGAGTCCTTCGAGTACGCGTTCGACTTGTGCTTGGGCTGGAACGAAAAGTTATCCGGGGTTGGCCCGAGTAGCATGGTGGTGATTTTCACCCAGTCGTCCGAGTTTGGAGAGCTCAGCAGCGTCTCCAGGTCGCTCCTGCCCACGTAGTTTGGCGGGCGCTGATGGATCCCGACGGGAAGCCGCTCCAGCAACCCAACCGGGACGTACCGGTGCAGAAAGGAGAGCCACTCGAGGAGAAACCGTCTGGTGTTGGCCACGCCCCTCGCGTCGGCACCCCAGTGCTCGAGCCCGAACGCGGCGTAGTCCTTGAGCATGTCCAAGCGCTCGGTAGCGCTGATGTCCCAGTCCCTCCGCTCCTTGATCTCGGTGAAGATCCAGGGTTTGATCAGAGCGCCTCGCGCAATCATGCACGTCGCCACGCCCTGACCCTCCACGTTTTTAACGTAGTCGTGGTAATTGAACACGTCGCCGTTGCCGATTACGGGTATTGGGGACGCCCTGGCGCACTGGTTGATGTAATCCCAGTCGGCGAGTCGGCTGTACCGCTGCTGCCGGGACCGGCCGTGCAGGGTCATACCGGCGAGGCCCCAATCCGCCATCTTCGGGATGATCTCGTGCGCCACCCGCTTGTTGTCAAAGTATCCCATGCGAGTCTTCAGAGTCAGCGGGCAGGAGAGCAGCGGCGCGGACGCGCGGACCAACTGCTCCATGCGCGTGGGTTTCTCGAGCAGCATGGACCCCGCGCCCTTGTTGCAGACCAGGTCGATGGGGCAGCCCATGTTGACGTCGATGAAGTCGAGCCCGCCCTTGCTCACGACCTCGTCCTCGAGCAGCTGCATGCATCTGGACATGCTGTCGGAGTACCCGCCGCAGACCTGGGCGCCGAAGATGTCCTCGCTCGGGTGTCGCCGGAGCAGCGCCCACTCCGCGGGATGGCCCTGGAGCAAGTTCGTGGCCATGGCCATCTCTCCGCAGGTGATGTCGACGCCGTACCGCTTGCAGACTCGGCGGAACGGGAGGTTGCCGGTGGTGGTCAGCGGGGCGAGGTAGAGCTTGCCGCTGAAGTCGATGGTCTTCTTCTCCGCCGGTCGTGGCTTGATATCCACGCCCTCGGCGCCGGCATCGGGATCGATCTTGGACCTCTTGCCTCCGCCCTCGTCGTCGTCGTCGCGAGTCGCCTCCTCGGCGGTCTGGTCTTCTTCCTTCTTCTCCTCCCCGACGGCCTCGGGGGCTTTGCCGCCGTCCTTGTTCTCGCCGTACTTTGCCTTGAGCTTATCGTCCCCTTCCTTGCCGTATCTCCACGAGGACTTCACCCCGAGCGTCTTGAGCACCGCGTCGGATTTATCGAATCGCACCTGGCCCTTGCGAAGTTTCACCTTGAGCCAGCCGCAGAATTGGTTGACCTCGTCGTCGGGGCCGAAAGGATCGCCCGGGGTGCTCGGCACCGGGAGCTCGAGGACACCGTCGTTGACACCCGGCGTGGCGTTGCGCGCCTCGAGCTCTTGAGCAGCCTCGGTGGTGAGCGCGGGGAGGAGCTTGTTCTCCTCGGTGTCAGGGGTCGGCGGGTGGGTGCCGAGGTACCGGCACATGATGCCGTGCGGGCACCTGTCTTTTCCAGCTGCGATGAAGGGGCAGGTTCCGGGGAGATCCGGCTGCTTGGTGCGGAGGTAGGAGTCCACGTTGTGTGAGTACCTGCACTTATCGCCGAAGGTGCACGCGCCTTTGCTGAACGCGCTGCAGAGGTCCGCCCCGGACTCGCGCGCCGCCTTCTTCTCCTTCGCGAGCGCACGCCTGGATTTCCCGGTCCTCTTTTTGTCGACGCCTCCGTCGCCGCGCTTGCCAGCCTCCGCCTTGTCGTCGTCTACCACCGCGGCCTTGTCCTCAAGGGGAGGGACCGGGCGGAGAAATTCGGTCTTCACCGCGGCGGAACCCTTCGCGATGAGCTCATCGGCGGTGGGCGGGACCCACGGTTCGCCGTCGGGGCCCGTGTACTCGGTCGACATTTGTTTGAGATTTGTTGGTTTTCGGTTGTCGACGGCGCGTCGGGGGTCGCGCCTACGGTGCGTGTATCGCGGCCGATGCGTTGAAGACGCGGCGGAGGGATTAACGAGACTGTACTCGTCGATGACTCAGGCTCGATTCAGTCGTTCGCGTGGACTAAGTGTTAGCCCCGTGCGCGCGAGCGAGTGGCGGCGGCACAATCGGCGGTCTCGTGAAAATTCTGGCAACAGAACAGGAATTTCGGCACTTTCGAGGCTATCTTAGCGGATCCGACGACGTCACACGGAGAGGCACCATGGCGACATCCAGCGTGTCTATCGGTGCTCGTCGGCCCCCGGCACTCATCCAGAGGGTCCGTAGAGCTGCTAAACGAGGCTCGGTTCGGTCCATCACGCGGACCAGAGCGAGCGCGTCCGCCGAGGATCACGGCGTTTCGGAGCGCACTATCCGACTCCTGGAGGGCTGTGGTAAGATCGGGCCGTCCGAGGGGACCGATGGGAAGCCCCAGGCTGGGGGTGCGGGCGGCGGGACCACGCTGGAGGCGCTCAAGCGCGTCGATGGTGTGTGGCGTACCATCAGGAACATGCCGGAAGGGGAGGCTGCCGGACCGGCGCCCGTGTTCGTCACCGAGTCTTCCGATCGGCTCGATACCACGAGATGCGACTACGACGTGGCGGTGTGCGGTGGGACGCTCGGGATCCTCGTGGCCACCGCGCTTCAGTCCAGGGGCCAGCGCGTCGTGGTAATCGAGCGCGGGCCCCTTCGCGGACGCGACCAGGAATGGAACATCTCGCGCCCCGAGCTGGAGTCACTCGTGCCCCTCGGCGTCCTCACCCAGGACCAGTGCGACGAGGTGATAACCAAAGAGTTCAACCCCATCCGATGCGGGTTCTACGACGGCGAATCCGGGGCACCGTCAGGAGACGCGAGTTCCATCGAGCCCGCGATCGTCACCAAGGATATCCTCAACACCGGGGTCAAGCCTAGCCTACTGTTGGACGCCGTCCGAGGCAACTTTGAAGCGAAGGGCGGAGTCGTGCTGGAAAAAACCGCGATATCCGGCATCTCCGTCCGGCCGAACGGTACACAGCTGGACACGTCACCCCTGGGCGCGAACGAAGAGGGAGACGGACCTAGCGCGATCACAGCGAGGCTCGTCGTGGACTGCATGGGCTTCGCGTCACCGATCGTGAGGCAGGCGAGGTGGGGCCAGAAACCCGACGGCGTGTGCTTAGTAGTCGGCGCTTGCGCCCGCGGGTTCGACGAGTCCGCGAACGACGCCGCGGATCTCATCTACACCACCACGGACATAACCGCGATCGACGATTCGAAAGGGCAGTACTTCTGGGAGGCGTTCCCGGCGGGAAGCGGCCCGAAGGATAGGACGACGTACATGTTTACTTACGTCGACGCGGACCCGAGCCGACCTTCCCTCGCGGAGCTTCTCGACGATTACTGGAATCTCATGCCAAAGTACCAGGGTCTCGATTCCATCGACGACGTGGAGCTACTCAGGGTGCTGTTCGGGTACTTCCCCACGTACAGGGACTCCCCGTTCCCCGCGAGGTGGGACAGGATAACGCAAATAGGGGACGCGAGCGGGATGCAGTCGCCGCTATCGTTTGGCGGCTTGGCCGCTCTTCTCCGCCATATTCCCCGGCTCACCGACGCCATGGAGGACGCGCTGCTCAGCGACCTTTTAGACAGGGAGTGCCTCGCGGCTATGAACCAGTACCAGCCGGCGCTGTCGGCGTCGTGGCTGTTTCAGAAGTGCATGTCGGTGTCGCCCGGGACGTCGCCCCCCGACGGGTTCATAAACAGGCTGATGCGGGTCAACTTCGGGGTGATGTCCTCGCTCGGTGACGAGGTCATGCGGCCGTTCCTGCAGGACGTGGTGAAGTTCGGGTCCCTCGGTAAGACTTTGGTGACGATGACCACGAGGGAGCCGATGTTCGTGCCGCAGATTCTGATCCAGGCGGGTCCCGGCCCGATTCTCGATTGGCTCCGGCACTTCATCGCGTTGGGAGCGTACGACGTCGCCGCGGGGATGTCGGAGTCCCCCGTCGCCGCGCCCTTGTGTAAGGCGCTCATGGGTACCGCGCCCAGCCGGGAGCTCATCGAGAAGGCCAGGAACGGGGAGGCGGCGGGGGCGGAGGCGGATTTCGCCTGGGATTTCGCCGTGTTGGACAAGCGGCAAAAGTTCATGCTGCGGCGGAAGGTCGAGGCGTGGAAGTGGGGCAGCGGGAGAGACTACGACGACCAGCACGCGTGAAAGTACAGAGAGATGATCAATCAAAGAATAACAGAATAGTTCGGCGTTCACCCGCAGACGCCCCCGGCGCTGGATTTGGCGACGAAGTGGGTATCCGCGAGTTGCTTCATCTCGCCCTGCGCATCCTGAATCCACTTCAGATCCCCCGTCTCCAGCTGCCCCTTGACCGACCCGCGCAGCCACTTGACGTCGTTCCTGTACACTTTGCCGTGCTCCACGAGAAGGACGTGGAGGTCGAACTTGCAGTCGTCAGGGACCCGGCGGTTGAGGTGCTCGTAAGCGTCCTCGCGGCCGGCCCCTTTGGGAATCCACCCGAGGTCCTTCGCGATCTTCCACACGTGCGTGTCCACCGGGAAGTCCGCGCGCTTCAGGCAGAACATGAGGACGCAGGACACCGTCTTGGGCCCCACACCCTTGAACCGCGAGAGCTCAGCCTTGACCTCATCGTCGGGCATGTCGCGGAGGTACTCCATCGAGCACTCGCCGCGTTCTTCCACCAAAGTGTTCAGAATGACCTGGATGCGACTCACCTTGATCTCGGCCAGTCCGCCGCACCGGATGGCGTCCTCGACCTTCGTCGGCTTTGCCGTTCGGACGGCGTCCCACGTGGGGAACCGGTGCTTGAGGATGGCGAACGCGCGGTGCGAGTTGGTGTCGGTGGTGTTCTGCGAGAGGATCGTGCCGACGAGGGAGTCCAGCACGGTCTTCCTCGGCACCAAAGGGGCCTCGCCGTCGGGGGTGCGTGGCGCGGGGAGCGCCGGGAGGGATCCCGGGCCGATCGCGTCGCCGCCGGCCGCCTGCTGCGTCTCGAACTGCTGGAAGAAGGCGCTGTGGAGCTGCGCCAGGGCGTCCCTCGCGGCCCAGCACTCCATCTCCGTGGGCCTCGCGAGGTTGGGGAAGGGGCTGCCGACGGTGCCCTCGCCGGCGTTCGCGACGACGAGCGCCTTGGACTCGGTCTTCGGGGTCTTGGGGGTACCTTTATTGGACTGCGGCGGGAGCCGGACGGTCGGGGAGGCCGGGTCGATCTTCTCAGCCTTGACCGTCACCCACGCTGCAGATGCGTCGTCGTTCGCATCGATGCCGGGCTCCGTCTTGATCTTGACGGAGGTTTTCGCGCGCTTGGCGGTCGGGGTCTCCGTGGCGGCGGCCGCGGCGACCCCTCGGGTGGTGCGCCTCGCAGCGGGCATGGTGGCTCGGATGGCAGGCTTGCGAAGAAGCGCCGGGTTCATCCACTCGCGGGGAGGTATGGGACAAGATGGCAAACAATCGGGGACAAAATCGACGTCACCGGGCGTTTCCCGCCGATTTGACACGCGTATGGCTGATAGTCAGACATGCGAAATACCAGAATGGCATTAGCCAACCCGACTATTCGCCTGTGAAAGAATCGAAAATCCACCATCTCGAGTGGTTTTCGTTCCGTTTTTCTTGATCTTCAAGGATGATCGCTTCGCGCCCGGCGCCACTCTCGTGTTCCACGCCTCGCGGGGTTCACGAAAAGTCCAAGCCACCGGCAAGCCAGTTTCGGTAAGCCTCGGCGTCGATTCGCATCGGTTCGGAAACGTCCGGCGCTCGACACAGCACCGTCGACGTCGGCCAGGCGCCACCGCGGGAGGAATCCAGCAGGGCAGTATGGCCGACGGTATGGAGCTCGACAACGTGGAGGTGAAGGAGGACGAGGAGGAGGAGATCGGTCAGGAGGATGCGTGGACCGTCATCTCCTCGTTCTTCGAGGAGAAGGGCCTGGCGCGCCAGCAGCTCGACTCGTTCAACGAGTTCATCCAGCACACCATGCAGGAGATCGTCGGTGCGTGCACACCTCCCCTCGCGCCCAATTCTTAGGGTTTTTTTTGGCAATTCGCGCGATCGCGACCGTCTGACCGCCCTCCCCCGCCCCAATCTCTCCAACAGACGAGATGGCCGACTTCACGATCGAGCCGGAGCAGCAGCACATGCCGGGAGAAGAGGCGGAGATGAAGGAGAAGAAGAAGTACAAGGTTGAGTTTCGGCAGATTTACCTGTCCAAGCCCATGGTGACCGAGGCGGATGGCATGACCTCAACGCTCTTTCCCAAGGAGGGGAGGCTTCGCAACCTGACGTACTCCGCGCCGCTGTACATCGACATGGCGAAGTCGATCATCACCACCACGTTCACGGGCGAGAAGGACCCGGTGACTGGCAAGGATATCGAGACGGAGCAGATCGTGACGGAGGAGTACCCCAAGGTGTTCTTCGGCAAGGTGCCCATCATGCTCCGGTCGCAGTACTGCTCCCTCCACGACCACACGGACAAGGAGCTCACCGAGCTCGGCGAGTGCCCGTACGATGAGGGCGGCTACTTCATCATCAACGGCTCCGAGAAGGTGCTCATCGCGCAGGAGAAGATGAGCACCAACCACGTCTACGTCTTTGAGAAGAGGCAGCCGTCCAAGTACATGTGGGTCGCCGAGTGCAGATCCTCCCCGGAGAGCGGCGCGAGGGCGGCGAGCTCGTGCATGGCCAGGCTCTGCCACGCGCCGGGCACCAAGGACGAGCCGGGTGTCATCAGCGTCACCATCCCTTACATCCGAGCAGAGATTCCCCTCTTCGTGGTGTTCAGGGCGCTCGGGTTCGTCGCGGACAAGGACATCTTGGAGCACCTCGTGTACGATTTCGAGGATCACGAGATGATGCAGCTGCTCCGCAACTCCATCGAGGAGGCTCAGGTGATTCAGTCGCAGGAGGTGGCGCTGGACTTCATCGGCAAGCGTGGTAGCGCGGTGGGGGTGACCAGGCCCAAGCGCATCCAGTACGCCAAGGAGATTCTCCAGAAGGAGCTCCTCCCCCACGTCGGCGTCAACGAGGACTGCGAGACGAAGAAGGCGTACTTTTTGGGTTACATCGTGCACAGGCTGCTGCTGTGCGCGCTCGGTCGCAAGAAGGAGGACGACCGCGATCACTTCGGCAACAAACGGATGGACCTGTCCGGTCCCCTCATCGCCATGCTCTTCCGCCAGCTCTTCCGCAAGGTGACCAAGGACGTCAGGCTGTACAGCCAGAGGTGCATCGACTCCGGCAAGGACATCCAGCTCACGCTGGCGGTCAAGGCCAAGACCATCACCTCGGGCCTGAAGTACTCGCTCGCGACGGGCAACTGGGGCGCGCAGGGTGCGGCGGATATCCGCGCGGGTGTGTCGCAGGTGCTCAATCGACTCTCGTTTTCGTCCACGCTGAGCCACCTTCGAAGGCTCAACTCGCCCATCGGCCGCGAGGGCAAGCTCGCCAAGCCGAGGCAGCTGCACAACAGCCACTGGGGCATGGTATGCCCCGCGGAGACACCCGAAGGGCAGGCGGTCGGGCTCGTCAAGAACCTCTCGCTCATGTGCCTCGTCTCCGTCGGCTCGCCCAGCGCGCCGCTGCTCGAGTTTTTGGAGGAGTGGGTGATGGAAAACCTGGAGGAGATCTCGCCGAGCGTCATCGTCAACGCGACGAAGATTTTCGTCAACGGCGTGTGGGTCGGCGTGCACAGGGACCCGGCGGACCTGGTGCGGACCCTCCGGTCCCTCAGGCGCAAGCTCGACATCACCATCGAGGTTGGCGTCGTCCACGACATCGCGCTCCGGGAGCTTCGTCTGTACACGGATTACGGAAGGTGCATCAGGCCGCTGTTCATCGTGGAGGATAACCACCTGGTGATCAAGAAGAAGGATATTCAGATGCTGTACGAGAAGGACATCACGGGCTACACCTGGAACGACTTGGTGGCGACCGGGTGCATCGAGTACGTGGACACCGAGGAGGAGGAGACGACGATGATTGCCATGACCATCGACGAGCTCGTCGGCCAGCGAATGAACTCGACCGCGGGCGGAGTTCGGCACATGTACACCCACTGCGAGATCCACCCTTCCATGATCCTCGGCATCTGCGCCTCGATCATCCCGTTCCCGGACCACAACCA
>Ga0209713_10000451_pt1 | contig 23127 bp, 27 predicted proteins | sample ArcOceMetagenome_3_FD_187444 | JGI IMG/M metagenome (GOLD analysis project Ga0209713, IMG submission 187444) | Marine eukaryotic phytoplankton communities from Arctic Ocean - Arctic Ocean- Svalbard ARC20M Metagenome (SPAdes) (version 2) | ecosystem: Environmental > Aquatic > Marine > Oceanic... | reverse complement strand
CCTCCCTCCCCTCCCCTCTCCTCCCTTCCTTCCCTCAGTCCTCCAGTTCGATCACCTCCAGACCATCGATGCGAACAATCTTGTATTCGGGCTTCGCAACGGTGTCCGACTCGTTCTTCATCGGTCCGTGCACCTCTGTGACGTCCTCGTCCTCGTCCTCGTCCTCGTCTTGGAACCTTCTCTTCTTCGGTCTGGCGTACTGCACCGGCTGCCTGGGGTAGAGTCCACGCACCGCAATCCCAAAGTCGGTGGTGTACTTGATCTCCAGACTGCCGATCTTGTCGCGCTTCTCATACACGCTGTCGCTCACGACGGGCAGGCTCCCGGGCATCGATCCACTGGTGCTGCGCAGGACGGAGCAGTCCTTCTTGTTGTCCGTCGTGAGGAGGCTCCCCTCCGCATCACCCTCCCATGCGTTGAAGCTGCACGAACTGGGTGGCGTCTGGGTGTGCACCTGTTCCGCATTGTACCACGTGGCGACGATCGTCCCGTGTCCCGGGGGACCCTCCTCGTTGCCGTCGCCCGCCTCGCCACCGCCATTCGCATCCACCTCCACGAAGCGGAAGGCGTGTGTGACAATGTCAGCGGTACAGGAGCCAACCTCCTGGCCGCTCTTTATTGGACCGAGCTGCATCGACGTGTTGGCGCGATGGCAAATCCAATTGTACCCGATGTCCTTGCCGTCCACCTCGAGGGCACAGACGATGCTTTTGGGGGGCATGTGGCATCCGACGACGATGAAGAACTCCTCGCCCGGGTCGCCCTTCACCCAGGTCGACGTGTCGTCCGCCTTGTACTCGCGGAGTTCCTCTCCCGACACGGCGTCGACGAGCGAGAGAGAGAAGTGCGAGTTGGAGGGCATGGGTCCTCGACCGGGGTGACGCCAGTGGGTTTGGTACGACCTGTGATGTTTTGCGTGGAGGTGTCCCCAAGGTCGGTTTCATTTGGTATCGGGCGTCGAGGGACAGACGAGTGGTGCGTGGAGGAGGGCAGTGGAGGGGAGGGGGTGGGGGGTGCAAACTACCTCGCGGCCCAGCGCGTCACTTGGGTCTCTTTTGGTACAGCATGTTCTAGAAACCTCGACGTTCGCGCCTGTGTTTCTTCGACATTGTTCGTAGTGGCACGGTTTGGAGTCATGCTCTTTGGATTTTCTTCCAAACCCTAAGAAAGAAGGCACGCGCGCACATGGACAACCTGGAGCTCCGGCTTCTCGTGGGCGAGGACAGGGCCATTGCGAGTTTCCGAGGGCTCTGCACGATTCTCCACCTCTGTAGGGTGAACAAGAGGTGGTCGGAGATCTTTGCGTGCCGCGACCCGCAGGTGTGGAGCAACGCCCTCGACTACCTGAGGGCGACGACGACGAATCCCAGAAAATCCTCGGAGTCCTCGCTCCTCCCAGACGTGGAGGACACACAGCGTCGCGTCTCGGGCGCCGCGTCGGACACGGCCCGTGCTGCCATCTACAAGCGAGATGTCATCACGTTTGTGCTCTACCGCCTCGCTCTCGGCCCGGTCGCCTACACTGCAAACACCAAGAAAGACGCCAACTGGCCTCCGGTCCGGCTCGAGGAGCAGATTAAAATCTTCATGTCTCGGGGCAACGGCAGCAAGGCAAAGGTGGTCAAGGAGCTCAATGAGTACCTGGTGGAGCTGCGTCGTCGTGACGGGGACATGGTTCCCGACGTCATCCCCACCGAGTTTGTAGTGAGACTCATAAAGTTTTTGAAAACCAGGGTAATGAGGACCGTGTACAACCTCGATCCTCCTAAAAACAGCAACCTCAAGCCGATCCTCGACGACGTACGCAAAAAGCAGTGGTACTGACACCGCCAAAAAAAAAAAAAGAGACGCGGCGGAGGACCTGGGCCCGACCGCGGTCGACGATTCTAAAACAGACCTGGACACGACGCACGGTGGTTTGTATGGATGCAGCAATCGTAATGCGCCGGGCATTGGAAAAGAGAACCACTCGTAAGACGGGGCATGCAAGATCTATGTGGACCCCCCCCCACCCGACTCAACACAACGGAACCTGGGGCTTGCGGGCCTGCCCCGGCAGGCGTCAAATGGTGCTGCTCACCGAGGCACCAGGAGCCTGGTGCAAAAGGCTACGAAGTCACTGGAAACAGCTGCCTGGGTGCGTGTGAGTTCCCCTTCAAAGTCCGCCTTGACCCTCAGCAACTTCTGGGTGGGGACAACACCGTACGAGTTGGCGAACAGCTTCCGAAGCTCAGCGCTCGCCGCCGTGAGTTCCGGGGGTCGGCATGACCGCGGCTCATCCGCGTCGCGGATGCGCTGCAGTGATGCCTCGAGGTGCATGCTTATGCGTTCAATTTCCCTTGAAAATTCATCGTGCACGAGCCTTTGGTCCGCGCATTGGTAGCGCACCCTGACCTTCTCGGCTGAGGAGCGTTCGTGGTCAAACGTCTTGACGACGCGGTCGACGTGCGACCGCGCCGTCGACAGGTGCTCCTTCCAGAGTGCAGCCAGTTCCACCAGGTAGTCGTGCACGAGCGACAGAGTCTCCACCATGCATCTTCTGAGAGGTACCACGTTGGGGTCGTCCTCCTCCTGCTCGGTCTCCCCGACGCGACATGCCCCCGGGAAGACACACGACTCGAGGACGGGGAGCGTACGGGCGACCGTGACGTCTGCGAAGAGGCACGACTTGACGGCACGCGAGACCTCGGGCAACGTGTACTCGAGCGTCGGTCGAACCGACACGTGGAGGCGAACGTCCACAAACGACATCGTGCTCACGCTCAACTGCGACGCGCGCACCTACCCGAGTTGACGAGGGGGGTGGTCTTTTCTGGACAGGCACGTCTGAACGAACGGGGCCTCCCCCCCCGGAGCCTGTGTTTGTATTGAAAACGGCCTCAAGATACTCGTCACCGACCGAGCCTTGGTCACGCCCGTGCTTCCTACGCCCCCTCCCCCCCCTCCCATCCGGTCGGGTGTCTAGTGCGCCTGGGGTGCCACGAGGGGCGCTCGGCAGATGGGGCAGCGCCGAATCTCCTCGTCCATCAGGCGCTGCAGGCACGAGAGGTGAATCGCCACGCTGCACGGGCACGGCATGAAGACGGTGTGGTCCGACGCCGACGGCGCCTCCAGGCAGACGGGGCACGCCGTCTGAATTCCGGTGGTGACCATGTCAGAGATCTTGCGCGTCGCCTGGGTGAGCGTGAAGCTCCCTGGAATCTTGATAAAATCGTCGCCGTGGAAGACGATGACCTCCGTCGGCGCGCAGACGATCGTGCCTGTCGCAGGCGGACTGCGCTCACACAGCACCTGAAACAGGGCAAACCGGGCCAGGTTCGTCGCCGTGCGCGCGGCGATGTAGATGGGCGACGGCGAGTCGTAGTGAGCGGAAACAATCGTCGCCTCCATGCTGAGGTGGCAGTCGCGCTCCGATGCGGCGTTCCACCTCACCGGAGCCTCGCGTACGTCGTCGCGACGGGTGGGCAGCGCGGTCTTGATCGCGTCCATCAGCTCCGTCGCGTCCCATACGCTGTTGGTCGGCGGCAGCACCGTGATTTGTGACGGCTTGAACTCGCGAGGTGGTTGCCCGTCGCTGTGGATCCTAATCACCCCGCAGAACGCGTTCGTCTTCTCGGCAAGCACGTACCCGACGAGCACAAAGTAGGCGGACTCGTCCGCGTCCAGAGGGGCTGCCCAGTCGGGACGCATCAGGAAGGAGCGCACGTCGCCGCCGACGAGCACCTCGATGCGGTCGCATCGCACGTTGGCAGGGCGAACTCGCACCGCCTCGCTCGTCTGCCGTACCTGCACCTGCCAGCGATCGGCGTCCGAGTGGAAGCGGAGGAGCGTGCCGACGGTGCCGTTGAGGTCGGTCCTGGACGACAGGCCGTGGATCTCCACACTGTCTCCGACCGACAGGCGACGCGCATCGAGCATCGTGGACTGTGCGGAGCTAATCGTCGGGAGATCTAAAATGTCAGAATTTAACTTTGGGTTTAAAAAAATCGACTCTCGGGCGAGCTGCGACGGAGACCGTTTTTTTTTTGACACTACCACGAACCAACCATGCCCGGCTCACGACGATCTCGGGGCAGAAAGTCGTCTCGCACGAGAAACCGCCGCCGTTCCAGGCGGTATCGTTCCAGCGGTCCGCATGCCGCCAGGACGTACAGCGATTTAAGAACACGGATCGAGAGGACCGATGCAGCCGGTAAAGAAACAGTGGAAACGTTCCATTACCCATCAGACGACGGTGCATCACCGCGTAAATCTTTTGAACTCCAATATGCAAACTACAGAGGGGTACATGCTGACAGATTGGAAGTTTGTCCTATATGCTTGGAACCGATTCGCCATTTTCACATCGTAACGGTGTGCACCCATGGGAGTACAAGCCATGCCGTGCATCATGAATGTGCGCAACACTGGTACACGGATTCGTCTAAAAAATGCGCCTCGTGTGGGAAACCATGCGAAAACAAGTATACCGCGTTAGCTTATTATCTGCGAGTCATCGCGTCGCTCACTGTAAATCGTGAGACGAACAAGAATGTCGAAGTCATGGACTCCTTAAAAATCATAGGGAGGACCATCCTTGGCATTCACAAATCGAAAGGTGTCAACGTCTCTCCCATGTTGAGCATAGGAACTTCAAGACGTATACCTTCCCAGACAGCTGAAATAGACATAAGCATTGATCACGCCTCGTTCAATCGCATCTTCATTGCCGAACTTGAAGATCAACACTGGGGATTGAGCCAGGATCCAGTTTCAGGTACACTTGTTTTGGTTATTCAAGATGGTGTATCGACTCTCGCGACTCGAGTCGAGGCGATGGCACGTAAACCTAAAAAAATCATATCCATCACCCAGATGATGACCGGCATCCAGTATCCAGGGTACACAAAAGACAAGACATTGTTCAAAGAAGACCCATATTGTGCCATAGAATTGAATGGTGCGTACTATAGCCTGGAATTCACCAGTTTTGAATTGGAGAGAGAATCACAAACACAGGATGTCTATACGAATGAAGGACTCGAGGAATTGGAAGGCGATGCAGACGTGAAATCGTACTTGAATAGTCTACCATTGGGTAATTTTGAGTTGCTCACTCCGTACTCTGAAAGGAAAATTGAACTCTGATTAAATCTTTCCCGGCCCAACTTTTGTAGATTGTAAATGCCTTTGTATCTGAAAGTGGTGAGTAAAAGGATGACGAAGCTTTCGTCATGAAAAGAAGAATACAAAAAAATATTTTATTGCGGCCCAGGCCTCGCAGTGCGAGGGAGCTCATGCCGCCGCCGCCGCCCAGGTTTCACACGAAACACCCGACGAGGACGCTGACGTCCCTGGCTCGGATGGGGCGGGTCCGTCGAGTCCGTTGCTCACTACTGAACAGTAGGAGGGGTAGGGCGGGGAAGGGGTAGGGGGATACACCTCCCAAGCTCTTACCCCCTGTCCCCACGACCTCGAGTCAACGCACCACGTCGACGCGCTCGAAGCCGTGCGCGACCTCGTCGGGCGGGCACAGCTCCCAGCCCCCAATAGCCGTCGTGGAGGAGGGGGAGAGGGGGGAGGGGCGATGCGTCGGCGTCTCACACCCGTGGTCCCGTGCCACCGGCCGTTCTTTCCGGCGCCGACCAGTGGACATTCACCGAGCGCCTGCTCGTCGCCCCGACGCGCACGGACCGACGTCGGGGCCACCGACGTCGAGGCCGCCCCCGAATTGCGTAGAAAAGAACCGCGAGGATGCTCACAGACACAAGCGTGACGGAGACGGCAGCGGCGACCGTGGCTGAATGTGGTCCACCGTCGGTGTCGGGCAGTGGCGGGGGCGGTGTCAACGGCGGGGGCCAGAGCGGGGCCGCTGCCACCAGGGGGGGTGGCGACGACGGCGGCACCTGCTCCTGCGCACCGGAAAACGGAATCGGACTTGCCTCCAGGATCCTTGGGTGTCGGTCTTTCGTGGATTTCCACATGTCCCTGTACCGCTGCTCAAGCCCGGACGCGGCAGCCTCGAACGAGGTCGGTTGACTCGCCGGCGGCAGACGACATTCGGACGGCAGTCGGCCGAATATGACGGGCCACATCCACTCCAGGTAGTAGCCGGCCCACGGGTCGTTGTTTTGTGCGACGAGGTGGAGGAGACGCTCGTAGTAGCTCCGTGGTCGGGCCCGAATGACGCCACGGGCCACAGCGGCACGCGCACCCTGGGCGTACGCGAGCGTGAGTCCGTCGACGACCGGGTTGGACGCGTCGACCAGCTGGTTGAAAAAGTCCTTGACACTCATCCCGCGCTGCGCCCTCACCTTCTCCTCGAGCATGTCTTGGAACCATCCCATCCTCCACCAGTCCCCCCACCCGCCGCTTCGCGGGCACTCCCTCAGAGAACCGAGGCGCCGGTCCTCGTGTACATAGCTGTCGCGGAGCGATGCGCAGAACACCCCGTCGGTGCCTACGCGAAAGGCCGATGTGTAGACGATGAAGCTGTGGTTGCGAGGGTGTAGGTAGTCGGCGAAGACGACCCCCGCGGCGAGGTGTCCACCGCCGGCGCGATGCCCCTTGTATCCAAAGGACGGCGGGTTTGCTTGTGTGAAGACGGTCCAATTCGCGAGGTTGTCGTAGTTGGAGACGATGTGATGCAGGAAGGTGTGCGACTCGCGACCGACGTTTGGAAGGGGGACGGCCCCCGCGACGTCGGAACGGTTCCCCTTTTGGTACACTGAAAGCTCAGCGACAGTCCTGTACTCGTCCAGCCAGCCAATGGGCTCGTCGTACCTGGAAACCACGATCTCCACGGGCGCGCGTCCGGCCATCGTCGCCTGTCTTCGCGCTTTGATTAGTGCAGCCTTCAAAAAAAAAGGGCGCCGTCGATTTTTTCCCTCTTCCCACTGGGGAAACAGCCCCGAGTCAAGACAAGGTCGCGCCCTACCGAGGCATGACCAGACACAGTCGTGTCACCTACCGTCGTGTGTCCCCGAAGTCACACCAAGCCAAGAACCCGACCCCACTGCAGAAGCAAAGGGTGGCTGCGGATCGACTCGGCTTCCGCAGCTTCGTTCACAAGGGGTACCGGTACAACAAGGTCGGGACGACCTTCCGACGTGGCGAGAAGGTAGAGTCCAAGTCATCGCCCCTCAGCATCAAGACGGGGCGTAAGCTCGCTTCCACAAAGATGGTGCGACGAACATGACCAGGCTTGAAACCTAGCAAGCCTGGTCATGTTTGGATGTGGAAACACTCCATCCTTTCGATCCCCACACCGTTTTGATGCTACTGGGAGCAATGTGACGCGGTCCGACCCCGTCGGGAGAAAACCCGTCTCCAAGGTGGAAAGGGCTCAGATGAACGTCGAGGACGGTGCATTCACCTTTGAGAAGACGGACGGTCAGGTGCGGGCCGATTTCGAACGGCTGCGACGGCTGTCGCCTGGTGACACAATCGACAAGGATGTGGAGTGGGAGGTTCGAACGGGGTGTCCGACGCCAAACAGACTCCACCTCTTCCGATCCGTCCGGGCCGGTCAGCTCCTTGGCGAACGCATGCACTGGCCCCACAGGGTGAAGACCTCCACCGTCTGGTGCAAGTCCGGACAGGAGGTGCTCGACCGGTGGAACCGCGACCCCGAGTTCCTGAGGCGAGCGTCCGAACGAATTGAGCGTGTCACCCAGAACCGCAAGTTTACGCGTAGCGGGCTCGTGTACGACACGATACGTTCCAACTCGGCCCTCCTGACGGTCACCCATTTCCGGGCGACTGTCAGCAAGTATCTTTGCGACGTGACTCGCGCGGAGACCGTCCTCGACTTCTCGGCCGGGTGGGGGGACAGGCTCACGGGCTTCCTCGCGAGCGACACCGTCGAGCGCATCCATCTGGTGGACCCTCGACCGGGGAGCATGGAGGCGTGTCGGTCACAGTACGAATTCGTGGGGAGCACCAAGGGACTCACGCTGCACCGCGGTCCGGCCGAGGACATTCTCCCGACGCTGCCGACCGAGACGTTTGACCTGATCGTTTCGAGCCCTCCCTACTTCAACGTCGAGAACTACGGCGAAACGCACTCCGAGTCAGAGGGTCAGATACGAATGAAGGTCGATACGGTCGAGGAGTACGTGGCCGTTTTTCTCCGACCCGTGATCACCAACTGCGCCAGGCTGCTCAAACCGGGGGGGACCCTGGCCATAAACCTCGACGACAACCTACGACTGAAGATCCTCGTGTGCCAGACGGCTCTCGACATAGCCTCGACCATCCCGACGCTCACGTTTGTTGGTACCGCGGGACTCCGCAAGGGCACGGGGTTTGGGCAGGGTTCAAAATCGTGTACGAAGAGCAAGGCTGAGCCGATTTACATGTGGAGGAGGGCGTGACGGGGGGTTGGGAGGGGGGGGGAGGGGGTAAGTCGACACCGCGGTGGCTCAGGACATGTCCACTCGAAGGTGCGCGCGTCGTACCAACTCGGCCAACCGGGTGGTCCGCCTTGCCTGTAGCGTCTTGACCAGCTCCAGGGCAGCAAGAACCACGAATATCTGTCGGCGCTGTGTCGGTGTGGTCGCGAAGATGGAGACACCCTGCTGCCTCGCAGTGACCACCAACGCCATGGAACTCTTCGCGAGCGCGGACACGTTGACGAGGACAAACAGCATCCTGATGGCCAGGTCGATTCTCCTGCGCCTCGCGTCGTCGTGCGGCGCTCGTTCGGAGGAGACAGCCACGAGAAGGACCAGTAACCCCGACAGGTGGACGAGGGTCACCCCGAGGGGTGCATCGGCTGCGCCTCGACGCAGTCGGGATCGAGAATCCAGTTCGAGGGGAGTATCCACGGACTCAAGAATCGAGAATCCACTCTTAAATAAGGAGGAAAGAAACGAAACGACCGCAAGGACCACCGACAACATGACCTTCAGCCGGCGGTCCCGATCTTCCTGTGCAAGGAAGTGTTTGGCGCACGCCAACACCGAGTCCGTCGTCAGATCCGAGGTGCTCGACTTCATGGTGGTGCCTCGCTTGGTGATCGATGTACCAGAGTGTGGTGTATTTCCGTATTGGGTGGTGATTTATTCCGTGGCTCCGCCAGCAGGGTCGTCGCTCAGGCGGAGTCGCGTTCGCCTCCAGGTCTGTTGGCGACCAGCCTCCGGAGCAGGGCCACCTCCACCCTGGTGCCCTCGGGGTACGGGGACACGTACAGCACCAGCGCCTCCCCCTCCGTGTGTGGGTCATGCCTCAGGAAGACGAACTCCGACTGGATCGCCTCGACCACGACCGACAGCGCGCACCAACAAACAGCAATCACCTCGACGTCCACCGCACCGTCCTCCCGAGTCGAGGCCGAAAGTGGCCAGTAGAGGCAGATCTCGTCGGTCATGTCATGGCACGCCATCGTGACGCCCGTGAGCACCCCTCCGTGTGTAATGGAGGGGGGCAGGGTGACGTGAGTCCCAAACCGGACTGTCATGCAGTGGTACATCGGAGTGTCCGTGGGTTGGGGCAGGAGGCGGAACGGGGAGAGGGGTGGGGTCGTGCCCTTTTTTTTCTCTTTTTTTGCGTGGTTCGGTCGATTCGATTGCCTTGCCGTCGGCGGCCGACTCCGTCACGAGGCGATGGTCCGTACCAGGGCACTCACGACGGGGGGTGGTGGTGCGAGCTGCGTCGTCTCCATCACCGTCACCGCCCTCGAATGCTCCCCGGCGCTCGGCGGGTCGTTTGTCAGGTTGAATCCACGCATCAGGTACCAGTGCAGACTCACGAGCAGTTGAGCGTAGGAGTGAGTGTTCGTTATCCGTATACTGCGTGTAGCCAGGTCGGCGAGAGATTGGAGCGTCCCTCGGTAATGCCAGTGACCGCCAGACAGGGAGATCTGGATGGAGGCGTTGGACAGGGGCAGGAGACACGGGAGCAGGTCCGACAGTAGACGGCGATCCGTACCTGCTCTCTGCACGTGCCATACGGTGACGCTGCTGGGTTCAAACGCCATCTGGAGGGGCGACACGCACGTGCACATCCTCCGCACCGTACCGGGGGTGCGGGGGCACGACGCACTCAGCTGTATGTGCCTCCGCACCGAGGAACGCACCGTGTGGGACGCGGGGAAGTGCTTGTCTATGTGTTCCAGGCACATCTTCAGCTCGTGCTCGCGATCCTCGTGGGGGTCGACCGCCAGGTTGCCGGGCGCGTCGAGGGGTTCGGAGACGAACGCGCACGTGTGCCCGCCGTTCGTTCCGAATACGGTCCGCACGTATCTCACGTAGGCGTCCCCGAGCATCAACATGACCAGGTCCGGGTCGTCTTCGCTCGTGTACACATCTAGGCTCCGAGGGACCCAGTAGGGCTGGATGTCTCGACACGACCCAATCGTGGTCTCTCGGATGCTCCGCGGCAGGGCATCCCCCCCGCGCCTCGTCTCCTCGTGGCGTTCCAAACGCCACGAGGGGAAGCCGCCCGCACACACCACGTCCATCTTGAGGATACTCGCCATGTTCTGCATGTCTTCGAAGTACCGCCGAAGACCAAACTCCGAACGGATCGCACGACAGCGCTCGGTCGGGTCCTCCACTTGTGACAGGTAGGGTCGTTCCACGAGGCGGTACAGGACGGTGCTGGGGGCCCTCGTCGCATGACACACATTCGCGACGGACGCCCACATGCACGTCGGGCACTCGTACCCCAGCTCAGCGTACCTCGCCAGCCACTCGAGCGTCAGCAGCCGCCCCCATAGACAGTCGGTCATGGCGGGGCTGGCCCAATCGACGACCATGGCCCTTGACATGTCCCACCCCTTTTTTTTCCTCTCCCAGCCAGAACACAGGGGTCCTCCACTGGTCTCTCTGGAAACGTGCAACAAACACCGTTTGCAACCACTCAACTAACCGTGTCATGTGCACGACCCCATTCGCTCGTGTGACCGATTCCAGAGACGTGGACTTATCTTTTTGGGGAGGGTGGGAGAGAGGAGGGGAGAGGGCGAAACGGCCTCGCCTCACTCCTTCAGCGGCTTGAGCATAGGTGGCGCGACCCCCATGGTACCGGGTAGATTGCCCCCCGCGTTGCTTGTCTCCCGTGCCATCTTGGCCACTGCGGCAGAGAAGTCGGACTCGGAAAACTTGTTGTTGCCCGTTTCGTTCTCCTCCGACAGACCTTCGTCGTCCACACCCTGGCTCTCCCACATATTGTGCAGGTTGTCGAGGGCCCCGGGGGCAGGGCCCAGTTGTTCCGACCCACCGGGGGGTAGGGCTTCCGTCACCCGCGCCTGCGTCTTCGCACCCCGCTGCGGGGCGTCCGGTTTTGCCCTGATGTGTTTGACCATGGCGGTCGTCAGAAATTCAAATGCAGCAAAGCCCGTCCACCACTCGTCGGTGTCTTGGTCGACGAGCGTCGGGGTCCCCTTGAGCCCAAAGGGTCTGTCCCTGGCATCTATGTCGGTCGCATTCCGGACCACGACGGTGTTCTCCTCCCACTTCTCCAGGGTGGACAGGCACAGCGTCGATCCGAGGTCGTGACGCTCGGGCCTCCGCTTGTCCCGTCCGACGTAAAGGAGCAGGGGCATCTGTCCCGAGCGTATGTTTTGCGCGACTCGGGGGGGGGGCGCGAGGGCGAGCCACACCGAGTTTCTCAAGATGCGACCCTTTTTTTTAGTTTGGCTCCGAAACGAATCACCCACGAGCGTACGGCATCGTCCAGGTCCACCCCACGGTCAGCGTGGGGACCTTCCTGTCCCAGACACTCGCGCAACGCGACAGTGCGGAGCTCGTGACGCCATGGAGGGCGACCAGCCGGCTCGCCGTATTCGACAGGTCGTCCTCCCCCGCCGCGAACCGCTGGACAATGTCCAGACCCGCGTGCACGAACGTCTCCAATATCGACGCGACCTCCACCTTGAGCTCCCTGCCCCGCTCGTACGATTCAATGCTCGTGGCATACGCCCTGTTGGACGCAAAGTCACCCAGCAGGTGCTTCACACGCATCCGAAAGAGGGCATCGTCGTTGTACGTCAGGGGGTAGCGTGGGCGGACGACGTACTGGGCATCGACGAGGGACTGCGTCGCGGCGAGGACGACCGACACCGACGTGTTCACGCTCGACGCGGTGTGCGTGCCCACCGACCTGTTCACACCGACAATGATGTTGAGGTGGATTACGGACCTCTCGGGGAACCCACCGCACGGGAGGTCGTGCAGCTCTCGGGCCCGCCCGTCGCGGCGGGTCGCCACCCACGCGCGGTGGTCCGGGTTGTGAGGCACGGTGCCCCTCCGCTCGATCACCCGCCCCTGTTCCCAATTCCAGAAGACGTGGCATGCGGAACACCACATGACGAAGCAGCCATCGACCCGAACCGACGGGGCTCCACAGCCCGCGCACGCGCGCGTCGTATTTCGGATCAGGGCGACGCTCTCCAGTGCGTCCCGGGAGCACTCCCCGACGTGAGACTCCATGCCGCACCGCTCGCACACGCCCCGGTCACATGTGCCGCACTTCCTGTGTTCCGACAGTAGACCCGAGCACCCGGGGTGTGGACAGTGGCCGAAGAAGGACGTCGCGGCGTACGGTGGGACGGGCGTGGACATCAGCAGGCTCAGGGCGTTCTGTGCCACGCGCAGATCCGGGACGAGGTGCCACTGGTGGTGTGTCCTCATGTCCCTCGTGAGGCGCCTGATCTCGGAACTGAGGTAACGCCGCTTTCTCTCCTTGTCGGCGTGGCGCCGGGCCTGGGGTACGAGCAGGAGCTCCCTCTGCAGATACCGCGACCCCCGAATCACTCGGAAGACTTTGCGGTAGAACGTGTCCCCGAGCCGCGCCTTGCACTCCGGGGCCGACCACCTCGCCCCACACTTGGCGCACGAGGCGTCCCGCTCGACGAGGCGTCGACAACAGTTGCGACACGTCGCGTATTGACACGTCGCGCACTCAAGCACGGTTCGTGAGACGCCGCAGCAAACCTCACACTCCATGTGCACTTGGTGGTGGGCGGCGGGGGTTCCCCTACTCGTCGCCCCCGTCTCCCGAGTCTGACAGCAAATCGTCCAGGCGAGGCAAGGCCTTCTCGCCCCGCGCACCCACACCGAGGAAGATCAGGACGCTCATGAGCACCCCACCCACCACCCACCGGATGCCCTCCGACGGTGGCCTCGCCTTCTTCTCGTACGCACTCAGGATGCCGAAGACTTGCGGGAGGAGGAGCAGCGTGTAAGGCAGGGCCTCGGAGACGGTCGCATGGCGTGCCGCGAGGGACACCGTGACGAGGGCAGCGGCGAGGGCGCATAGGAGTCCGGGCTTCATTGGAGCCCGTCCATCGCCAGTTCCATCCTGGAGTCGGAGGAGACCGACCAGTACCACGACAGATCCCGTCACCGTCGAGGCCGGGGTGTGCATCCCCATCGTTGCTAACGTCGTCTTATTTTTTTCTTGCATCGACCGCATGTCCTCCATGATGTCCTCCTCCCCTCCACCCGGCCCCGCGAGGAGGAGGGGAGGTGAACCCACGTCCCTCGGCGCGCGTCAGATTGGTCGACACGACAGCGGAGTGACACGACGGAACAGCGTGCAGCGTCCGATGCCGCGTCGCTGCGAGGAGGAGGGGTGCGCCTCTCTCAGCCGGACCTTCAACGTCGAAGGGGAGGCGAGAGGTCGCTTCTGCAAGGTGCACAAGAGGGAGGGGATGGTCGACGTGAAGCACAGGCGGTGCGAGGAGGAGGGGTGCGCCTCTCTCAACCCGGCCTTCAACGTCGAGGGGGAGGCGAGAGGTCGTTTCTGCAAGGTGCACAAGAGGGAGGGGATGGTCGACGTGAGGAGCAGGCGGTGCGAGGAGGAGGGGTGCGCCTCTATCACGCCGAACTTCAACGTCGAGGGGGAGGCGAGAGGTCGCTTCTGCAAGGTGCACAAGAGGGAGGGGATGGTCGACGTGAAGCACAGGCGGTGCGAGGAGGAGGGGTGCGCCTCTCTCAACCCGGCCTTCAACGTCGAGGGGGAGGCGAGAGGTCGTTTCTGCAAGGTGCACAAGAGGGAGGGGATGGTCGACGTGAGGAGCAGGCGGTGCGAGGAGGAGGGGTGCGCCTCTCTCAACCCGAACTTCAACGTCGAGGGGGAGGCGAGAGGTCGCTTCTGCAAGGTGCACAAGAGGGAGGGGATGGTCGACGTGAAGCACAGGCGGTGCGAGGAGGAGGGGTGCGCCTCTCTCAGTCCGGCCTTCAACGTCGAGGGGGAGGCGAGAGGTCGCTTCTGCAAGGTGCACAAGAGGGAGGGGATGGTCGACGTGACGAGCAGGCGGTGCGAGGAGGAGGGGTGCGCCTCTCTCAGCCGGACCTTCAACGTCGAGGGGGAGGCGAGAGGTCGCTTCTGCAAGGTGCACAAGAGGGAGGGGATGGTCGACGTGACGAGCAGGCGGTGCGAGGAGGAGGGGTGCGCCACTCGGCCGAGCTACGGCCTTCCTGGCCATGCCGCCTCGTTCTGCGCTCGGCATCATCGCGTCGGGACGATGCGCAACCCGAATCGCAAGTGTCACTGTGGCGCGACGGCGACGCACGGCATCACGCAGCCGGAGCGCTGCGAGCAGCACGCGCTGCAGGGCGACGACAACTTGGTCGAGAAGGAGTGCGGGAGCTGCATGCTCCCGTGCGTTCTGAATTCGCAAGGGACGTGTGCGGACTGCAACGCATACTTGACGGGCAAGACGCCCCGGCTGGCGAAGCAGCGCGAGGTGCTGCAGTTCCTGGACCACGGCTTTCAGGAGTTCCCTTACGACTCGACGGACCGGACGACGCAGGATCTGAAGGACTGCGACCGGAGGGAGCGTCCGGACGTCCTCTGGGACCGCGCCGACCGGGTCGTCATCCTGGAGATCGACGAGGGGCAGCACAAGGACCGACCGTGCGAGTGCGAGCAGACGCGGATGATGAACATCAGCCAGGCGTACGGGTGCGAGCGCACGGTGTGGATTCGTTACAATCCGGACGCGTTCAAGAGCCCGGAGTCGCGCAAGTGGGTGCATAGGCGCAGACGACACGAGGTGCTGAAGAGCTGGCTGAGGTGGGCGTTGACGGCGGACACGCTGCCGTACACGATCTCGGTGGTGCACCTGTTCTTCGACGGGTTCCGAGAAGGGGGTGTCCAGATCGAAAAGTTCCTGTGACGGTCACAATCATCGCGCTGCGTTCCTCGAGGAGGGGCGGGGGGGGGGGCTCCCGAGATGGGTCGCCTTCACTCGAGTGTAACGCGCGTCACGCCCTCGCGTCAAGGCCTCCGGGCGAGACGGCCTGCAGCGGTCGCAGCACATAGATGGATGCAAGCGAGACGGCGACGCCGATGCAAAAGATCTGGGAGCGCACGCGTGCACTTTCGCGCTTTATTGAGAGTTGTGCCGGGGTGAGAGAGTCGTGAAGGGGGCGGTCGAGGCGGCGCGTCAGGAGGAGGTAGACGATACAGGCGCCTACATACGCCATCGCCGCGCGGGCGGTACCGACGGTGAGGGGGCCGCAGGGTCGGTAGCAGTGTGGAAGGCATGGCCCCTGCATCGTGGAGGGGGGAGGGGAGAGAGGGGAGAGAGGGGAGAGAGGGAGAACCCGTTGGATCGGTTTCTTTTATCTTGAAGGCGCAAAAAAAGGGAACGTCGTCGGTGTGTAATGCTTGAGTAACTTCTCAACGTTGCCTTTCCAGGCAGCAAACAACTCGGTCTCATCATCGTATTCATCGTATTCTTCTCTCAATCGAACGTCTTCGAGTCGTTGACAGACACCTCTTCTGACCTCACATTCATCGGGACAACCGCGACTCAGCGCTGTCGGCGTGTCGTGAGCTTCACCCAGCGTCCACCACGCACGCCGAGCAGCGTCATCGTCGTGTGTCGCATGAGCATCCGGGTCTGCCGTGCGACGGAGGGCAGGCGCTTTGAGGCCACCCTCCGACCCAGCTGACGGTCGTTGGTGACGACGGGGAGGTGGGTGCGATGGGACATCACGGCAATCGTGTCGTCGTCCACCTCGCACCATTCGTGCGCAAAGGCGGTCTCCCCCTCGGGGGAGGAGATGCGACACTGCGAGGGGCGCGCATGTGGGCTGTACCTGAGTTTCACAGGGGACCTACCCCGGCGTCTCGTGAAACGCTGCCCCCCATGGTCAAACGCACCCACCCACGTCACACCGTCGCGCTGCTCAGGCATCTGCAGGACGAGCCACCGCGCGGCGCCGGCACCGCGCTTCTGTGACTGCTGGTGGTCAAAGGTCTTGTGTGTGGACACGTACAGTGGGTGCCGGTAGCGCCGGTGGACGTCTTGGAGCTGTGTAATACCGACATTGGCAACGTCCACGAGGACATCCGTGTCCGGCGGTACCGCGGAGACGACGCGGCCCAGGAAGTCCATGGGAGCAGAGTGTCACGGCGACGTGCGGCTTTCAGTACATTCGACGTATAAAAAAAACGAATCGGTGCCGGGGGCGCACAACTCCCGTGCGCGGTCGTGGAGATCGCTCAGGGCACCGAGTGGACCGGACGCCCCATGGGCACCGTCTCGTGGTCACTGCGTTTGCGCGCCGCGTCCCCACGTGGTGCGCCCCCCCCGCCTCGCCTTCGTTTCTCACGCCATGCCTTCCTGTACTGCTGCATCAGGTTCCCCACCACGGACGAGGCTATGACGATTGCCAGCAGCAGCCCCGTGGGTGCGGTGGACCGCCGTCGCGCGTATATCAGGTGTGTCCCGAGGGCAAGGCCGGATCCGCCCACCACGGACGAGGCGATGCGTGTGAACCTTTTCCTCTGGAGCTGGGACACGATCGCGCCCGTGCTCGCGGCGGCGCCGATGGCGATGTAGTACCACCCCTGTCGCCCCGCGAGTGTGAAAGGACCGCTCACCCCGGTCGTGGGGAGGCTCGCCCACACGAGATGGGCCATCGCACCCAGGCCGAACGCCCCCAGCAGGAAGAGTCCTGTTTTCAGAACACACGCGGTGAGCACCGACAGGACGGTCCCTGCGACCGCCGCCGTGACCAGGCGGACTTCGCAGGGGATGGACGCGACCCGTGTCAGCAGGAATGCCCCCCCCGCACCCGCGACGCCACCCAGGAACGCGGCCAATGGACGAACGAGCTCCTCGCCGTATGTGAGGAGAGCAAACGACACGAGGAAGAGGGCGAGGAGGCTCGCCCCGAGGACGACATCGTTCGTCGCCACGCTCTCGGAGGCGGACGAGACGAACACGTCGAGCTCCGTGCAGTTCATCGCGCGGGTGATCTTACTGTGTACTGCAGCAGAAAAAAAGGTGCGTATTGAGTTCTCCGTGGGGGTTGAGCCACCCCCTCCCCCCCTCCCCCCCTCCCTCCATCCCTCTCGCGGCGGCTCGCCCCGACGACCCGGTCGCACCGTCGTCACACATTTGTTGCGTCGGGCCACGGCAACCCGACGATTTCGCTGCACATGTCCATTTGCAACTCCTTGGGCAGGCCCCATTTCAATGGGTTGTTCATGCCCTCGCTCGTCAAGACAAACGTGCTGACGGTTTTCAGGGGTGGTGAAATGGCCAACACAGCCAAGATCATCAGCTTGACCGGGGTCGTGGGCACGATGATCATCGTCCCCTTCAAGTGGTCCCTGATGATGTCGGCGTTGCCTGTCATCATATTCTTGACTCGCTGGACCACCTCGAGCGACAGGCTCGCTTCGGGTCGAACGTGCAGCAGGATCCCGAAGCCCACTCTGTGTTTCCTCACGTGTGCAAACATCGCCTGGATGCACTCTTCCACTTGCGTATACCAACTTTCGGTGGGACACTCCCTGCAATGCCTACCGACGGAAAGTATGAGGACGAGGGTGCCATCGGACAGGATATCCGACTTCACCTTCAGCCCCTTGTGTTTTGTGCGGCACACGAACGGCTCCGGGGTTCTCGACAGAAGCATCGATCGCGCCTCGTTCTCCGGGGTAGGGAGGTTGTAATTACCATTCTGACATTCTCCAACCGTCGAGGGACGACGAACGGGCGTACGTAGCATACCCGTCGGCAGACTCGCTCGTCTGTGAGAGCACGCGCGAATTTTTTTTCGTGTGTCACTGTTGTAGCAAGGGTCCGTTCGCCTCGCGTCTCCCAGATGCGCGACGCGTGTCGAGTCACACCCATGGCCCCACCCGACGGCTCCCGTGGCCGCCCCGGACCCCTCCAGACGGCACTGAACTCGCCGTCGCCGCTCGTCGTGCTGGATCTGGACCACACCCTCATCCACTCGGAGAAAATCAACGTCAAGGTGGGTGGCCTCGATCTCCAGTCCTTCTTGATCAACGTTAATGGGCAGGACTACCGCACCTTCCTCCGCCCGGGGGTGAGCAGCTTCATACAAGCCCTCGACAGACGAAACGTCCACTACGCCGTGTGGACCGCGGGGATCCGACTCTACGCAAGAAAAGTGGTAGATGGGATAAGAGGACTCATCGGCACATTCGAGCCGCAATTCACATGGTGGCGCAGCGAGAACGACACGCACGTCGGGGTCAAGGACATGAGCTGGGTCGCCTTCCACTACCCCAAATACAGCATGTCGGTGCTCCTCGATGACTCCAAGCATCATCTGAGACAACGGAATGGGGTAGCGCTCGTTGAGATCGTGCCCAAATTCCACGCGTCGAATCCACAGGACACGCACCTCCAAACGCTTGCCGAGCTGGTGCTTGCCTCCCCTCCCCTTCCCCTCGTCCGGTGCCCTGCCAACACCCGCCAGGGAGGGAGAGGGAGGAGGGGTGGAGGGGGGAGGAGGGATGGGGAAGGGGGGGGAGGGGGCGGACGGTCCACCCCGACCGGTCCGCGCGGGCAGTGTGTCAGGAGGACACTTTTAAGGAGCATCGGGCGTCCAAGGGGTCAGTGTGCAAATTGGCGCTCCATGTCTGGTAAATGAGGAGGCGTGATGTTGAACAGTGGGATCGCCAGGGCCGCCGTGTCCCTGGGGGCGACGTCTCTTCTGACACACGCTGTGATGCGGCTCGTGAGGCTCGTCCGCCCCGCCTCCTTCCACGAGCTCGTGTTGTGCCACCCCGCAATCGTCGACGCGCATCCTTCCCTCTGCATGGAGATTGGCCAGCTGGCGAACCTCGAGCAGGACGACGCGTTCAAGGAGATCATGGAGGTCCTGGCCGACATTGTCTCCCTCGAGGGCAAGTTGGTCAGGGGCAACGAGTTCAAGCTCGGCCGGGCGTCGAGTCTCCTTGAGAAGAAGCTTCGGGACATCGTCGACCGGACAGAGTCGTGGAGGAGCGATCGTCTCTTCAACGAGAAGCGCATCGCGCTTGAGGACACCCTGCCTACCGTCGAGCGCCAGGTCGAGAACATACTCCACAATTTCATAAGCGACTTCTCCTCGGAGAAGGGGTGAGTGGCGCACCGTGGCGTGGCGCGGTGCGAACATCCCCTCACTAGTCGTCGCTAGTGAGGTTCCTGAGGCTCGCCATTGGGAGGAAGCTGATGCCATGCTCTATCCGAGTGTGCTTGTAGGCGCGGAAGGCATGGGAGAGGATTGGTTTGCGCACACTCCCAAGCGCAAGGAGCAGATGTGAATCGGGTGGCAAGGGGAGGAGATGGCAAAGGTTGTGGCAGAGGGTGACGAACTGGTCGTCGTTCTCGTGCTTCGCCGAAAATATCGCGATGTACATGAGGGTGTCGGCGACGAGCACGTCGTCGCACCGACCGCCCGATAGGTTGAGGCGATTTTCCAGGTCCGCCAGCGACAGGGGTCGCGCCCCGGTTATCTTGTTCACCTCGTCCTTCAGGTAGTATACCCAGTGGAACGCCGAGGTGACACTCGTCGGTTCACCGAGGCGACATTTCAGCGCCACATGCGTCTTGACATAGTGTGCCCGACACACCGGACAGGGGAGCAGAATGGGAATGTCGTGCAGTAGCACGTGAATCAGTGTCCCCAACTTTCGGGAGGGGCAGTTCCACGCGATGGAGAGCATCATGTGCCACATACCAGGTCCCCAGAGACGCGGGTTCATCCGGCGGCACGCGCGCGGCACCTTCGTCCAAGGTGGCGTCTTGCAAGACGAGGGTGGAAAATGTGAGAGGGGGTGGTGACCGTCAGAATGTGTCGTCTCGACGTCTCGAGGGCAACCCGCACACCCGCGCCGCACACGTGCGATGGAAAACGAGCGGAAGACGTTCGCCACGTTTCTCAGCATGAACGCCAGACGGGCGGCGACCACGGAGACACCCGCTGCACACATGCAGTTCCACTCACAGACGATGCATACCGGGGAACCGCTGCTCCTCATGGAACGCGACGACATCCTTGGGGAGCTCGACACCGACTCCCGGCCCGTCCGCTGGCTCCTCAACCAACTCGCTACCTACGACTGTCGACGACAGAAGATCGTCGGGCTGATCTTCGACAGGCAGACCGTTCTCTCCGAGGTCCTGTGGGATGGCGAGAAACTGCAAACACAGGAACGTTGAAAAAACTCTTATTTTTTTTGCCGGGTCTGGGTGTAAAGAGGCTTCGATGGAGGTCATCCCCGCCTGCGTGTGGGAAGAGGAATCGGGGTCGGGGTCGGGGTCGGGGAGTGGCAGCGTCGTTACTGAAGAGCGCGCATCTTGGGAGATGGAGTTCCCAACGGGGCCGTGCAAGCGGGTGTCGCAGGTTCGGAACTGCACTTGCGGGGCAAGTGCGTCGTGCGAGGAGTTTCTGCCACACGCGTTCAGGATGTGTACGAGCGGGTGTGGGTCGCACGCCCACGGCACCGTCCTCTGGTCGGAGGAGCGCGTGCGTTTTGTTGGTGGCATGTCGTACGAGTGTGAGCCCCAGATTCAGGGTCGGGGGTCGCGTTGCGTCGGGGCGTACGGGGGGACGGAGAAGGGGGCCCTCCTTCCCAAGACGGAGTGGTGTGTGAAGGACGGCGCGTACTGTTCGACGACCAGGTCGTTGTTCCTCTCTCGGACATGCTCCATCGTGGAACTCCCGAGACCGAGTGCACCTCCCATGTCGCCACCGATTGCCACCATCGTCGACGGCGTGCGGTTGAGTGGGAACATGCCTCTACTGTTTCTGATGGGGTGCGTCGTCTTTGCCATGTCCATCCTCGCCTCGATCTGCGCCTGTCTGTGCAAGCGTACCAAATTTCTGACTCGAGGTGGATGATAAAAAAAACCCCTCCCCGCCTCACAACTCAACAACACATCAGGGGCTCATGGGTTGCGGGTGTCAGTCTACACGCGTCTTGAGTTTGCCAAGTTTCACGAGAATCCCCACAAAGCTCATAGTTAAGAAGCCACAGCCTCCACCGACGCGGCCTCCGACGCGGCCTGCGCCTCCTCCACCGAACCCTTCCCTTCCTCCACCGACGCGGCCTCCGACGCGGCCTGCGCCTCCTCCACCGAACCCTTCCCTTCCTCCACCGACGCGGCCTCCGACGCGGCCTGCGCCTCCTGCACCCCTTCCTCCACCGAAGCCTTCCCTTCCCCCACGGGCGAAACTCTACCTTCCGCAGGGGGTGATCCTGAGGAAGTACTTGCTCGGGGGGCGAAAGGGTCGTCCAGAGTGAATGACTGGAGGTTGTTGAGTCCTGCCGGGAGGGCACCGCCGAGGGACGAGTCGAGCGCCGGGACGACGCGGTGCAGCGCGTCGCTCACCCCACGTGCGTTCTTCCTCACCTTCATCTCGTTGAGCCCGTCCTCTTCGTCGCTGTCCGGGGGGGTGGGGATCTCCCTGAGGATCTTGTCCCAGTCCTTCATTCGACACGCCTCGGGTGGGGCGTGGTGACGGGGGGGGTGGTGGCGGGCGGTCATGAACACTGATGACCCCGTGACCACTCCCCCAAAACTTGAAAGTCCCCCGTCCTCCGCGACATCGCGGCTCATTTGCCCGCCGCCGCGTTGCCCCCGCGCTCTGAGGGAGCAAACAGACGAGTCGACGCGCGGCGCCCTCCCCGCCACCCCCTGCCCGTCCTCCCCTGCCCCTCCCCTGCCTCGCAAAACTCACCACACCAAGAAAGCCTACCAAAGGCGGCGACACACGACCAACACACAAGCCGCACGATGCTGCGCATAGGCACAGTGACCTTGTCGGTGGAGGAGGGGTCCTTGCTGGGGCGGAGCCACACACTCGACAACCACCCATCCGTCTCTCGTAGGCACGTCCGGTGGCAGCACGTCTTCCCGTCCTACGCCCGGGGGCTGGTCTTGTGTCCCAATGGCGTTCTGCACAGACCGCACAACCAGACGCGCTGGGTGTTGGTGGGCAAGGGAGAACACTTCACGCTGCGTGACGGCGGGCAGGTGTGTCTCCGCCCCCTCCACAGACGCAGGAGAGTCACGGAGGCAAAGCCCGTACTACGAAAGGACCTCGACCCGCTCTCTCTCTTTACCTTTGTCGGTGACTACGACAGCGACGAGACCATCGACGAGTGAGGAGTCACCCATGGCAGAGGACCGACTCTCGTCCCCGTGGCAAGGCGTGGGTGTCGGAAGCGGCATGACCCACCCAAGGTGCTGCGCTCCAGGGTGGAGCTGATGCCGCCACACCCCCTCACCCCCCTCCCCTCCCCCCGAAGAAAATCGTAGCAGTTGTTGGCGTGCGCGCGCGGCATTGCCAAAAAAAATTCCATTAACACACACAGAAGATTCCCACCCGTCGTGAGGGGGGGGGGGGGAAACACCCCGTCAGACTCACGGGTGAGGCACACGGGAAGGGAGGGTGGAGAGATCGGCGACGGAGATAGCAACAATGCGACCGCAGTCATGCAAGAGCAAGGGGCGGCGCCTGCAGCAGAAGGTGGCCGCTGACATACTGAAGGCGTTTGCGCACCTGACGCCGGACGACTGCGTCTCGACGTCCATGGGCGCGCCTGGGGAGGACGTCCGCCTGTCGGCTGCGGCGCGCGAGTGCGTCAACCTGTCATTCGAGTGCAAGAACGTCGAAAAGATAAACGTATGGGGCTGTCTGGAGCAGTGCGAGAGGAATGCCCCCCCGGGGACGACCCCATGCCTCGTGTTCAGCCGCAACCGAAGCCCGGTCTACGCAGTGGTGCCATGGGGGGCATTACTCGCCCTCTGCAAGAAGGCGAAACAGGGCGGTGGTTCCCTCCCGCCACGCGTGAAGACGCTCGTCCGGGAGTTGGCGAGTTTCGCCGAGGAGGCGAGCGACGGTGAGGGGAGGGACAGCGAGGGAGAGGGGGGGGGGG